>Ga0308165_1003062_pt1 | contig 18585 bp, 17 predicted proteins | sample PhyWR2_FD_201032 | JGI IMG/M metagenome (GOLD analysis project Ga0308165, IMG submission 201032) | Phyllosphere microbial communities from UC Gill Tract Community Farm, Albany, California, United States - DLSLW.R2 | ecosystem: Host-associated > Plants > Phyllosphere > Unclassified | place: USA...
AGGTAATCCACCGCAGAGGGCCTTGGCGGTCGTTCGAGGCCGTCGAATACGCCACGCTGGAATGGGTCGATTGGTTTAACAACCGGCGGCTCTTGGAGCCCATCGGGAACATCCCGCCGGTCGAAGCTGAGCAACGATATTACGATATGCTGGACGATATCCCGGTGGCAGCTTAATTTAACTAAAATGGCCTCCGGCAGTCCCGGGGCGGTTCAAAGCGTCTTCGACACAGTGTCGAAAGCGACAGGTGGGACGACGACCGGCAAGGCCTTTAGGGAGTTCGCCCATGATGCGCCGAGTTCCATCAGGCAAAATGCGCTTTCAAGATAGGCCGGCGTCATGATCAGCACGACCAGTTTCGGAGCCTGGATTTGCTGCTTCATATAGTCGTTGAAGTCTTCGGTGAACGGTATCCCATGTCCTTTCAGGCTGCTGCAAAAAATCGCAGCGCTCGGGACACCGATGCCCTCTTTCAGAAGATCGACGAACAGCCGCGCTAGAGATTTGTCGGCAACTGCATGGCTTATGAAAATGTCCGTCACTGTCCGATGAGCCTTTTCACTTCTAAAAATTTACGGCCGCCTAGCCGCATCCCAGATATAGCCTCCGAGACCAACCGGCCCAGAGAGAATGCGGTCCCCATGGGGCTGCTAGGGTTTCGTGGGTCCGCTCGCGGCTTTTTGGGGCTCGAGCTTCGCGGGTTTGACGGGCGGCGCCATGGGGGCAGCCGGTGCAACAGCGGACGAAACCGTTGGGGGTGGCGAAAAAAGTCGGCTCGGCCCGCCGTCACGGATCCATGTCACGGTCATGGCGATGATGACCGCCAGGGCGATGCCCCCGATCAATCGATAATAAGTTTGTTCGCGCTCGATCGAATGAACCCGGTCGGTCAGGCTTTTGTCCAAGTCTTTGATCTTCTTGTTAAGACCGGACAGCGACTGCAGTTCGCCCGAAATGCCGGAGATCAAATCAGGCGGGAAGGACTCCTGCACTGGCTGGTTACGGGCGAGCGCCGTCGGCTTGTCGAGGTTCGCAAACCAAATCAGGAACATCGGCTGCCCCTGACGAAGATGCACCGTTACGGGGCCGGCGTTGTACACAGAGAAGATCAGCCGCCCGCGAAAACCCGGATCGACATGAAAGCCCGAGACATTGATGAGGCCGCGCCATTTGATCTTTGCCTTGATCGAGATGAGCGCGAGCGCATCATTTGGAACCTCGATCTTCTCCTCGGTCAGGAGGAAGGCGAATTGGCCGGGCGGGATCGTGAAACCCTCACCATCACCCAGCTGGCGGATCGTGACGCTAAGGGGGTCCTGCATCGCTTCATTCGGCGATACGTACAACTCGCGCCCCATGGAAAGCGTATAAGCCGAGCAATCGACACGGTCCGGATCGAAAGGCGTCACCAGCGCTTCGAGACGGTGTTTGAGCGTTTCACCGCTCCAGAATCCAGCCGGTACCATTCCATCCCCCTTTTCGATTTGCCAAAAAGGCGTCTACACTCTTCTAACAAAGGAACCCGAATGCGCGGACCCGATCTCCATTTCAATAGCGCCATATCGGACCGAATGAACACTGGAACTGAGCCGACCGCATGATGATCGCTCACGGTATAGATCTGGTTGATATCGCACACACCGCGCGGCTCCTCGCCGACCCGACTGATCAGCTACTGATCAGGTGCTTCACCTTCCAGGAGCAGGACGCTGTCGGGACCGGCACCGACCGCGAAGCTCGCCTGGCAGGCCGGCTCGCCGCCAAGGAAGCCGTCATGAAAGCCCTCGGCACGGGCTTCTCCGGCGGGATCGGATTTCTTAGCATCGAAGTCGTGACGCTACCGTCCGGCGCGCCCACCATCGTTCTGCATGGCGCGGCTCAGAAGCGCGCCGAAACTCTGGGCATCAGCTCGTGGCTCGTCAGCACCAGCCATGAAGGCGGCATGGCGATCGCCAGCGTGATCGGCCTTGCAGATCAGGGCACGCCGAGGTAGCTGATCGCCCTTGCGTCGAGATCGACCAGGATCTCGCCGCCATCATTGGCGAGAACCTGGCGCCAGACTGCAAAACCCTGCAGGATTGCTCGTTCCCAATCGGCGGCAGTGGCATCCCCAACTTCGAGATGGGAAGTCATGCTCTCGATCGTCCGCAACAAGCCATAGTCAATTTCGCTGACCCCTTCGAGGAAGCTGTGCTTGCGGGCATAGTCAAATGCCAAGGCAGACACACCCTCTTCGATGATTCTGGCGCGGCCGCCATCTTCCACTTCGTCGAGGAGCGGTTTGCTTTTGCGCTTGCGTTTCAGGAAGGCCCGCAGGTTCGGCGACCAACCCAGGATCGCCGCATACGCCAGGTGGAACACGTCATGAAAACGGTAGCCGTCCGGATCATAGGCATTGTCGCTTAGGAGCGCCCCAATGCCTTCTCTATTGATTGTCATCCGGACCTTCGGCCTCGGTCCCGATCCGGGCTCCTCGACCAACCGGACGGTCATCTGCCGCGGCAGCCTTTCCACATCCGGAAACTCGGAATCGCGCTCCGGCGCCTGCGCGCTGGTCGGCGCGAAGCGCGCGCGCACCTTATCGAGATTCTTCTCAGCGATCTGGTCGAGGTCGAGCCCGAACTTGCTCGCGACATTGGCGATGTACCACAAAAGGTCGCCGAGCTCTTCGCCTACCTGCTCCTTGAACAACCGGTGCGCCGCACCGTCCCGCAAGTGCTTCTTATATTCGCTGAGAAGCTGTCCGGTCTCGCCCGCCAGCCCCAGCATCGGCACAATCAAGGTTGTGGCCGTTTCGTCGTCGCTCGTCCCGGGCACCTGATCGGTAAGGAGCGCCTGCGCCTGATAAGTCTTGAAATCCATCGACTGCTCCCGGCCTAGGCGCCATCATCATGTGGATCCGTCGCGCCAGGCCGCGACGCCTCGAAGGCTTCGTTCGGCAGCGCACCGGCAGCGATACGATCATTGATACCCCATTTGGGCGGATACCAGAATTCGATGGGCTGCGCTTGTGCTGCGAACTTTTGCTTGATGCGGGTGCGGCCAGTCAGTCCGGCCGCTTCGGGGTGGGCCACGCGCGCATATTTATCGACTTCGCAAAACAGGTTCTGGCAGTCAATCAACTGCAATGGCCTCCCCCAAAGCGATGGGAATTCCAGCCCCAGCCGGGCGCATTCCTGCTCCTGCCGGTCAGCCATCAAGCGGATGAGCTCAGCATCGCTCAGTCCGCCTTTATCGGCGAAACATTTGCGCAGGCCGTCGCGGGCGCCAGGACCCGGGATCACGAAGTCCATCTCCGAAAAGTCGGTCACTTCGCTGTAATTGACGTCGGTCACGAATTGATAGGCGAGAAAGTCCCCAATGGTCGGATATGCACGCAGCAGTTCGAAACCCGTTTGCATGCTGCGGGCCGATGCGAGCTTCGCCGGCAGCGCCTGCGCCATCATCATCTCGAGAAGTTTAAGATGATTCTGGTGCTTGGCCTTGCACCCGAAAGCCGAGCTGCCGGGCGGCATGATATAGGCCGCCGAATAAATCCGATGCCCCTCGGCCATGGCCGTCGACAGGACCTTGTCATACCGGTCGAACCGATAGTCTGCGAAGCTGATCGGGCCAAGCGCCCGTTCCAGCCGTTCCCAAGTCTCGACCTTGTTGAACAGCTTGAACAGCAGGATGCGGAAGACAACCTCATCGACAGAATTCGGCAGATCATCGCGGTAGATCACCCTGCGGATCAGATACTGGCTGACACGGTCCGAGGCCCGGTAGGCGTTGGTGAATTTGTAGACCGCCATCACCGGATTCTCGGTCCACGGCCAGGGGGTGCCGAGAACACGGCGGTAGAACACGCGCTGCCGTTCAGCGGCAAAACGCCAGTAGCTGTCATAGACGGAGGTAGTTTTCGCCGGCGCGAGATGGCTGGAAATGATTGTCGGCGCGGCGTGCGCGACAACAGCGGGATAGTCGAATTCGAAGGTCCGCGGCGTTGCTGCGGGAATCTTGGCAGGGCGGCCGCGCTTGCGACCGCTTGGAATTTTCGTCTTGACCATGATGCGTCAGATAGCAGGCTGTGTTGTGGGCGCCCACGACGCGGCGACAAGGGGCGGCGCCACGCAGGCGCGGGCGGCGTTGATGATCGGGGTCATGGCGCTATCGGTCTTGCCGATCCGTTCAAGTTTTGCGACCCCGACATTCACGTTGAGCCGAGCGAGCGGCATTTTCATCTCATGCGCCATGAAAGCGCCAAGTTGAGAGAGCCCCAGATAATTGCCATATGCCTTGTCGAAGATTTGCTGCGTCGCATAAAAAGAATTGATGACCAAACCCGTTGCCGTCGGCACAAAACTCACATGCTGCAGACACGGAAACTTGAGTTGGGCACTTGCAGTATGATCTCGGGCCGGATCGAAAGTCGTAGCTTGCGCCATCGAATCTCTTACGCCCTCTCGCTTATTCCACTCGCTCAAAATCCATTCCAACTGGTTGCCGTCGCACGGTCCGCTGCCATACATCGTCAATCGCTCAAAGTAGAGTCCACGGCTGTTGGCTTTGTGCCTCGCGCGATAAAATGGGAACGACCATTGATAAAATTGGAAAAGTTTGGCGCGATCGCCTTGCGCCATGGTCCAAAGCTGCTCGGGAAAAATCGTGAACGCGACGTCCTCGACACTCGTTTTCCCCTTCTTGGCTAGTAAGGCGTCAAGCGTGCTGCGAACTGCAAAGTCTTCCGGGATCGAGTAATCGGCGGGAAACCCATCTATGGTCAGGACGAGCGGCGACACCTCCACACCGGGGTTGTCGGCGATATGAAGAAGCAACTTGCAATAGGCTTCCGAGACGTTAGCGCCTTCGATGAGCAGCGGGACGCTCGCTTTTGAGCTGGTCTTAGTCATCGGCGTCATCCTCCAAATGGCGGAACTCGGCGCGCCCGACGTAAGCGGCGCGCGCGATGCGGCCGAAAGCGGCCCAGTCGGTTCCTGGGCGGTCAACGCGGACCAGACCCGGGCACTTCGCCTCGAACAGGCGGCCACTGTCCAGATCGGCCACCGGTTCGATGGCATCGCCATGTGCGACCGTGCCGGACGGGAGCAGCAGCAGATGCCCAATCTCGGCGTCAATCACATGGCCGCCCCAGGCTTCATCGGCAACGATGAGCGGATTGGGCGTCAGCGATCCCAGGATATGAGCGCGCAGCGTGCGCGGCGTGAACTTGCGCAGCGCCTCGGCGCGCTCTCGGCTGATCATCGCCTCACCCCACAGAAGGTGTGTAACCAGCGTCGAATAGCCAACCCCGAACAGGCAGGCGATCCGGTAAATCTCGATCGGGATCGCGGATTCCGGCTTGATGCCGCGGACGGCAAAGGCGTGGCGAAGGCCCAGCGTCGGTATAAGCGCATAAGCAGCGAACGTGTCCGCGCTATATTCCTCGGGCACGTCCCAAGGGCGTACCTGCTGATTCTCGCGGAGCTCGTCGATCGACGACCCGTGACCCAGCAGATGATGGCCAAGCTCATGCGCGCAATTATAGGCGCGGCGCGGCAGCGGGCGCTTGCTGGAGAGATGGATGCGCGGCGGCGAGCCGCGCTGGTACATCCCCTCCATATTGATGTCGTTGAACGTCACACGAACCCCGTGCGCCTCTGCAACCGAATAGATGCAGACCGGGCTGACCAAGTCCTTGCCGACCCTCAGCCGCGCTGTGATCGCTGCCTTCATGGCCTTGTCTGCCAAGGCGCGGCGGTTGTGCATCATCGTCTTGGCAAGCGCTTTCATGGGTTAGACCCCTTTTCGTCATCGTCGGACTTCATGGCGGCGATGAGCTTCAGAAGGCGGTCGAGGTCATCGGGCTTGAGTTTGCTGAGTTCGCGCGCAGCTAGCTGCAGCTTGGGATCATCAGTTGCGGCACGCTCGGGCGCATCGCCCAGCAGCCAAGATAATTTGGTGTCGTACAAGTCGGCAAGCCTAGCGAGTTCATCGGCTGTGATGCGGCGATTGCCGGCTTCCATTTCCGAAATGGTCGGGCGGTGCATGCTCATCAATTTCGCGACCTGCCCCTGCGAAAGGCCTGCCGCCTCGCGCGCGGCGCGCAGGCGCGTGGGTATCGTCGCTACCTTGTCGGATGGGATGTCGTTCATTCCGCGCCGACCTCTTCGGCTTCCTTGGCGTCCTGCGCTTCAAGGATCTTGAGGACGAGCGCGACGGTCTCGTTAATCGCGAGCGGCACCTTCGTGTCATCGTCGACGAAGATATTGGCTTCGCACGGGATGGACTTGCCGAGCGCAACACCCAACATCCCGGCGGCGACCGGCCACACTTTGCTCGTGAACTTGGGCAAGGCTTCGGCCGGCTTCGTGCCGCCGTCGATCGCAGGACAGTCCTCGCCGCTTAGCGACTGCACGGTTTGCAGCACCTCGATCAGCTTGGCTTTGACAACATTAGCGTCCATCGCGATTCTCCATCCCTTACCAGTGGTAAGATATGCTTACCGGCCTGGATGTCAAGTGCTCGCGGTGATTGGCTATCCGGCGCAATTTTATCATCACCCGTCACGCTGGATCGTTCGGCTCTGCCAGCGTTTGCGTGCTGGCAGCAGTGCTTCAACAACGGTAGCTTCGGCCAGCCTCATACCTGAGAGCAGACTTATCGAATCGTCCGACTTTTCCGACGGGGAGTGCTCCGCGCGCAGCTGAAAAGATGTCCGCTTTCGGGAAGTCAGACAATGGCCTTGGACGGCAATGATGGGTCGGCCAGCGGGAAAAGGGGGGCTACGACATTGTGCTCGTTCCGCTTCGGAGCGCCGAGGTGGTGATAGCGGAAGCGGACTGTCGATCAGGCACCGCATGCTGTCGCCTACCAAGCCGCCGAGAACACTAAAGCTCCCCCTAAAGCGCTGCGCCTAACGATGCAGGTCAAAATAGCCGAGGAGTCCGCGGAACAACCGTTTCATCCGAACGCCACGATGGTTCAGTCAGCCGCTGAAAGCGTAAGCCTTGCGCCCTAGAAGGGGGAGCTATAGTGTTCTCGGCGGCTACTGACCGGAAGGTCCCCGCCGGCACTCAGCTTAGAGCGGCAATTCCACAACACTTACCGGATCAGGATAACACTAGATCGCCAGCAGGTGGTCCGATCAGTAGCCGCAAATCCTACGAGAGCACCCTATGAAGCCCATTTACCTCCATTTCTATCACGCTGAATTCGACCTGCTTTCGGACCGCTCGATCAGGCAGTTCATGAAGAAGGTAGGCACGGCAGTGAAGGAGGCCCAACTCAGCGAACTCGATGATTTCATCTTCTCGCTTGATCTCGAATATGCGTTGAAACGGTCGATGCAGGACCGACTGAAGAATGCGAGCCAAGCCGTACCGGCCTATTATGTCGAGACCATCAAGAAGGGCTCGCTTACAGCCTGGTTCGTTGTGGGAGTCGGACTAATCGGTGTACTAGTCCGAGATTCGATCATGAAGGTACTGGATGATGACGCCGACCGGGAGGCCGTCCTTGAGCGGTTGAAGAAGTTCATGAAAAAGAAATGGGGCCACTCTCTTGCGGAGACGATCGGTGAGAATCTATCGGTACGCGAACTCGGCAGCCATGTGGTGGTGGACGATGTCGATATTCGCCAAAAGAAGTCTAAAACGGTTGTCGATGTCAGGCTGGTCACGGTGGAGGACGACAGCGATGCTCCGCGGCGGCCGGAGGACACGCCAGAGTCCATCGCCCGCGAGATTGACGATCAACTGAAGCGTGCGGGCGGATCGACCAGAGATGGCGATGGCTGAAGGCAGTCGCATCGATGCTGAACGGCCTTCTGGCCTGGCGCGCTGGTTGGTTCTTAGCATTGCAGCCGCGCTCGTTGCTGCGGCGCTCTCTGCAGGGATCCATTGGCTGTTTCACTACGCTAGCCTTTTGACGACGATGCCCTGGCTGTTTGGCATCCTTCTCGCCCACTTTGTTTTCATTGACGAGGTGAGGAGGATAGACACACGGAAGACGCCCAGAGGGCGATGGGTCGGACTAACCTATTTCGCTATTTATCTAGTCTTTCTGATCGGAATTTACGGTGCCAATTTCGCGGAGATCGGGTTAAACGATGGCAGCCTGAACGTGAAGGAAACCCATGACCTTTGGACGGGCGTCTACTTTTCTGTGATTACCTGGACCAGCGTCGGTTATGGCGACGTTACTGCGGTCGCCCCAGTAGCGCGCTTATTCGCCGCCTTGGAAGCCGTTAACGGCTATGTCGTACTAGCGCTGTTCATCGCTGCGATCGTTCCGGTCTTTCACGAATTGCTGAAGGACCGCTGAGCCCCGTTCAGGACAAGCCTAAGCCTGCGGTCTGAATCCGCCGTGTCGATGCCGGCCAAGGTTCGCCTGTCGATCAATCTATGCTTTGCGGGGGGTGTTTACGCACCGCCTCGCTTCTCTCAAATGCAGGCAGCGACCGTACTGAGCGGGCTCTCAGGTCAGTGATCTCCACCCCTCATCTGCATGAAACTCAATTCTGCCTTCGATATGAGCGCGCGCAAGCCAGCTGTCTGCTTGCACTAACTCGATGCCGAAATGCGCCGCAATTTCTGCAATCGACTTAGTTTCCTCAAGCAGAGCGATAAGCCGCGTTACAAAGAAATGGAACAGATCGTCGCTGTCAGGCGCTTTCCCAAACGGTTCAGAAGGTACTGCCGCCTTACTACCCTTGGCAGCAAAAGTTGCGCCCTCTCCGCTCCCAAGAGTGACTTCTGCCTTTCCAGTCAGCGCATTCTGCATATGACTGGGCGAACGATCATCTGCAAACAACGGCAAAGTTGAACTGGCAGGCATCTCCGCTGCAAAAAGCGCCTCAATCGGCTGTCCTGCCTCCAGCCATTGTGCTGGCAATTCGATCAGCCCCTCACTCAGGAGCGCGCTGCGTCCTTCCGCCTGCGGGCCGCCTCCACGAACGTAAGCAGGCGACCAGCGATGCTTGAAGTTTTCGATCGCTCCATTCCAGGTCCCGCCCTTCACGTCGCTATCCGCGATCACAACCGCGTCGCTCGCAGCATAGATGTAGCGATTGCGCTCCATCGCCTGGCCCACTGTAAAACGGGCATCGGGTTCTGCATGGGAAACGAGCAGAAGTTGGCCTGCCGCAACTGCTTGCCGAAAGCGCTTGGAAAGGACACTTTTGCCGAGCGAGTCCGCCAGGACACCGATAACCCGCCCGCCAGAGTCTAGAGCGGCTTCCATTGCGGCGCGATCGATACCCCTCGCATCGCCAGACACTATGGCAATGCCTTCAGCTGCCGCCCGTTCTCCAAGCCGTCGCGATAGCTCGATGCCCTCCACGCTCGCATCGCGAGAACCTACTACTCCAAGGGTCAGCTGATCCAGCAGGTCAAGTGAACCCGCGTAGTAAAGAATGGGCGCCGAACCACTCTTGAGGCGTCTCCGGTACCTTGCAGGGTAAGACTCATCTCCACGGCTGACAAATCTGATCCCTTTCTGGCTCCATTCATCAACTGCAAGTGCCAGAGCAGTTCCTCTGGAAATCAGTCCATTCAGCCGGTCGGGCTCAATAGGCAGATCAGAAGGGACATCGGTGAACAGGTCGGCAGGCCGCATTCCTCGTTGATGGAGGAGGCGCGCCACCTGATTGAAGTCCTTGCGCGAAAGCGGCTTCAGCGCATCATTGCCGAACCGGCCGACCAAAAGAGCTGTGGCCTGCGCATCAGGTGAAAGTTCGGTCTCGATCATCCTTCCGTATTCGCAGATGCAAGCGCGAGAGCCAATGGGAAAACCGGGCCGGCTCCCGCGATTCGCAGCAGCGCGCCCGCCACGGTGAGAGACCACTTGGAATCCACGACGTCATCAACAAGCAGGACCGGTCCGCTCCCTATCAGAGCAGGGTCGACACTGAACGCGCCGTCGAGGTTGTGCGCCTGTTGCCACGCATTCATCATCGACCTCTGTCGCTCGGTTTCGCGCACTTTGCTGACAGCCGGGCTGAATGGCAGACCCAATGCCTGGGCCAGCCGGCTTGCGAAGTCTGGTACAAGGGCTGCTGAACGCAGTGAGGGTATGCAGGTCACCCAGAGCGGTCGGGGCGCAGGCCCCCAGCGGTTGATCATCTCAACACAGGCAGCAACAAGCTCGTCGCTGAAACGCCCGGCATCCTTTCCTTGCTCGACCAGCGGCGCCCACCCGGCATCGCGCCAGATGGACAATGCTCTTCCCTCCTCATTGCGATGCTCCGGCCGAATGTTGCCCCGCCAGTTGTAACCGCTGAAGGCACCGGCCTTCCATTGTTTGCGGGGCTCGATGGGGACTTCGCTGCGCCTGATGAATCGCGAAGCTTCCGCGAGGAGACGGGCATCGATCTCCGGATCGACGAGCGGTTCGCCTTTGCAGTTTACACACTTGCCGCAATCCGCAACCATCGGGTCGTCGAGCTCATCGCCCAAAAAACGCATGAGGCAATCATCGGATTGTGCGTAGGCCTGCACGGTACGCCATTCTGCGCTGCGCTGCTCACCAAGGCGAACGATGCGGGCCCGGTCATCGATATACGGGTTGGCGGTTCGGTACCAGCGCGAGTCCTCCTTTATAACGGTCGGCGCATCGACGGCGGTGAGAAACTTCAGCACCTTTTCAAGCTGTTTTTGGCGAACATTGACCAGTTGCAGAAGCTCGGAAACGGTCAGTCCATCCTCGGCGTCCTCAAGAGCGTCCAGCACATGGTCTATGTGGCGTGGAGGGGGGAACGCAGAATGGATAAAGTAGCGGTTGATCTCATCATCTTCTTCGCCGGTCATGAGGATGCCCAACGCATTGTCGATGCTCCGGCCGGCACGGCCGACCTGCTGATAGTAATGCACAATCGACTGGGGAGCTTGGAAGTGGATAACAAACGCTAAATCTGGCTTGTCGAAACCCATGCCCAGCGCGTTGGTCGAAACCAGTACCTTGATTTCGTTTTGCATGAGCTGATCTTCTAGCTTCTCGCGTGTGCCCGGGCCCTTTTCCCTTTCCAATCCCGCATAATAGGCCTCCGCCGCTATTCCCTGGTGGCGCAGCCACGCAGTTACCGAATTTGCGTCTCGCGTGGTGGAGGTATAGATGATACCGCTTCCTGGCAGCTGTGGAACGACTTCGGCCAACCACGCCAGACGAGAGGCGCGATCGGGCAACTCGATCGCTTGCAGGCCAATTGTCTCGCGGGTCAGCGGCCCACGCTGAAAGGCGGTATTGGGACCCAACTGCTCCAGAACATCACGCACCACCCTTTCATTGGCAGTTGCCGTTGTGGCCAAGACAGCAACATTTGGCGGGAGTTGGCGAAGCAGCCGATTTATCCTGCGATAGCTGGGCCGGAAGTCGTGGCCCCAGTCGGAAATGCAATGCGCCTCGTCGACGACGACGAATTGGATACTACCGGCTATCGGAAGGAGACACTGATCCATGAAGTCCGGATTATCAAAACGTTCAGGGGAAACGAGCAGAAGGTCGATGGTGCCTGTACGCACCCGCTCCATGATTGCTGGCCACTGGTCCTCGTTGCTGCTGTTGATAGTAGCGGCATTGAGATTTAGACGCTGCGCGGCCGCGATTTGGTTGCGCATGAGCGAGATCAGCGGTGAAATAATGAGCGTCGTCCCTGAGCCACGGTTACGCAAAATGCGCGTGGCGAGGAAGTAGACCATGCTCTTGCCCCAGCCAGTTCGCTGCACAAGCAGAAGGCGTTGGCCACGGTTTGTGATCGTGTTGATACCTTCCCACTGCCCCTCGACGAACTGCGCACCTGGATTATTTGTCGCCTGCCGCAGCATGCCCAGCGTATCGTTGTAATCAGCCATCTCGGTATCCATTTTCAGCGCTTGATCTGCTGCGCATACATCACTCGAATTTTGAAATTCAAGTCGTTAAAGACTTGCTTGACGATGTGACTCGGCACCGCTGTTCTCGAAATGACTCTCAGACAACTGTCCGTTAGCTCGCCGCCATTTGACTGCACGGTAATTTCATTCGAGGTGCGGACCGAGGTGATCGAACGCGTCGGCACGCAATCCGGTGCCGAACCGCGCGAAATTTGACCAAGTCTATACTTGAAACGGAAAGTAGAAATGCGAAGAGGCAAGCCGATAGCCCTCGCATCGATCCGCAAAGAGCGGCTGTCGTGAGATTGGTTGTCAGGTTTTGTTCGGATCGGACGCTCATGATGGTGGTTCCGAACGACTGGCTCTAGTCAGCACCTGCAGGATTAGCTGCCGGTCCGGACCTGGGCGTCAAAATTTGGCGGCTGAGCGGCAAAGAAGGGTCGGAGCTGGCAGTCCTACTACCGTGTCGCCGGTTAATGCGAACTCGGTCCTGTTATTATGATGCGCCATCAAAGTGAATCAGGTTAGGGCTGTTGCAGTTCCACCTGACAAGCCGAATTTGGCATGGTAATCAATGCTGATGTTCGCCCAACTTCTAACACCTCCCTACATTCCTTTCGTGTTTTCGTTTTTGATAATGGTTGGGATTGGCTTGATTGAGGTCGTCGGACTAGGGCTGGGCCATCTCGACCTCGACGGGGATGGACCGCCCGATGCCGGAGATAGTGTGCTTGGCTGGCTCGGGCTGGGTGGCGAGCTTCCTGTCCTGATTTGGCTGACGTCTTTGCTGGGTTGCTTCACGCTGACCGGCATTGCCGCTCAACAAACGATGACCGCACTTTCTGGTGCGCCGCTGCACCCGAGCGTCGCAACAGGTGCGGCATTGCTCGTCGGGACGGTGCTGAACACCTTTGCCGCAAATGGGCTGGCCCGTATCATGCCCGGCTTCGAGACAACCGTTGTTTCGACCGATGACTTGCTGCGGCGGCGGGGCACGATCCTCGAAGGTACGGCTCGGCGTGGGTCACCTGCCCGGGCCAAAGTGATCGACCACCACGGACAGGCTCATTTCGTAATGCTTGAGCCGCACGAGGACGCAGACATCATCGCTGCCGGCGAGACGGCGCTGCTCGTACGTCGCGAGGGGAAGCTCTTCTTTGCGATGCCCGACCGGCCCACATTCTTGAATCCAATCTGATACATATTTTGCGCGCATCATCCGGGGGAATTTCATCGTGCCAGCATCGCTTCTCAATATCCTGATCTACGCTGGCATCGTCCTTGTCGCGCTGGTCGTGATCGGGATCATCCTGACCCGTCTCTATCGGCGAGCCACCAAGGACGTCGCGCTCATCCGCACCGGGTTCGGCGGCGAAAAGGTCGTCCTGAACGGTGGCATCATGGTCATTCCGGTGCTGCATGAACTGATGCAGGTACGCCTGACGACGGTGAAGCTGGAGGTGTCGCGCCTCAACAAGGACGCGCTGATCACGCTGGACAAATTGCGCGTCGACGTGGTCGGGCTGTTCCACATCAAGGTGAAGCCCGACGCCCAATCGATCGCTGCCGCCGCACAGACACTGGGCGATTCGGTCAACAGCGCCGATGCCGTGAAATCCCTGCTCGACGGCAAGCTGGTTTCGGCGCTCCGGTCGGTCGCCGCGACGATGACTATGGAGCACCTGCATGCCAACCGCGCCGACTTCATCCAGAAGGTGCAGGAAGCCCTGATGACCGACCTCGACATGAACGGGTTCCAACTCGAGTCGGTCAGCATCACCCACTTCGATCAGACAGCGTTCGAGCACTTCAACGAGAACAATGCGTTCGACGCGGAAGGCCTGACTGTGCTCACGCGCACAATCGAGGAACGCAAAAAGATCCGCAACGATATCGTCGCCACCAACCGCGTTGAGATCGAACAGCGCAATCTGGAGGCGAACAACCAGTCGCTTGAGATCGCGCAGGCTGCAGAGCAGGCACGCCTGACGCAGGAGCAGACGTTGGCCGCCCGCCGCGCCGAACAAGCGACTGCGATCGCGACGGCCGAGGCCGAGCAAACACGCCTTGCTGAGATCGCGCGGATCACGGCGGCACAGGCGCAGACCGTCGCGCAGACGGAGGCGGACAAAGTTATCCAGACTGCGACCATCGCCCGCGACGGTGCCATTCAGACAGCGACCATCGAGCGTGACCGCACGATTGAAATCGCCCGCATCACCACCGCAGTGCAGACGGCACAGAAATCCGAGGAAGAATCAACGGCGACGGCCGCCGCAAACGAGGCTCGCGCACTTGCTGTAAAAGCTGAAGAAAGTGTCGCCACCGCCAAGGCGACCGAAATCGCCAACCGAAACAAGAACGTGGCAGTCATCGCTGCCACTCAGCGCGCGCAGGAGGAGGCCGTCGGCATCACCGTTGCGGCTTCGGCGGAGAAGGAAGCGGCTGAAGCGCGGGCGAGCGCCCTTCGGACAGAGGCCACGGCCGAGGCGGACGCAGAGAAGGCACGGGCACAGGGTCGCCAGGCAGCCTTCGAAGTTGATGCAGCGGGTCAGGCAGCGATCAACGAAGCGACCAATTTGCTCAACGATGCGCAGACCGCGCTGCTGCTTCGCAAGGCCATGCTGGACGCTCTGCCTTCGATCATCACAGCGGCGAGCAAGCCCATGGAAAATATCGACCGGATCAGCATCCTCGATGCGCGAGGGCTTCATGGCAACGGCGCTGCGGAGGCCACAAGTAGTGGCGGGCGTGAAAACCTCGCCGACGCCGCCGTTGCCGCGGCGCTGCGATATCGAGTGGGCGGGCCACTCATTGATGGCCTGATGTCGGAACTAGGGATGAGCGGCGAGTCCCTGAATGGTATGCTGGCTGGCGGCGGTAGTGTGCCCCCATCAGCGGCGGAAGAGCGTTCCTCCAGTTCCGAAACATCGCCTGAATCAGCGCCTCTTAGGTAGAGCACGCCAGAACACTGGCGGACGATGTCCAATGGCAGATTTGGATACGTGCGACGGCCCGCATCGCGAAAGCTGAAATGCGTGGATTGGTCGCCACGTGCCGGAAAGGCTGCCGGTCCGCATCTGGGGACCGGCAGTTTCCCCTTGAATGGCAGCAAAGGGTCGCTTGAACCGAATTCCGCCAATTGCCCCTCTCGTTCAGATGGCAAGCTTGAGCAATCCTGCGATCGCGCTTGGCAGCCGCCCCCCTCTATAGCGATCCGCTAGCTTCAAGAAGAGAGGAAAGCGCATTGCCTCCCAGCCTCCGCTATGATCACCAGGAAATCTTGGCGCTTAGCGATCCGTTGATGCCTTCCCCGATGTTGCCGAGGCCCCAGTACTTTTTGTTGAACAGGTTATTGATGTTGCCGGTGAACACCACTTTGTGATCGGCAATCAGGGCTTCATGCTGAAAGCCGATGCTGGCCAGCGTCCGGCCGGGAATATACAACTGGTTGTAGTCGTCCGTCGGCGCCTTGCCGAAATAGCGCGCGTTGGCGTGGACGCTCAGACCCGGCACGGCTGGAACGGAGTATTCGGCATTGCCGACCACCTGCCACCTGGCCGCTTCCGCCGGGACATTGCCGACCAGTTCCGCGTTTTCCGGGGAAACGTCTCGGATGCTCGGATCGAGGTACACCGCACCCAGCCCAAGGCGCAGGTTCCTGTCGACACGGTAACTGGCGCTGGCCTCTATGCCCCTGTAAACGGTGAGCCCGTCCTGCGTCAGGTAACGCTGGTCGCCCACAAGTTGGTCAATCGTATTGGCCCGCTCGATACGAAAACCCGCCCCGGTGAGGCTGAGCCCGCCATGCTCGACCTTCACGCCCACTTCGTACTGCTTGCTGATGGTCGCCTTGAGCACTTCGCCGACGTTCGCATATTCACCGCTGACGCGGCTGCCCGCCTCCATCGCCTCGACATAGCTGCTGTAGATCGAGACGGAGGGAACCGGCTTGTAGATCAGCGCAATCGTGGGGGTGAAGGCAGAAGTGCGATAGCCGCTATCCTCTGACGAATCGCCATCGGTGTCGAGCAGGCGGTAGCGGGTGTAGCGCAGTCCGAGCATCGCCTGAACATGGTCCCCCAGATGCAGTGTATCGCTCAGAAATCCGGCATACTGCCGCTCGCGCGTGGGTGAGCCATCGGTGCCGTACGCGATGTCGCGGGTCACGCGGAAATTCTGGTCCTGATAGATGTTTCCGCTGAAATCCCCGCCCCAGTAATAATCGTTCAGGCCGAAGTCGGCGCTATTGGCCATGAACGAGGCGCCCGCGACGATCTCGTGCCGGATCGGACCGGTCTGCCAATCGCCCTGGACCATGGCTTGCGCAAAATGGTTCTTGTCCAGTTCGGCGAAGTTATAGGCGTAGCCGTCATAGTCGCCGGCCTGATTGAGCATATAGACGAACATCTTGTTCGAATGGTGCAGTTTGCTCGTATAGCCATAAGTGAGCTTCGCCGACCAGGCCTTGGCGAACTGCCACTCCAGCCCCGTGGCCGTCGACAGGGTACGCGCCTGATAATAGCTGTTGTCGATGTTCAGCTTGTCATAGTCGTAGGTCGCTTTGGGCAGCTGGCTGCCCTCGTAAGCGCTCCAGTAGATCTGGAACGGCTCATGCTTCAGCTTGCTGTCCTCGTATGTCGCGGTGGCGTACCATTTGAGCGAGGGGCTGACCTGATATTCCAGCGCCAGCGATCCGACCATCCGGTTCACCCCGGCGTCGTTATAGGCCGTGCCCTTCTCGCCGCCAAGGTTGAGGCGATAGCCCAGATTTCCGTCACTGGTCAGCGGCCCGCCGGCGTCTATCCGCGCGAAGAAATCGCTGTTCGTGCGCCAGCCGATCTCGGTAGACAGCATCGGCGTCTCGGAAGGCCGCTTGGTGCGATAGCTGATCACGCCGCCCGGCGCTCCGAAGCCATACATGAAGCCGCTCAGCCCCTTGAGCGCCTCGACGCTTTCGATCGATTCCAGCGGGAAATCACCGCCCCAATAAAGCAGCAGCGGCACGTCATCGACGTAATAATTGCGCACGCCAAGGCCGCGGATCTGCGTGCCCCACCAGTTCGTGGTCCCTGCCGTGGCAAAGGAAAACACCGCAGGGTCGTTGATGAATATCTGCCCGATCGAGGTCGCTTGGCGCCTGTCGATATCGTCCCGATCCACGACTGTCACCGAGAACGGGGTATCGAGCAACGGCTTGCTGCCAAGTGCGCCGCCCTGCGTCACCGCGTTCTGCCCCTTGTCCTCGCGCAGTCCGGTCACGATGATGTCATCGCGTGGCGGGCTGGTGGCCTCGGCTTCTGCCTCGGCAGCAACCGCGCTTGGCGCCGTCATCAGATAGATTGCCACGGCCGTCGCGGACGACATGGACTGGCGATTGATACGCATGAATTTATTCCCCTCACTCGTTGCGAGGGGTCCATAAAGATATGCTATTGCGAGTCAATCGCATAAATTGGATGGCAATTATAGTTGTTATCGCAAGGCGCTGCTACCGTTCGGCCACCAGTCATTGGGAACTAGGAACGTAATTCAGCAGGTCATAAGGCCCGCTGAGTACGGCCATACCAGAACGTGCAGCGCGCCGATCTTCAACGTGCACTGGTCTACCTCCCAGCTTAAGCAGCCTTCTTCCGGACCCGAGAAGTCGTCTATCGTCATCACACAGGCGGGAAAGCAGACGGGCCGCACTTGGGGAAGAGCAATTTGCAGCTGAGCGTCTACAATGGGTCGGTTTTGCTGAGCGCCAAACGCCGCGTCGTGGGACATTCGTGCCGTTGCCGCGTCACGTGTCTAACGGCAGCTCTCGCCAGATCATGCCTCTTAACCGGCGCGAAACGGATTGGCAGCTCCGCGCCCGGCTTTAGCCGTTCGGACCCGAATGGGCGGATCTAAAAAGCGAACGAAGCTCATCTCGATAGTCTCACGATCAAAAGATAGATGCCGGATTGTTCCGCTTTACACGCGACTGGTCTCAAGGCGACAGCGAGGTGCCGCGGCGTGTCCGCCGCCAAGGACGGAGCGACGCTACTTGGGCCGATCGAGACCTGGCGCTGAGCCTGAGACCGCATTGCATACGGTGCTAGCATGCCCGCGGGAGGAGAATGATCATGGGATAACCGCAAGCGCGAGCAAGTTTATTATGCCCCCGGATCAGGAGAATTAAATCGAGTGGGACGCTCTCGGCTGTATCGCTTTGGCGCGCGCCACGCCGTGTAATGTCAGGATGATATGGTGGCACCGGAACTGGGGCGGGTAGGGTTTTCCCGCAGGCACGGTGCGCGCATGCGCCGATACGGCGCCCGACCGGTCGGTAAAACGCACGGGGTAGCCCAGCTCGCATGCCAGTCGCTTGGCGAGACCCGAGAACACCGTCGAGGCGGCACCGCTCAGCAGATACCCGACCATCGCACCTGACGGTGAAAAGGGCGCATATCGACATGTCAGGAACTGCTCATTGACGTCGTCGACGTAGTTGGCCAGTTGCCGGGGCGTCTCGAGCACCTTCGCCTCAAGCGGCCACATGACCCGTGGGTCGGCGCGAAAAACGAAGGCTATATCATATTGCGGCGGCTGCGCGGGCGCGGGTCGCTTTGTCTCGCGCTCGTAGGGGTTATGCTGCACCGTGAACGGCTCGTCGCCCGACATGCATTCTTGGATCGACGACTCGAGCCGCTCGGTGATGCTGCGCTCGAGATCTTCCGGATCAAACGGCGGTCGTGCAGCCTCGAGCACG
>Ga0308165_1003063_pt1 | contig 18576 bp, 16 predicted proteins | sample PhyWR2_FD_201032 | JGI IMG/M metagenome (GOLD analysis project Ga0308165, IMG submission 201032) | Phyllosphere microbial communities from UC Gill Tract Community Farm, Albany, California, United States - DLSLW.R2 | ecosystem: Host-associated > Plants > Phyllosphere > Unclassified | place: USA...
CCGCTTTAAAACCATGATTCAATGGCAGGCGGTCATCGGTTGCACCGGTCAAGTTACGCGGCAAACCGTTATTCATTTTATAGTCCACCAGTTGCGCAAATTGACGATCCATTAAATCGGCAATATTAGCAATCATTATTTTCAGGCTGTCCATGGCTTGAGCAATATGCCCGCCATAGAAATGACCACCATGCAACACGCGTAAATTCACCGGATCAATCAGCGGATTGTCATTACTCGAGTTCAGTTCATTTTCAATAAACTGGCGTAACCAGGGTTTAGAATCTTCAAACACGCCAATAATATGCGGTGCGCAGCGCAAGGAATAACGGTCCTGCAGGCGTGAACTCTGATGTTCGGTTTGTACTTCACTGTTCAGCCAGTGACGCAGTTGTGCAGCAATATTTTGCTGACCTGGATGCGGTTTTTGTGCAAACAGCACTTCATCGAAATGACTTGGATTACCTTCCAAAGCCAATACATTCAGTGCGGTAATGCAGGTACTGGCTAAACTGATCTGTTCGGCTTTTTTATAGTTGAGACAGGCAATGGCTGTCATCACTGCGGTGCCGTTCATCAGTGCCAGACCTTCTTTAGGACGCAGCACCAAAGCCTGCATATTTTTTTCAGCATAAACCTGACTGACCGGAACAATCTGACCTTGAAAATAAACATCACGCTCACCGACCAAAGCCCCTGCGATATAGGACAATGGCGTTAAATCACCACTGGCACCGACTGAACCTTCCGATGGAATCACCGGAATCACATTTTCATTCAGCATCCACACCAGACGTTGCAGCAAAGCATGCGAAACACCGGAATAGCCGCGCGCCAGAGAACATAAGCGTGTCACCAGCACCGCACGTGCTGTGATTAAATCTAGATTTTGACCGAGGCCACAGCCATGAAAACGGGATAAATGCAAAGGCAGTTCATTGACCTGATGCGCGGGAATTTCCACTAGACAGGAATCTCCATAACCGGTGGTGACGCCATAAATCACGCCTTCATCCTGTAACAGCTGATCCAGAAAATCTGCACCGCGCTGAATTAATTCACGCCATTCAGCACTGATAGGCAAAGCCACCGATTTTTCCTGACGCGCAACCGCCACCACATCTTCAATCGAAAGTGATGTTTCCCCAACAACTAACACTTGCATTATTATTTGTTCCAGAAATTATAAAAATTAAACCATTGATATGGCGCACGCATACAGTGCTGCTCCAGTAATGCCACATATTGACGGGTAGTATTTTGCATCGCCTGCAGACGGTTATTTCGAGGGAAATTCAGTTTTTCAGCGATGGCATGAATATGTACTTCAAATTGATTCTCAACTCGATAACAAAACACGGCCAATACCGGCACTTTCAGCAAACTGGCTAAAATCCATGCCCCTTGCGGCCAGTTGGCTTCTTCACCTAAAAATGAAATCGGCTGTACCCGATCTGACTGCACCGGCACACGATCTGCCGCGACAATGACCCATTCCCCCTGATCAAGTTTGTCTTGCAGGATCATTGCGGTTTCAATACCCAGCTCATCCACTGAAACCAGATTGACATCGGCATGATCATTCAGTTTTTTCAGGAACTGGTTAAATTTGGTGGCATGCTTTTGGTAGACCAACACATTAATTTTTTGCGGATGGTCTGACTTGATCGCCCGCAGCAATTCTATATTGCCGAAATGCGATACTACAATCACCGTGCCTTTTTGATAATGCGCGCGGAAATGCTCATGCCCATGTAAAACCAGCTGCTGCTCCTGAATTTTACCCAGCCAACCCTCAATTTTATCCAGAATACATTCACCAAACTGCATAAAATGCTGATAGCTATGCGCCAGACTGGGAGGATGCGGAAACGGCGAATGGCTGCCTGCAAAATGGTGTAAGCGGGTTAAATATTGCAGCGAAGCCTGACGTGCCACTGTCGCAAACAGCCAGTACCATAAAATAATAAAATACATCAGTACCCGACATAACCAACGGCCACCCAGACGGTAAAACGCCAGCACCAGACTCAATGAGGTCATGCCGCCGCGTTCTTTAATCTCATTCCACTGGGTTTTCTTTAGCTCAGTCACGCCATCAACCTTTTACTTTCTTTGACAGCAATTTAGGCAGACGAATCAGCATGCCGCCAAACAGGCGTAAATGTGCCTGACTCATCCCAATATTGTCACGCCATACATTGAAGTGCGAAATGCCATCTTCTGGGTAAATCACTTTGGTCGGTACGTTGATAAAGGGAACATTGGCCCACTTTAAGCGCACCAGAATTTCACTGTCAAAACCCATACGCGGCTGAAATTTTGCAGAATCCAGCACCTGAATGGTACTGGCAAGCGGATAAACCCGGAAGCCGCACATGCTGTCTTTAATATCAAAGGACAGGCTGTTGATCCACACCCAGATATGCGTGGCATAACGGCCATAGAGGCGTTTTTTAGGAACCGATTCATCAAATACCGGCTGCCCGATAACCATCGCTTCCGGGTTTTGTTGGGAAATTTGCAGGAATTTTGCTACATCTTGCCAGTCATGCTGACCATCAGAATCAAGCTGCAAGGCATGACTAAAACCCAAGGCATAAGCATGGCGTAAACCGGTCATCACCGCCTGACCTTTACCCTGGTTATGGTCATGTTCAACCAGTTCGACCCATGAATTTTCTGCGGCAATCGTATGTAAAAGCTGAGTACATGCGGCATCACTGCCATCATTGACCAGAATGATGGGCATTTGAAACTGGTTCAAATGAGTCACCAAAGCCTCAATATGATGAGGATGATTATAAACTGGAATGACAAAACATTGCTGCATCTACATTTACCTTTAAATCGGATCGTTTGGTGTATGAAATAACAAGCGTCCAGAGGCCAAGGTCTGCTCTGCATGGGTAAGTTCAAAACTGACTTTGTGCAATTTTCTCGACATTTTCAATTGCAGCACCATATAAGGCTGAATTAAATCCTGAAATTTGAGCTGTTCAAAACCATTGCACCATTCAAGTTGTGCCCAGTTCTGGCGGGCAAAATGCTGAATAAAACCGATTTGCCCCACACCCGGGAAAATGGGCTGGCTGGGAAAATGCCCTTTAAAGCATTCCAGCTCAGGAGAAAACTCCAGACGATAGAGCGCCTGATCTGGCTCATTCTGTTGTTCCAGTACTATAGGTAGCAACATAGGTTGAAATAAGGATTTCATGTATTGTTTATTCAGCTTAGATTGCGCATTTTGCGGTAATTGTGTCAAAAAACGCCACTGTCTTGGAATGGCTATGCTTTCCAGCCTGGATTTTAACTGCGCTTTTATAGCTGCCACAAACTGCGCTTTAGAACTCTGCTTTAACTGTACTCTTGCCTGATCGGACAGTACAGCAACACAGGCTAAAATCTGACGATGTTCCCGCTCTAGAATCAGCACATGGCATTGCGCAATGTCATCCAGCTCGATAATTTTTTGCTCAATCGCATCCAGACTTAAGCGCTTTTCTTCCAGTTTGACAATCCGGTCCAAGCGTCCCAACAAACGGAACGAACTTTTTAAATTGCCGGGTTCTATCACTTCAACTTTATCACCCGTAAAAATCCAGTCTTCACTAAAGGCATGATTGGTTCTGACTTGCAGTTCCTGTTGCTCAGCTGCCTGTATATCCACATTGGCAAACGGTGTCCACAAGGCATCATCCTGTTGTCGATGTGCAATCCCACCGGTTTCCGAACTGCCAAACACTTCGGTAATGGGGCGGTTCAGATATGGCCGAATTCCTGACTCTAATTTCCCGCCGGATGAATAAACCGTCAGGCAATCTTGCAACAGCACATCACGGGTCCAGCGTTTTAATAAAGCCGGACTGGAAATCACATAATTCTGAAGCTTTAAAGCAGTTAATTTTTTTTGGATATCGGCGACATCTTCAGGGAAAGCCAGCTGTGCCTGATAAAAAAAGCGACCGCTTGCCAATGGCCAGAGCAACTTAAATAGCAGGCCATAAATATGCTGATGACTGACGGTTGCAATGGCAATCGCCTGCTCCGGCAACTGAAAACTGGCATCTAGTCCCTGCACTTCATTGAGTAACTGATGCAAGCTGCGCGGAATTTTCTTTGGCTGACCGGTAGAACCGGAAGTATAAAAAAAGAGTTGGGCCTGATTTAAAAAGGCATCATCCAGATTTAGTTCAATCTTTTGATTTTGTATAGAAGCTACAGGCTGACGCTGTAAAAAATAAATATTCTGTTCTGCCAGTTCTTTTTCTAAATCGCTGACCCGATGCGGCGGCAACAGCACCTGTTTTTGAGCTAAAAGTGCAGCAAATAACAGCACTAAAAACTGGTAACTATCCGCTTCCCAGAGTGCCCAGCTGTCCTGCGCAAGTGACTCAATGGCATGGCTTTGTTGGATCACATCCTGCCAGAAATCCTGAAAACGGATCTGGCTTAAATCAGGCTGAATACACAGCGGTTTCAGTGAATGAAGATGATTTTGAAAATGACACAACATAACAATCTGTTTTATTCCTGAAGTTGATTTAAGCGCTGCTGGCGCTTACGCAAGATAAATTCGCCCAGCAGTAACAGTCCCATCAGTACATAGGAAATAAAACCGTTATACAGCATCCAAACCTGCATTGGCGCAAACAGTACCGTTGCCAAGGCAATCAGCGCATTCAGCACAAAGAAAACACACCACACCATGGTGACTTTACGGGTCCAGATTACCCCGGCTTCGGGTAAGTTCGGTTCTGCCAGACGGGCAAAACGCTCAATCATGGAAGGCGGCTTAACTAAAGTCGAGGCAAAAATCACCAGCGCACCGACACTCATAAACACCGGATACAGCTTTAGCCAGGCATGATCTTTTAAAATCAGGCTTAAGCTGCCACACAAAATCGCAAATCCGGTTAAAGGCCACAGCAAGGCATTGCCCTTACTGAACAGACGTAATAATCCCAGGATAATCAGCAGACTACTGACCCAGATATATTGACCATACGCTAAACTATAGCCCACTAAAAAGGGATAGAGAATCAGTCCGATTGCCACTATCCCTTTCAAGAGCCATTTCATGCAGCAGACATATTCTGAATCACAGTGACGACATCTTGCACTGTACGGACATTTTTAAAGTCTTCAGGATTGACCTGCTTACCGGTCAGTTCTTTAATTTTGACCACAAGATCAATCGCATCAATACTGTCTACATCCAGATCATTCGCCAAATTCGCATCTAGCTGAACATCTTCAGGGGTAATTTCGAACAGATCTTCCATCCATTCTCTTAATTTTTCGAGCACTTGTTCCTGAGTTAACATCCCAACCTCTTACGCCTTTTGCTGTGCTTCAACCAAAGCCACCAGGCTTTGAATTGATTTAAAATGTTGCTTAGTTTCTGCCGATTCAGCATTCAAGTGAATGTTGTAACGTTTTTTTAGCGCCAAGCCAAGTTCCAAGGCATCAATGGAATCTAGACCCAAGCCATCACCAAATAAAGGGGCTTCGGTTTCAATATCATCTATGCTGATGTCCTCAAGGGCCAGTACATCAATAATCATTTGCTTTAATTCATCAGCAAGATTGCTCATTTTTCAGATAACTCTTGGTTAAAAAATTGTTGTAATTGATGGTTCAGATGACGCACATTTTTCGGACTGACCGTGGCATCATCCAGAAGATCATCGACTTGAATGGCATCTAGCACCTTCACATGAATATGAAACGGCTGTGAAGGAACGTGATACCACTTTTCATTTTTGGTTAAAGTTGAAGGCGTACAGGTGATCAGTACCGGACGAATCGGCACATTGGCACGAATCGCAATGTTCGCCGCACCGCGCTGAAATTCATTTAACAGTTCACCTTTTGCGGTACGTGTCCCCTCAGGAAAAATCAACAAGGACGCCGCCTGATCAGTCTTTAATTTTTCTACACAGTCCTGAATAAACTGTTCAGAACCGGCATTTAAAATATAACCAGCATTTTGCACCGGACCTTTGGTAAAAGGATTGGACCATAGTGCTTGCTTCACTACACAATTGGCCTGCTCCATTAACCCAATCAGCACCACCACATCCACCAGAGTCGGATGATTGGCAATCACCAGTTCCTGCTTACTGTGCTGTAATTTTTCCAAACCTTCAATGTCATAGGTCATAATTCCAAGCTTGACCATCATTTCGGTAAAGCCCTTGAAACTATGCTTAATTACTTTTTGAGTGCGCTGCTGTCGTAAACCTGGATTCTGGGTAGACAGATTCACCAATGGCGCAACCAGCCCACCAATCGCCACGCCACCAATGCCGAAACTGGCGAAACTAAAACCGGTTGCACCCACACGCCACAGATAGTTGGCTTTTTGTTTAATCCGATCGCGCTTTAACATTTTTGCCATACCTGAGTTTGAGAATACTCAAGACTCTGTTCAGATTGCTGCCAAAAATCATAAAAATTCTGTGCATCGATATATTTATCACGATGATGGGGTAATGCATGCATATCCAGTTGCAGATTCGGCGCTTCAAGGCTCACCATTGCCGACATGGCAAAGGCATTGAAAGATGCAGCTTCCTTATAAATTTCAGGTAAAGCTTCATCATAATAAACCACCAGCACACGTGCATTTGGCTGAGCACAGGTCTTTAACCAGGCATAGGCTTCAATCAGCGCTTCACTCCACGATGCCGCCAGACTGGTCGAAGGGGTAGCATCCTGACATAAAATCGAATACAGCCCGGCAATGGCATTATGCACTGAAGTCGAAAACTGGGTGGGTGACGGGGTTTGATCTTGCAGCACATCGGCCAAAATTTTTAAGGTCTTATGTTCATCACCATATTGCGATGCCCAGACAATATAATCTACCGATTCGGAATTCAGAGATTGAATGGCACTGCTTAATGCCAGTTTCGCAATGCCCGACAGTCGCCGCCGCTGCATAGCAGGAATCTGTTCTAGGGCGGGGACTGTTTCATCGGCACGACTCATGCACAGTTGTGACACATTAATTTGAAGCATTGCCGTAATTTTCCATACCCTAAAATATTTTAGCTCGAGGCTATTTTAATTTGCCGGATTATAGCATTTGTAATAAAAATTACACAAAAAGTATCTTGTATAATATTAATTATTTAAATTTATATTTTTGATTTCATTGTGTATTTTATTTAAAAACATTTAAAAAACTGACCAGACATAAAAAAACCAGCAACCTGTGTTGCTGGTTTTTACTCTATCAGAGCCATGTAAGATTAATTGCCTTGCACCAAACGACGCGCACTGATAATGCCCGGTTGCTGCTCCAAACGCGCCAGTAAACGGGACAATTGCGCCAGACCTTTGACCTCAATCAACAGTTTCATATTGGCAATACCATCCGATTCGGAAATGGTATTGACCTGACGGATATTGATCTGATCGGAGAAAATCACCTGAGTCAGATCTTTCAGCAGACCACGGCGGTCATACGCTTCCACCACAATTTGCACGCTTTGACCACGAGTCGGCTGCATTTCCCAGTCCGCTTCGACGGCACGTTCAGGTTCGTGAGAAATCATGCGCACATAATCCGGACAGGTCACCTTATGAATGCTGACACCACGATTCAAGGTAATATATCCGCCAATCGACTCGCCATGCACCGGCTGACAACATTGTGCAATATGCAATTCCACGTTATCCAAACCGTCAATTAAAATCCCGTGTGCAGACAATGTATGGCTGGCACGCGGATTTAAAGTCGGTTTCAGCACCAGCTCAGGTTCATCCTGACCGATATGCATATGGCGATTAACCTGATTAATTAAGGCATGCAGGCTGATATCACCATTCACCAGACCAATCAGAATATCTTCACCCAACTTGACATTGAAATGATTGCAATAGTCATTCAAATCAATACTTTTGGGATGAATTGCCAGGCGTGAAAGTTCTTTGTTTAGAATTTCACGGCCCACTTCCAGGTTTTTACTGCGGTCTTGCTGTCTAAACCAGTGACGTAACTTATCGCGCGCTCGGGCGGTTTTAATATAACCGAGTGAATTCACTAACCAGTCACGATTCGGCTCGCGATCTTTCTTGGTCAGAATTTCAACCTGCTCACCGGTCTTTAAAGTATAAGTTAACGGTACATAACGCTGGTTGACCCGTGCCGCATAACACTTGTTACCTACTTCGGTATGCACATGATAGGCAAAGTCCAACACCGTTGAACCGCGTGGTAATTCTTTAATATCCCCATCACGGCTAAATACATAAATCTTTTCAAAGCCTTCAAAATCTTGAATCTGTTCAAAATTCTCGGTTTCATCCTCTGATTTATGCGCGCTGGCATCATTACGTTCCTGATAATGTTCCAGTACGGCGCGCAATGAATGCAAACGATGATTGAAGGAATGATCGGTATTTTTTGCGCCTTCCTTATAGTTGAAGTGCGAACATACCCCAAGCTCAGCTTCTTCATGCATATCCATGGTACGGATTTGCACTTCCAGCGACTTGTTCTCGGCAATGACCGCCGTATGCAATGAACGGTAACCATTGGCTTTAGGATTGGTAATGTAATCATCAAACTGATGCGGAATATGACGCCAGATTTGATGCACTATGCCTAAAGAGTGATAGCATTCCGGCACGCTTTTTACCAATACCCGCACTGCACGAATATCGTAAAGCTGGTCAAAGCTCAGGTCCTTGCTTTTCATTTTCCGATAAATCGAATAAATGTGCTTCACCCGTCCGGTAATTTCGGCTTCAATCCCGTAGCTGCCCAATTCACTTTTCAGCTTATCAATCACGAACTGAATATACTGCTCGCGCTCAAGACGCTTTTCATTGAGTAGCGAGGCAATTTCTTTATAGCGTTCTGGGGCCAGATACCGGAAAGCCAGATCTTCCAGCTCCCATTTAAGCTGAGCAATCCCTAAACGATGGGCCAAAGGGGAATAAATGGTGAGAATTTCACGTGCCACCCGTTCCTGACGCTCGCGGGACGCTTTGGTCAGCTCACGCAAGGCATAGGTACGTTCTGCCAGCTTGATCAGCACCACGCGGACATCTTCGGTCACAGCAATCAGCATTTTGTAAATGCCGCTTAAATGCTCGCGCTGGTTATTATTAAAATGATCTTCCAGACGTTTGTTTTTTTCAATCAGCTCGGAAAGCTTACCCATCGCCAGTGTGCCTTGCACCAGGCCATAGACTTGCTCACCAAAATGTTCCTGTACTTCTTCCAGTGTCATTACGCCTTCACGCACACTCCGGTACAGCATTGCGGCAGACAAGGTCGCTTCATCGACATGCAGATGTGCCAAAATATCGGCCATTTCAATACCGGTATAAAAGGTATTCGAGCGATGATTAACCGTGGTTTGCAATTCTTTCTGTAAAGTTAAATGCGCAACATCTTCGAGTTGTTTTAGCGCCGTATCATCTAATATGCCACGAACCCGATTTAACCATTCAGCCAAATCATGTCGAGCTTGTTCGGCATGTTCTACAGTCGCTTCCTCTGACAGCTCATTGAGACGTCCAGGAAGTTGCTCACGTACTGTGACCATACCCTACTCCTACTTTTTTACACTTCATATTATAAATCGTTTATTTCGTTGTATTTTTCGAATAAGGCAATAGATTCAACATGTCCAGTATGAGTGAACATATCCATTACCCCAGCCTTTTTTAATCGATAACCATGTTTCGCCAGCACACCCGCATCTCGCGCCAGTGTTGCAGGATTACATGATACATAAACGATTCTTTTTGCACTAAATTTGGGCACATAATACATTACTTCCTCCGCCCCGGAGCGTGGAGGGTCAATCAATAATGCATCAAATCCCTGATTTGCCCAAGAATGATGCGAAAAGTCTTTTGTTAAATCTTGTGAATAAAATTCAACCTGAGTCATGTGGTTTTTTTCAGCATTTTCAGCCCCACGTTGAACCATTTCTTCACTTCCTTCCACCGCAATCACTTTTCCGCTTTCACCGACACAGCGAGCCAACGGTAAAGAAAAATTGCCCAAACCACAAAACAGGTCGAGCACACGCTCCCCTTTCTTCAATTGAAGCAATTCACATGCCAGCTTCACCATCTGCGGATTAATGGTGGAATTGACCTGGGTAAAATCCAGCGGATTAAAACCAAACTCCACCTTAAATTCATCCAGCGCATAATGCAAACGCATGGCAGCTGTCGGATTGTCCACACGATGCAAACTTTCTGCACCTGCTGGCTGCAAATACAATTGCCACTCTTTGTTTAACGCAAACTGTTTTAATCGGTTGACATCATCTACAGATAATTTTTCAGTATGACGCACCACCAGAGCAATCTCATGATCACCCATGGCCAATTCTATATGACCAACCGCGGCTTTGGCTGTTAGACTTTGGAGTAACTGTTTCAGTGCAGTGATGGAGCCAAACTCACGATCCAGCACCATACAGCGGTCAATCGAGGTCAGTTTATTGCTTTGATGCTCCCGAAAACCGACCACCAGCTTGTCTTTTCCAGGAATATAACGCACCCCAATCCGGGCTTTACGACGGTAATCCTCACGCTCTGAACGTAAGGGTTCCAGCCATTGCTCAGGTTGAATTCCGGCAAAATGTTCTAAATGTGACTTTAAGACATCTTGTTTTAAGCGAATCTGTTCATCTTGCTGGATATGCTGCATATTGCAGCCACCACAAATACCGAAATGCGGGCATGGCGGTTGAACACGCAAATGCGAGGCTTCACTCAGCACCTCCAAGCAATCCGCTTCTTCCAGGCGTTTGACCACATTGGTAATTTTCGCTTTGACGGTCTCTCCAGGCAAGGCATAGCGAATAAACACTTTTTTACCTTGCTTGTCACTCGGATGATCAGGATGTGATCCATAGTGTGCTATCCCCCGTCCTTCATGTGAAAGTGACTCAACCTGAAAAGTGTAAATCGGATGCTGAGCTGGACGTGGTTTGGGTCTATGTTTCATGAATACCTAGAGTGTGGGAGAGAAAATCTGTAGCTGTAAATTCGGTATGTTGTGAATTTTCACGCCATACCTGAAGAAAATTTGCGTGTTGCGGTTGATGCTGTAAATACTGAATGGTGGCTTGAATCCAGTAACGGTGATCTTCAGTCAGCAATTGCCCCTTGAGCAATAACCAGCGTAAATAGATCAGCCAGGTGTTCAACACATCACCTTCACAGTAGCTGGTCAACTGTGACCACTGTTGCGAACGGACATATTCCGGAACATGGTAAGCGCCATCACCACGTTTGCCCGGAAAGCCGAGTAAGTGCGCAACATCATCCAGCTTCTGGAAGTGACGGCCATTAAACATGGCCATGACATCCATTAAATCGACATGACGCTGATGGTAGCGGTTCTGGTAATTATTATAGCGCTTTTGCTGATTAATTTCGCCCTGATCAAACAAACTGGGTGCAGACAGGCCATGATACATGGCACGGAACAGAATCACCGGCAAATCAAACTGTGAACCATTCCAGCTGACTAGGGTCGGATGACGCTTGTCAAAAATGGACAGGAATCGAGTTAAAATTTCCGCTTCGTTATACTGTTCGCGGCTAAATGAAAATAGTTTCATCGCCCCGTTTTCATCAATCCATAGCCCAGAAATACAGACAATTTCATGCAGTGGCAAACGCTGAAAATCCATGCCCGATTCCTGACGGCGCAATTTTGTCAGTGCCTGCTCCAGATCTGCTTCGGGTAAATCCAGATGATATAAATGCGCACCTGACTTCAAGTCAGTCAGAGTTTCTATATCAAAAATCAAGACAGGTAAGCGCATTTCATCTCACAGTTTTTAATTATTCAGGGTCTACTACAGAGAATAAACCGGTAGACAGATAACGGTCACCACGGTCACAGATGATGCAGACAATCACCGCACCCGGATTTTCTTCAGCGAGTTTGATCGATGCCCAAACAGCACCACCCGATGAAGTCCCCGCACTGATGCCTTCTTTGCGTGCCAATTGACGTGCAGTTTTTTCCGCTTCAATTTGCGGAATATCCATAATCCGGTCAACGCGTTTCGGATCGAAAATGGTTGGCAGATATTCTTGCGGCCAGCGACGGATACCGGCAATATTTGAACCTTCAGAAGGTTGTAAACCAACAATCTGAATATCCGGATTCTGCTCTTTTAAGTATTTGGAAATCCCCATAATCGTGCCAGTGGTTCCCATGGAACTGACGAAATGGGTAATCTTACCGCCGGTTTGCTGCCAGATTTCTGGACCAGTGGTCAGATAGTGGGCTTCAACATTGTCCGGGTTGCCAAACTGGTTCAAGACCAGTCCTTTCCCTTCTTTTTCCATTTGCAGCGCTATATCACGCGCCTGTTCCATATTTTCCGACTCGATTAGTTCAGCTCCGTAAGCGCGCATGGCATCTTTACGTTCCTGACTTGAACCTGCAGGCATAATGAGTTTCATTTTATAGCCACGCATAGCAGCGACCATGGCTAAGGCAATTCCTGTATTTCCGCTGGTCGCTTCAATCAATGTATCGCCTGGCTTGATTTGCCCGCGTTTTTCAGCTTGCATAATCATGTTGTACGCTGGGCGGTCTTTTACCGAACCTGCAGGATTGTTTCCTTCAAGTTTAGCCAATACTGTTGCTTGAGTGTGACTTGCCAGACGCTGTAAACGCACCAGAGGCGTTTTACCTACATAGTGGTCCAGTAAAAATTCGTCTGCTTGAAAATCAGGGGTAGTATTACTCATTATTTGCACCTATATCGAGGTGCACCTATTGTATGAAAAAATGCTTCCTCCTGCACCCATTTAGCAGGCTTTTTATTGAAAGTGATTAAAGCACAGCCGATTTTTTATAAAGCGTGCTAAACTGCGGTGCATAGGGAATTAACTGCTTTAACCATGTCAAATATCAATAAAAAGTTATTTAAGCGTTTACATTTAAATCATGCTTATGGACAACTCATCGCCATGATTTTTGTCCCCATTATGGTTTTGGCTTGTGTGGGAGCACTGCTGGTTTTATCCGAAACTTCGAATGCCTCACGTGCACAGCAGCGTCAAATGGCCATTGCCATTGCAGCCCGTTATCAGCTTACCGCCGAAGCTGCGGTTGATCTTTTAAATCGTTATCCCTGGCAGTATGATCAGGCCCGTAACACCTTACAGGTCATGCTGAATGAAAAGCATTTAATTCGAGCTGCCATTATCGACCTAAAAGGCCGCAACCGCCTAAGTATCGGCTTTCAGGATCAGGATCCATGGCCTGCAATTAATGCTAAAACATCTTTTGTCGGGCCTATTCTGTTTAATAAAAATAATGTTTATGCCCTGAAGATTAACGAGCATTCATCTATACCTGCATGGCTGGTGATTGAACTGGATAACCAGCCTTTAGAAATTGCTCATTACCGGGTCATGATTGTACTGATTGCAACCGGTCTGTTGACCTTATTACTACTGTTACTGTGCCTGAATTTCTATTCACGGCGCTGGATTGCACCAATGTATGAAATCCGGATGCAGTTACAACGCCTGAATGCTGACACCCTAGATCAGCACATGGTGATTAATAGTACCGGTGAATTACGACTGCTACAGCGCGATATTGCCAATGTGGTGAAACGCCTGCACTTCAGCTTTTTAGAACTAAAAGAACATACCGAACAGACTGAAGATGATTTACGCCGTACTCTAGATACTCTGGAAGTTCAAAACATTACCTATCGCCAAGCCCGTGACCAGGCCATTTCAGCCAACCAGTCCAAGTCGGTGTTCTTGGCCAATATCAGTCATGAATTGCGGACTCCGCTGAACAGTATTGATGGCTTTATTCATTTATTGCTGCGCCAAGGTAATTTGAGCAACGAGCAAAGCTTGTATTTACAAACCATTCGTAAATCATCTGCGCATTTGCTGGCTTTGATTAACGATGTACTGGATTTTTCCAAGATTGATGCCGGCAAACTGGAACTGGAAACCGCACCCTTTGATCTGGAAGAAGCCATTTTCGATGTCATGGACATGCTCTCGCCTTTGGCCGCACAGAAACATATCGATATGGCATTTTATTATGCCGATAATGTGCCAACCCAAGTCGTTGGCGATGCACTGCGCTTCAAGCAAATTCTGACCAACCTGATTTCAAATGCCATCAAATTCACCCCCGATGGTGAAATTATTGTCCGCGCCCGGATGGAACATGATGATATCGGACAATGCCTGTTGCACTTTAGCGTGCAGGACAGTGGTATTGGCCTGAGTGGTACAGACCGGAAAAAACTGTTTGAATCCTTCTCGCAAGGCGATGCTTCGGTGACGCGTCAGTTTGGCGGTACAGGCTTAGGTTTGGCCATTTCCAAACAGCTGGTGCATTTGATGCAAGGGCAAATCGGCTTTGAAGACAATCAGGAACGCGCTCCGACCGAAAAAGGCTCCACCTTCTGGTTTACCGCCATGTTTGTGGTCGATGAAGACATTGAAATTGTGCATCCGCACTTTGAACAGATGCAGGTGGTTTCTTACCTAGCCCATCCTGCGACAGCCAACATTCTGCGCCATTATCTGGAAAATTATGGTGTGCATCATGTCGAGACCAGCTCGATTCTGGACCTGTTCAGTCAGCTGAATAAAATCCCGAAAAGTGATGAAAATACCTGGCTGATTGTCGATCATAGTGGCGATGGTGAAGCGCTACTGAAAGAAATCCGGAACCGCTACCACGGCAATATTGCAGTGTATGGCTATCAGATGGCGCTTGATCCAAACATGCTGAACGAGTACCGTGCACGTCCTCTGTATCAACCCTTAAGCCGTAGCGCCTTGATCCAGCTACTCAGCAATCAGCCTGTTTTCGAGCAGGATGTGCATGAAGAGTTTAATGGACAAGGTCTGCATGTGCTGGCGGTGGATGACCACCTGCCGAATCTGATTGTTCTGGAAGCACTACTTGCTGAACTGAATGTCACCACCACCAAGGCTTTAAGTGGTCAGGAAGCGATTGAAATTATTCAGCAGCGCATCGAACAGGAATTGCCGGCATTTGATGTGGTATTTATGGATATTCAAATGCCGGTAATGTCCGGTATTGATACCACCCGCGCCATTCGCTCGCTAGAATCCACTTTAGAAAACCATAAGCGCTTGCCAATTATTGCCTTGACCGCACATGCGCTGGCCGATGAAAAGCAAAAACTGTTGCAGGTCGGCATGGATGATTACGTCACCAAACCGATTCAGATGGAACAGATTATCCAGATTCTGACCCACTGGACCTCGGAAAGCTTTAAGAAAGCCAAAAGTGTAGAGCAATCCATTATGATTGAAGCCCTCGATCCAAATATTCTGGACTGGCAACAAAGCCTGCAACTGGCAGCCAATAAAGAAGATCTGGCTCTCGATCTACTGAAAATGCTCACGGACAGCTTCCCGACAGAGCTGGATGAAATGCAGCAATTGATTGAGATGGAAGATTTCCCACAACTGGAACATGTGCTGCATCGCTTATATGGCGCAACTCGTTATGTGGGTGTTCCTCATCTACAGGAGGTCGCGGGTGGATTTGAACAGTTTATTTCTTCTTTACGTAAAGAACGTCGTAAAGCGGATGAAGCCTTTATTCAGGAAACCCTGCAACGCTTTGATGAATTGCAGTCGGTCATTCAGCAGGTGGAACAGGCTTCACAGCAAATTTTAAACAAACAAAGTATCTGATCATGGTCTAGCCGAGTTTTCGAAGTCACGTCTATGTTTAGATGTGACTCTGCTGTCATGTATCGTGGCATGTATCAGAGAAATACCCATGTTATGCTCAAAACAATAGAAAAATACAGGTTTACATCATGGCATTACTTCGCATAGAAAAAAACAATGGCATCGCAACCGTTTCTTTAAACCGCCCAGAAAAACGTAACGCCATGAGCTTTGCTTTATTGCGCGAACTGGTCAATGCAGCCAAACAAATTAAAAAAGACCGTTCCATCCGCTGTGTCATTTTAACTGGCGAAGCGCATGTGTTTAGTGCCGGGATTGATCTGGCCGATTTAAACGCACCGAAAAATACCGCTTATGCCGCTTGGGAATTGCTTAAACCGGGACAAAGCCTGTTTCAAAAAGCCTTTTTAATCTGGCAGGAACTGCCTGTTCCGGTGATTGCGGCAATTGAAGGCTATTGCCTGGGTGCAGGGATGCAACTGGCTCTGGCTGCGGATATCCGTATTGCCCACCCAGACACCAAAATGTCGATTATGGAAAGCCGTTGGGGGCTGGTTCCGGACATGGGACTCACCCGTTCCATTAAAGGCATTATTAATGTTGACCTGGCCAAAGAACTCACCCTGACAGGGCGTATTTTTGATGCCAACTATGCCAAAGAAATTGGTTTAGTAACGCATCTAGATGCATCACCGATCAGCAAAGCCCAAGCGATTGCAGAAGAGATGTTGCAACGTTCTCCAGATGCGTTGGCGGCGGCTAAACAGGTTCTTGATGCCATGGAACATGCACCGAGCAAATCGTTACGCCTAGAGAAAATCTGGCAACTGAAATTACTGTTGGGCAAAAACAGTAAATTGGCCCGTAAAAAAGACAAAAACCCGGAAGTTCAGTTTTTACCGCGTCAATATAAGTAAAATAGAGCCATAACAGGATCGTTCAGAGAAAAACATATGAGTTTTGATCGTAATACAAAAATTGCATTCCTCGGCATGGGACTGATGGGTAGCCGTATGGCCACCCGACTGATTCAGGCTGGCTTTGAAGTCGCTGTCTGGAACCGTACAGCCTCCGCCTGCGATGTGCTGATTGATATGGGTGCTAGCGCTTTAAACCTGCAAGAGATTGCAAACTATCCTGTTATTTTAACCTGTCTGGCAGATGATACTGCCGTACAAAATGTTTTTGACCAAATCCAGAACCATGTGCAAGCTGGACAAGTGCTTGTGGATTTCTCCAGTCTGTCTGTGGATAAAACCAAAGCCTTGGCACAGCAAGCTCACACCCGGAAAGTCCAGTGGATTGACTCGCCTGTTTCGGGGGGTACGGCAGGTGCGGAACACGGAACCTTGGTGATTTTTGCCGGTGGCGACATGCAAACCATTCAGGATTTAACACTGATTTATAATGTCTTATCACAACGTGTGACGCGTATGGGTGAAACGGGTACCGGACAAGCAACCAAAATTTGCAATCAGCTGATTGTTGCAGCCAATAGCACCTTAATTGCCGAAGCAGTCGCTTTGGCTGGAAAAGCCGGTGTCGATACCACCCTGCTGGCTCCTGCGCTTGCCGGTGGTTTTGCCGACTCGAAACCGTTTCAGATTTTAACCCCGCGTATGGCAACCCATACTTTTGAGCCAGTGCAATGGAAGGTGCAAACCCTGTCCAAAGACCTGAATAATGCCGTGCAGCTGGCCGAGCAGTTCAATTTGAATATTCCTGTCGCAAAACAGGCACTTTCGCAATTGAAAACCCATCAAAATAAAGGCTATGCTGAGGCTGATCTGGCGACCGTGATTCAACTTGTTGAATCTTGAGCAGAGCATTTTCTTTAGCAGGCAAGGAGTAAAAGCATGATTAAGCTGGCGGTAAATTTATCCATGATTTTTACTGAAGTGCCTTTAATTGAGCGTTTTGCTCTGGCGTATGCGCATGGATTTCAGCATGTTGAAATTCAGTTTCCTTATGAGCTCAGCATCGAACAGATTCAGACCCAGCTCACCCTGCATGATCTGAGCCTGTGCCTAATCAATGTACCCGCAGGTGATTTAATGCAGGGCGGCAATGGTTTGGCGGGCGTACCGGGTCAAGAAATTGAATTTCATCGTGCGCTGGAACAGTCGATTCAATATGCCACAGCGTTGAATGTACCGAGTGTCAATATTTTGGCTGGCAAGCAACCGCTGGATGCCGATTTATTGCCTTGCTTGAATACACTGGCAAAAAATTTAAAACTGGCGTGTTCAATGTTTGCTGCACATAATATTCAACCGGTGTTTGAAATGATTAATGGCACCGATATGCCGCGCTTTCTGGTGCAAAACATTGCCCAGGCCCAAGAAATGCTGGAAGCCGTACGCCACCCTGCGCTAAAAATGCAATATGACTGCTATCACATGGCAATGATGGGTGAAGATGTGCTGCAAGCGCTTCAAGAAAATATCCACGATATTGGACACATCCAGTTTGCAGACTGTCCAGGGCGGCATGAACCGGATACGGCACAAATTCATTATGCAGAAATTTTTCAGTGGTTAAACCAAAGTCCTTATACTGGCTTCACTGCCGCGGAATATAAGCCACAGGCGCATTCCAGCCATTCTTTTGCCTGGAAAGATAAATATTTTGTAAAACATCCACAAAGTTAAATTATGAACTGATTTGAAATTCAGCACCAAAACCGCTATATTACACGATGAGATATTGTCCGGAAATTAAACCTTTTATGAATTTAGAACCATCGCCCAGCGCTTCTAATTCTCTCGAACACGCAATGAATGCTCATGCTAAAGATGTACAAGCTTGCTTAAAAGTTGTACATGAAGCCCTCTTAGATGTAAAAGCAAAAGATATTTT
>Ga0308165_1003065_pt1 | contig 18566 bp, 19 predicted proteins | sample PhyWR2_FD_201032 | JGI IMG/M metagenome (GOLD analysis project Ga0308165, IMG submission 201032) | Phyllosphere microbial communities from UC Gill Tract Community Farm, Albany, California, United States - DLSLW.R2 | ecosystem: Host-associated > Plants > Phyllosphere > Unclassified | place: USA...
AGAAATGGATCCTGATCTGAGGTGTCTTGACCTTCCCATGCCACGTGCAAAAGAGAGTCTCGCCTTGGGCAGTCGGATGCTTGAATGTCAGGTCACTCCTGAAGTCTTCCTTCTCGGCGTCTGAAGAGTCAGAGAACCATGCTTTGCCACCTGTGAAGTGGTCTTGATACAGGCGCTGCCCTTCAGGTGTCCTCTGACCGGCACCGTCGAAACATCGAGAGAATCGATGCAGCACATCGAGCAGCACCAGCACATGCCGGGCCGCGCCGTCAACGAACGGGTGGCCTCGAAGCGCGGCGAAACAGTCTTCTGAGAACGTGAGTGCATCGCATTGGCCACGGCAAATAGCCGCCAGTTGGTCCCAGGAGTCGATTGCCGGGGGTGCAGCCTGGAGCACTGCTTCTAGTTCCTGGACGGTCCAGTGGTTGTGCACGTCTACGGTGCTCGCCAGCCCATCGTCAGTTGTCCATGTCACAGGCAGAGGTGACAGCTCAAAAGCCGATGGTGTCAAGCTTGTAAGCCTTCGCTCTTGGCCGTGAACGACGCCAAAGGCAGCTTCTCCAAGAGCTGTATCTGTGACCGGCTCTCCTTTGTATTCCAGATAGTCGTCCGTGGAGTGAAGCCGCACATCTTCCCAGTACGGGCCTTGGCGAGCAAACCACTGCATCAGCGCCCGTCTCTCGTCCATCTCGAACGCCTGCACGACTTGCTGCAATGTCTGAGCGTGGGTCACTTGCGCGTTCGCCAAACTTCGGTGGCAATGAATTTCTCTTCCGAAGCGCCTTGCCAGTTGTCGAAGCAACATCACCCGATCAATCGCAGCCTTGAAAGCGGGAATGTCCTGAAACTGCCCGTGAAAGGACAATTCGTTTAGAAGCAAATCCACTTCACTGACCCCAGCCAGCGAAGTGTGACGAGTCCTTATCGAACTGATCGAAGAATCCGTCCGGCCAGGTGTCGATTCCGCCGCTTCTGTCGATCTGCGGCGAAAGTACCTGGGCTCCTTGATCGGATCGCGGACGGAAGAAGTGAAGCGCGACTTGGTCCGGGGTCAGTCGCCCGCCCTTCACCGCACGCCGGATGCCATTGAGAACATGGTCACTGTGGGTCTCAATGATCAACTGAACCCCACTGCGGGCCACGTCACCCAAGAACTGGCCCATCTGCGCTTGCCCAGACGGGTGCAAGTGCACCTCCGGATTCTCGATCAGCAGCAGATCCCCTTTCGACGCTGAGAGCGCAGCAACAACGATCGGAAGGACTTGGGTGATGCCAAATCCCACATGGATCGGACGATGGAAATCAGTATCGTCCGAGGTTCGCAGACCAAGTGTGACGGCGTTTGCATTGGGAACCTGTTGGACGGCAAGGCCGCAGCCTGGAAAGAAGGTCCGCATCCTTGCTTCAACTTGGCGAAGCCGAGTTGGTGGCACATCGTCCAAGGCCAACTCTGCGCTGACAGCAGCATCTCGTCCGAGGTGAAGCACGCACACCGCATGCTCGCCGGCCGGCCCTACGACGGGCGCAGACTGGGGATCGGCCAACACATAGAACTCCCTAGGCCCGATGCGCTCGGCGGTGACATAAGTGAGGCCCTTCAGGCGAGATGAGAGCGAGTCTGGCGCGCGCCCGACTCGGTGTGGAAGCAGATACTGCAGGATCTCAGGGTTGTCTGTCCTTGCAAGGCCTATCTCGACGCTCTCAACAGCCATGGACATGTCAGATCGCTCACCCGAAAACACCCAGTGGTAGTAGCTGTGTTCGTCTTGAATGCCAATCTCGGAGGTGCGACGGCCATTGACCTTGTCCACAACATCAGCGACCGTCCCGAGCCTGACGGCATCGCCGTTCAACATGAGGCGTGACGACCATTCGTGCTCGCGCATCGTTTGGTGCAACAGTGCCAGCGCCTGAAGAACGGAGGACTTGCCCGATGCATTGCCGCCCGACAGGAGTGTCAAGTCCGCAGTGGGCAGCTTCAGGACCTCGAAGCACTTGAAGAAGGTCAGATCAATTCTCTTAATCACCGAGCACCTCACTCAACATGTCAGTGACCATCGCAAAGCGCTTCGCAACTCGATTCACTTGGTTGGTCCCCAGAGTGATCGCCTCCACGAACTGACCATCGTCAAGCAGTGGATAAAAGGCCTCAAGCAGTTCGCCGGCGCGAGCCTCGACGATGTGCTCTGGGTAACGAGCGAAGCCAGTTGTCATCACATCCCAGAGCGAGGCATTGAAGACGCTTCTGGGCTGTTCCTTGTTGGTGTGCTTCCGAAAGGCGTGCTTTCCAAAGACATGGATGTTGTTCTTCAGGCTTGTTCGAAATTGCGCGGAGAGCTGATCGAGCATCTTGGGGGGAGAATCGTTCATATGCTGCAGCGCTTGAGCCAAGAACAGGTCCATGTCCCCCCTATAGTTCTCCAACGACAGCAGCTGGAACGCACAGAATCGATTGATCAACTCGCGGTCGCGCATGGTCTCGGATTTGAGGCTACCGCCGGTCGCTTCCAGAAATAATGGCGTCTTTGCTTCTGCCCTCAAGAACTGCGTTGCGGGACCCGTGTAGAGGCAATTGCGCATCTGCTGGCGGGTCAATGGAACGCCGCTGTTGACGCGCTCGAAGATGTCAAGGAGCGCCTTTGCAGGCACCTTTGCATCGATAACGTAGAGGATTAGGTTGCAGTCCTCGATTCGGTTCTGAAGCTTCGGTGACAGGTCTTGGAACCGCTTCTTGTTAAGTTCCTTCTGATCCGGAAGCTTCAATCGAAGTTGATTGCTCAGGAAGCGCTGAAACGTAGACAGCCGTTGTAGCCCGTCAACAACGATCATTTGCCCTAGGGCGTTCTCCGCGAGATAGAAGACCGGCAGCGGAATCCGCATGAGCACGGATTCGATCAGCTTGCTCTGCTTGTCGTCGTGCCAGATGAAGTCCCGCTGGAACTCGGGGTCCATGACGAACGAGCCCTTCTCAATGCGACGAAGGACATCGTGAACCGTACGGTTCTCGTTTCGTATCAGGACCGTATCGATCGGGTAGTCACCCCAAGACGCGTCTTCGTCAGCAGCGATGCCTTCGATCTCCTCGTCTGCGGGGGGTATCGTTTCTTGGATCATCGTGCGCCCTTAGCTGACACCTTGCGGCAGTACAGATGCGACAGACAGGCACTAGCGTTCATTTCCCTTGGGCTCCATATCCCATTCAGGCGAAAAACCTTCATCGTCTCGTCGGCATGTTGATTGGCTACTTTAACGGAGTTGTGCCCTACCTTCGACCTGTTGAAGGGCCGTGACGCGCGGCTGTTCGGCATGGCCCATAGAGGATAAGGGCCACTCAACCGCGCGCAACTCGAGGCAATACGAACGCTGCTTGAAAAACGAGTCATCTATCAAGTGTACTTGCACCTGAGCTTGGATGGGCCCAGGCACTGGGAGAACAACATGGCTGCTCAGTCCCATGGAGCAAAGCGACTTGGTGCAGAACGTCCGAAAGTTGCGGACGTCCAGCTTACCGCCCGAGTCAGCAGCGCAGCATCGAAAGCGATCAAGGCGCACGGCCTGGATGGTGGCATTGCGGCGGGCGTTCGCCATATGGCGGACTTTCGCAGCAGTCACAGCACAACTCCCGCCCGGCAGCGCGGTTTTGGTCTCTTTTCAGCCATTGGGCGGAAGCATGGCGAGGGTCGTCGATGAAGCCTACAGAGAGATCGTTAGTCGCCTGCTTGCCGACGGAGGCCGTCCCTCCATCTACAAGTGTGGACGCGATCTACTCACGATAAAGGCTCGAATTTCCCTCGGCTACGACACGTCGCTATGGCTTTCCGTTCCCGCGATGCGCGCAGCAAGCAAGAGTACGAGGCGGACATTCGCAAGATTGAATGCTTCTTGGCCGATGCCGGCTTAGACGCGGTATGGCCATAGTGCACGCTGGACTGCCGTGAAGCGGCCGGTCGCGTGCGGCAACTTGTGGCCGATAGCCGCCATCCTACCTTCGAATTGACCAAGCGCACCAGCAGTCCCACGGGCCGGCGAGAGGGTGGAAGCCGCCCCGGCCCCCTAGGGCTGAGCTCTAAGCGCCCCGACTTCAAACTTCAGTGAGAAAAATTCAAAACTCACCGAGAACCGACAACTGCACCCTCTTGTCCAGCCAGATGGTCAGGTCGCCTCTGGCTTTCAGCGCTTCATTGTAAGCCTTCCAGTCTCTGGTGCGGTACTTGCGCCGCCCCAGTTCTTCTCACTCATCACCCGAGCCTACCGCACCTGCGAAGGTGATTTTTGCAACAAGTGCATCTTGATATTCAGCGATCAGCACATCACATTAACTGTCTACAACATTAAATATGTCATTTCTTGCTTTAACCGCGCCAAGGAGTTCTTCAACGCGAACTCTATCGTTTGAATGCCTAGCTATATAAGTTAGGCAAGCTTCTTCAAGAATTTTTAAAAAATCCAATTTATGTAAAATAACTTCTTCCTCAAAGAGATAAAATTTAACTCCTTTAAAAGGCTGATCTTCGAATGAAAGTTCGCCAGGAAATTCGCAAACGGCATCATCAAACCCTCTGCCAACTCCTTTTGCAAAACCCTCCAATGTCGAAATAAAATCTCGATCTTTCATCGAATTGAAAAATGCTTGAGCTGGAAAAAAATTATCGCAAAGAATAATTGGAAAATCCATTATTACATCAATTAAAATCGGAAAAAATGTGCGCACGCTTCAGTGGCGTCCAGATAACCCATATAACTCAAGTAATTTGAAGAATTTCCTGACCAGACTCTGTTCAGCGGCGACAAACACTGGCACTTCGCAGCTGCTTGGCGCCCCCTTATGGCCTCTGTCCGAATCTATACCCATTCAGGCCTGAAAAAATACCACTATCCCTGCATCTAAGGAAAGCCTCGCTGAGCCACCGTCTAAGTCATATAGACCTTGTAGCCCGTCTGTAAAATCGAAAGAAAGGGGGTTGGGAGGGATTTTAGTAAATTGCTGAACAACCCAAAACCCTTTACTCCAAATCTCACATGTTGGGCAATCTGGAATGCTTGATTCCTGGTCTAAAGCGCTGCATGCAAGCAACTCCAAGGCTTTACCGAGCTCAAAAAATTGTTGCACACGTTTCAGCTCGTCATCCAAATACAAGTCACAAAACTGAGTTGAAATTCTGCTTTTCATGAAGAGGGTCAGAGTACTTAAATAGCAATGTTATCTATGCTTGGGAGTCGCTTTCACCAATGTCTGCTACTGGCCGATAACCGCCATCCTACCGTCGAATTGACCAGGCGCAACAGCAGCCTCTCGGGCCGGCGATGGGCTGGAAGCCGTCTCGGCACCCCTCGGCCTGAGCTCAATGCGCCCCGAGTTCAAAACTCAGTGAGAAAAATTCAAAACTCACGGCGAACCGACAGCAGACCTGAACTCTTGTTCGGTAGGCCATGGATAGATGCGGCGGGAATCAAGTCGCGGGAGCAGAGAGATATCCAATCTGCCCGGTGGAATTGGTGAGTGAATGGCCCCGATCAACGTGCCTTTAAAGAAAACCAATGGCTCATCTGATGTACCGAAAGGGGTTTCTAGCATCTTGACAACCAACCCAGGTAGCTCGATGGGTACTGTCAAAACGAATGTATCGGGCATGCAGTGAAATGGGCTTTGAGACATATAGATCGAGCATGGCATCTTTGACTGAATGGAGCTATCTCGTTGACCGAATGCTTCTGGGCGACTAAAGCCGCTCGATAGACCTAGCCAGAATCTCAGCAGGAAACGCCGAGAAATGGCCGCACCCTCCAAGCTTCTCATTGGGACCGAGCAAGGTCCCGAGCACTAAGACTCGCTTACCATGCCATCGCCGAAGCTGTTCTTCATTGAACTGCAATGCGCCTGTCCCAACGCTCAGCCAAACGCTCGATGGCTCCAGCGGCCCCTCATCAGCCACATTGCGACGTTCTGCCTTGGGGAAATGGTCCAAGGCGGTTCCTTCGAACTCGAAGCGTAGGTTCCCCTGCAACGCTACCTCATGACCTACTAAGGTCGCAAGTTCATCAAGGGCGGCGTTGACGGAAAGAGGAGGTTTCATCGAATTTAGAGACGAGGCACAAATGTCCGGACGTGGCCGAATTGAGGCATCGTACCCGCAGCGCCAAGTGTCGGCGCATGACTGTTGATGCTCAACCCGAAGCGGTCAGTCACTGTGTCAAGCTGAACGCCTGATGATAGGCAACCGTTCCGGTTGGTCGCTGTTGTGTGAAGGACAATGCCATGAAGTACTCGTGAGGGACGTCTGGCAGCACAAGGCTCGCTTCTTTCGTAAAACCTAATCGCTGGTAATACAACGGGTCACCCAAGACAACGCAACCAGACGCACCTTGTTCGGAAAGCCTCTGTAGCGCCGCGCGCATCAGTTGAGACCCGATCCCGTGCCCCTGCAACTTCGGAATGACGGAAACAGGGCCAACCCCAAACCATCCCTCTGTGCCGTCGGATATGGAAACAGGTGACATCGCGACATTTCCAACGATGGATCCATCCATTTCGGCAACCAATGAGACGGTAAGCACTCCAGCATCGCGCAACCCAGCGAGGATGAACTCTTCGTTGTGGTCAGTGTGCGGAGCATAGAGAAATGCTGCGGCTGTGACGGTCTCAATGGCCGCAACATCCTCTGGAACTTCGGGGCGGATTATCAGTGTCGTCATGTGATTGAGTGTTGTTGGTAAAAGACCGCTTCTGCCCAATAGCTCATGTCCGGATTGCTTCCGCTGCCCGCTCTTCAGAATAGGTCAATTACATCATCCCAACGTGGAGACTACTTAAGCGCATGCTATATGCCCCTCAACTCGATGGGAGACCATCATGGAAGCCGTCAGTCATGTCGCTCGACGCGAACCATGGAACAAGGGCAAGATAGTCGGGCAGAAAGCACCATTTAAGCTCAAAGACATCTGGACTCTAAGAATTCGGCTTCAGATGGATGGAAGAGTCCGAGAACTAGCCCTTTTTAATCTAGGTGTGGACAGCAAGCTGCGCGGATGTGACCTGGTCGCGCTGAGAGTAAGAGATGTATGCCACGGAGACCAGATGGCAACACGAACCATCGTCATGCAGCACAAAACGCAGCGACCGGTGCAGTTCGAAATCACGCAGCCAGCCAGGGATGCGTTGCAGGCTTGGATCAAACAAGCAAAGCTAAGGCAAGATGACTACCTCTTCCCCAGCCGATTGCACGAATCACCTCATCTCGGGACGAGGCAGTACGCGCGAATCCTAGGTCATTGGGTTGACGAATTGGGGTTGGACCGAGCGGACTATGGGACTCATTCAATTCGACGCACAAAGGCGACCTTGATATACAGGCGTACGAAAAACCTACGAGCTGTTCAGCTTCTGCTGGGACACTCGAAGCTGGAGTCAACTGTCCGATACCTTGGTATTGAAGTGGACGATGCCCTTGAGATCTCTGAACAGACGGAGATCTGAACGTGGAGAAATTCCACCACCTAGGATGATCCGATGACTGGCTGGTGGAGCTAACATGGTGCTTTCGGCCAGCAGCAGTCCTTGGAGGTGTTCCTGCTAGCGACTGCTTCTGGCTATAGGAGCGGTCTGTCGCTGTATGGCAGACTTCATGGGGCAGTGCGACAAACCGAGAGTACCCATTAGCGGTCCTTCGTATCGGCCAGCGATCGACTCTAAGCAGACTTTGAGCAACAGACAGCTATCTCCTATACTGATCGCACATAGAGGAGATAGAGTGAAAAATACCAATCACGTCCAAATGCTACGCTCAGCCGTATCTGCTTCGGTAATGGCTCTTTCTTGTACGGTGGGATGGGCTGCACGCGATTTCACACCCCAATCCGGAACCTGGGTGGTCAGTAGTGAAGTGGATGGCAAACCGGGCCGGGGTTTGGCGATTGATGTACAGGCCAACACTTTCTTTATGCAGGTGTTTGGCTATGAAAAAAATGGTGATGCGACCTTTTATACCGCCACGGGGCAGATGGATGGCAATGGGGTGACGGCTCCGTTAATGCGCTATAAAAATGGCCGCAGCCTTGGTGGTGCGATGCAGGATGCGGTGGAGGACAAATCAGTAGGCCAGGTAGCAGTGCATTTCACCAACGGCGTGAAAGGAACGATCCAGTTTCCAGGCGAGGAGGCGCTGGCGATAGAGCGCTTTCTTTTAGTGGATAACGAGCCCAGCGTGACCAATCCGCGCGTGCAGATGGGCATCCGTACATTGCGTTTGTTTGGCTTGGATTCACAAGGTGATCCAAGCTGGACCGTACCTGCGAGGCTGTGGCGAAGTGAAGTTGGTACCATCCATCTCGATTGGTACGTTCCAATGCCGACCACTGGCATGCTCGTCCCCATTCGAAAATTTCAATGCAATGAAGTTGCTGACAAGGTTCGCATCCATTGCACACCGAACACGGTTGACGCTCTGGCCAAACTTCGATCCGAACTTCCTTCGATGGAGAGCCTGGAGCTGCAATTTGCAGGATTCGATATTCATGGCGTGCTGCGAACTGCGGGGGAAAATCCACAGGCAGTGACCGTGATGGGTTTTGATGAGGGAGCCATCTTGGATGACTCCACTTATCGGGAAGGAATTACGACCTTTCACCCGCAGCAACAGCAAAACTACTCAACCGTATCTTTTGGATCCGGCGGCGCATGCATTACTGGCGCATGCAGTGCAACCGTCACATCCAACACATTAATGCCGATGAATGGCACCTGGATAGTGGAAGACGAGCTTACCGGTAAACCTGGCCGTGGCATTGCGCTTGATATTCAGGGCAATACCGTCATCCTGCAACTGTTCAACTACCGAGCGGATGGCCAACCTACCTTCCACATGGGTAGTGCTAGCTACCAGAGTAAAGGCATGGGCAGTCGCACGTCCGTGGCGAGCATTCCTCTGCGCCAATACCGTGGAGGCCGCAGCCTGGGTGGTGCTGCACAGTCTGCCCAGTTGGAGGGAGATGCAGGAGTTGCGGTTCTGGAATTTAGCGCTCCACGCTCAAAAAGTGAACCGGACTTGCATCTCTGGTGGACGCAAGGCCAGTTGCAGCTGCCTGGCGAGGCCCCTGTCAAGATCCGCCGTTTGCAAATTGATTCGCCTGAAAATTTTGTGGAGCGCATGCGGGGCGATTGGTATGTTAGCCGCACCCATAGGATTGCGCGCTTTGACAGCGTCCAAGGAGACGGCATTGCCACTGCCGATGGAAAAATCTACTGCGTGCCTAACACGCAATCCGAATCTTCGAACATGAGCTGCGGCGAGCCCAATGGCGTTTTGTGGAACTGGCACCAGTTCACGTATATGCCGGATATGGGGCGCGGCCAGCCATTCCTGCGCATCCGTGATCGTTTTGGCAATTCCGTGGGGCTTGGGCCACTCAATTAATTTGTCATTGTCGGTCTTGAGGGGCAGAAGATGCATGGTAGTTGCTAGAAAGTCAGCTTGTGGCCGAAGCCGGGTCCAGCTACTTGTTAGCGCAGCACAACTAAGAGGACCTTTGGGGGTTGCGCCTTGAACGTCCGGTTTGAGGTAGGCAGTCAACGGCTGCGGGCCGTCGTCAGTCGGCCAAGAGCAGCCCCCCATCAATGAACGCAACAATTTCTGATAGATCCATGCGCATACGGAAAGCGACGCTAGATGACGCTTCCACCATCAGTACATTGATTCTTTCCCTAGCACATCACTTCCTGTTGCGAGATGACGGTGCAGGTGCAGAAAGCTTCTTACTTTCGCTTGCGCCTGAAGGGATTGCTCGAAACATCGCTACTCCTGGGCTCGACTACTATGTTGGCCTCGCTGGCAATCAGTTGATGGGCGTAGTTGCTGTTCGTCAAGGAACGCATTTATTCCACCTCTTCGTTGGACAACCATTCCAAAGAGGGGGTGTTGCGAGGGCGCTTTGGTCTTGCGTGAAGGATATTTATGAATGGCCCACTGCTACATCGCCGACTACTGTCAATTCAACGCCCTTTGCAGTGCCTTTCTATGAGCGCATGGGATTCTGCGAGGTTGGTGCTCGCGTAGAGAAGAATGGCGTTGCGTTCGTTCCAATGCAGCTTGCTCAAGCATGAGCCTTGTTCCTCGATAGCTACAGGAAAACTTCGCCAGTTTAGTTCCAGTTTTGAATGTGCTGGCGGTCCGCTATGGGTCGCAAACCGTCATCGGAACGAGCTCTGCCAGCTGGCCAGGTGCGTAGGATCTTTGCAAGAGTGTGAGAATGACTGGATCAACCGATCTCACTGATTCTGCAAGCGTCCTTGATCTACAAGGACACGAATTTGTAGGATCAATGAGATCCTAGATCTATTTGTAGGTTCTCATTGATCTTGCAAATTTTCTCACTGCATGCAAATTGAGAACCGACGTTCACACTTCCTACACGTGCGGGCTGGCCGGTGTACCTGTCGGTTCTCCGTGAGGTTTGAATTTTTCTCACTGAAGTTTGACCTCAGTCACCCTCGGAAATTTCATTGTCCGCAGCAGTATTGATCCCTGATGAAGACGGGCAGATCGTTGGCCGTTGGCATAAAGGGCACCTGGTACATCATGTCGCCGACAAAGCCGCGGTGATAGGTGCCGTGGTTGACGACATGGAGCACGATTTGCTCACAGGTCATGGCCCCTTGCCCGCCGCCAACGAATTCAAAATGGACGACTTTCGCAAGGTCGTCATTCGACCATGTGTCGACCAGATCGATATACCAGCGATCCATTTCCTGCACGGCTTTCCATAGATCGTCAGCAGAGGGCGTGTGCTCGGTATTGCGGGCAGTGTAGCCATGCTTCTTGCCTTGAAGATGGTGTCTGAAGATATCGTCCACCACATACACATGGTTCAGGGTGTGCACCATGCTGCCAAATCGCGTTGGCCTCTGGCGAAGGGCCTCACCCTCGGGTAGCTCCAGGACATCCTTGAAAGTCAGGCCATTCGCCCAACGCTTGTAGCGCACCAGCATTTTCAAGGTGTTGATCGCCGAGGCGGATGGTGTGGCGCTATCGCAGGGGCGGTTGGGGGTGGTTGCACCCGGTAGGGCTGTCGGCATGTTTGAACTCATCCTATGTTGTTAAAGGCCACGCAATGCCCCCTCGATATGGGTGCGTGTTTCACCGCCTACCCAGACCTGATTGACTTCGTCGCGGACCAGGTAAATGCGGCCTTGTCGGCCCAGGCACCGGCCTTGAGCGGCTATGTAGTCGCCATGGGCTATCCCGGTTGCGAACAGCCATTGCGCAAACGAAGCATTGAGGCTTCCGGTGACCGGGTCTTCGACGATGGCTCCCAGATGGTCTGTGAAGAAGGCCCGAACTTCGAAACCAGCATCACCCACATGGGTGTGGGGGCCAATCACGCCGATATCGACGCGGGAGTGCCATCGCGTGACGGGTTCGAGTGACAGCACTTTCTCCGCTGACATCAACCTGATCCCCAGCCATCCCGGACCATTGTCGATCCAGGCGGCGTCCAGAATGTCGCTGGCCTCAATTCCAAGCACTTGCCGCGCTTCATCGAGTTCCGCCGGGGTTGGCGGGCCAGAGCGGATCAGCGGAGGCGCAGCGAATGCAAGCCGCCCTTGATCACGCCGAATCTGGACCAGCCCTGCACCGCATTCCTGGACGATCGTCGCTTTGTCTTCCAGGCGGCTGTGGGTGGCTAACCATACGTGACAGCTTCCGAGGGTCGGGTGCCCTGCAAAAGGCATTTCCCTGTCCAAGCTGAATATTCTGACCCGGTAGTCCGCCTCCGGATGCGTGGGGGCGAACACAAATGCAGTTTCAGAAAGGTTGAGCCATTGCGTCAGCCGCTGCATGTCGTGTGTGCCCAGCGCATCGGCACCGGTGACGACAGCCAGCGGATTGCCAGAAAGCGCGCCTGTGCCGAAGACGTCAACCATATGGATAGCGAAGGTCATGGTGGGGGGTCCTTTACCTGGAATCAAAGGGGGAAGGAGCGGTGCAATGGCCAGGGTCTTCAACTGCGCACAGCCAGCAGCTTTAACCCCGCGACTGCAAACACCGCCGAGAGCACGCCTTCGATCCATCGCCACAACCGCGCATACAGGGCAATCATCGAGGCGGTGGAGAAGACGATGGCATAGCCGCCGAACACCCCCATTCCGAGGAGCACACAGCCCCCCACAACCACCGCGACCTCTTCGGCAGGCGTGTTGTGGCGTACGCCCAGCGAAATGATGGCGACCCAGGACAGGATGGCCTTGGGGTTGCCTATGTGCATGAGAATGCCCTGCCGGTAGCGCGAGCGATAGCGTAGCGCCCTGCCTGATACGCTCAGCCCACTGGTGTCGCGGCTCTGCTGCATGGCAGATTTGCCTGCGCGAAAGGCCAGCCAGAGCAGATAGAGACCGCCAGCGATTTTGAGGGCCACAAGCGCCTGTGCGTAGGCGGTCAATACGGCAGAAACGCCGGTCGCTGCCAGGATCGCCCAGAGAAGCGAGCCTGTGACGACACCCGCCGCCAATGCGAGCGCGGGGCGGCGCCCGTCACGCATTGCCGTGCCCATGATGGCCATGTTGCTCGGCCCAGGGCTGGCCGTTGCAATGAGATAGGTGCCGTAGACAAGTGCGAACTGGCTGGCGGTCATGGTGGCTTGCTCAAAAAATTACGTTGCACGAACTGCGCTAGGGAGGCTCTGCATAACCCTCGCCAAATGGGATGGATGCGGATCGGGATGAGGCGCAAGGCGTCTTTTGCAGTCAATAGCCGTAGCTATTGACAAGGAGGCAACGCAGCGGATCGCCCGGGACCACGTTCAGACCACGGCAGAGAGTTTTGCAGAGCCTCCCTATGGCTGCAGGTCTGCGCGATGGACGATATGAACCTTGTTGCCATCGGGGTCCCGCAGGTAAGCGCCGTAATAGCCGTCGCCGTAGCGCGCGCGTGGCCCAGGCGCGCCGTCATCGCGCCCGCCATGCGCCAGTCCATCGGCATACGCCGTGTTCACGGCCGCTATCGATGGTGCAAGAAAGGCTACCATGCTGCCGTTGCCAGCAGTTGCCGTCCCGCCGTTGAAGGGCTTGTAGACATAGAAGCGCGGCAAGCTGGCATGTGTCGCGACCCAGCACAGCGCTTCAGGTCCACCATCGGGCGAGACGATTCTGCGCTTCAATCCAAGCGGGGCAAGCAGCGCATCGTAGAAGCGACCCGCTCGCCCAAGGTCGCTTGCTCCGACTGTAATGTGGCTCAACATACCGGTCTCCATCCCTTCCCCGCATCGCGGTCAGGCGCTTCTCACAAGGGGAAACTGCGTTCCAGAAGCACCGGCATGAACGTTACACTATTGAAGTATTTAAATAGTGTAACGTGACACTTATATTTCTGAGGCCGCACGCGTGCTCCTTCCATCACCCTGGGTTCCCCATCTGGCCAGCACGGGCGCGAGCGTCGCCGAACGGCTGTCGCTGGCTTTGGCCGGCGACATCATCGAAGGCCGGCTGGCGGGAGGCGATCGTCTGCCCGCACACCGGCATCTGGCCAAGACATTGCAGATCGGCCTGGGCACGGTGACCAAGGCTTATGCCGTCCTGGAGCGCCGAGGCCTGACGCGCAGCGTCAAAGGGCGGGGAACCTTTGTGGCAATCCTCCAGGCCCATGGCAGCCGGCAGATCGATCTTTCAGCCAATGCACCGCCGGCAGTGCTTGGCGCGCGGCTTTTGGCGCGAACATTGACAGGGATCGCGCGCAAGATCGATGCAGATCACTTCAATCTATACGCTCCCCCCGGTGGGCATCTTGAACACCGTCGCGTGCTCGCGCGCTGGCTTGGTACGCTCGGCCTGGGGGTGGAGCCGTCGCAGCTGGTTCTGACCAGCGGTGCCCGCCAGGCATTGGCCTTGGCATTTGATCTGGTGTGCGGGCGGCACGGCGTGATTCTGACGGAGCGGATCACCTATCCCGGTGCTATCGCGCTGGCTCGGCGCAAGGGCTACCGGATTCAGGGTGTTGAGATTGATTCCGAAGGGATGGTGCCGCAGGCGCTCGCCGCGGCACTCGCAGGCATCAACGCCATAGAGGGGACAGCGGTTTACCTCACCCCAACGCTGCACAATCCGACCACCGCCACCATGGGGGTTGCGCGAAGGCAAGCCATTGCGCAGATCTGTCGCCAAGCGGGTGCCTGGATCATTGAAGATGGCGTGTATGCAGCGTCGTCTCCAGAACTGCCCCAGTTGGCCACACTGGCTCCTGAGATCGCCTTGCACGTGAACGGACTGTCCAAGTCACTTGGCCCGGGGCTGCAGATTGGCATGCTGGCGCTGCCCCCCAGTCTGTGCGATGCCGCGCAGGACTTTCTGCGTGAATTGCCCATGGCTCCGTCAGCCCTGTCGTGCGCAGTGGTCGATGACTGGCTGGCCACAGGCGTGATTGCTTCGATCCAGCAAGACCTACGCCATGAGGCCCAGCGACGGTCCCAACTGGCCGCCTCACTCCTGGGTACACGCAGCCTCGTCTGGCACCCTGATGCCTATAACGCCTGGCTGCCGATGAAACGCGATGTCGCCGATGGCGTTGTTTCCGCAGCAATGGACAAGGGAGTGAAGTTGACCCCGCCGCAAAGCACCATGGTGAGACCCGGTGATAGTGCGAGCGGCCTGCGAATCTGCCTGGGCGGCCCCAGTTGGGAAGAGCTGAATGAATCTTTGGCAATTTTGGCAACAGTGCTTGAGGGACGGGTTTGACCCTATGCGGGCACAAGGCCAGCGTGTGGGTGCATTGATAGAAAACAGTCGTTGCTCACATGTTGATTCTCGTGTACCAATGATTTCGAGGTAACTACAACCGGGTGCGGACAGACTATCCCGGCGGACGGAAACTCCCTCAGCAGAACCATCGCGTGGTCGCCAAAGGCTGGTTGCAGCCGCTGAGATTTGGCAAGCCTGTGACCGCTGCCGCCGATACCAGACGTTGACCTACTATCTGGCTAGACGTCCGCTGTGCGTCTCGAACCGGAAACTGGCTGGATCGCAGTGCGCCAGACAACCTGAACGGCAGCTCTCGTAAGCTGCAAACTGGTGCTGCCGGCCCGGAGCAGACCCTCGGTGCCTTCCTAGAATCCGGGGGGATAGTGGATCGCTACGAAGAATGCACAATTTTTCAGTGGGGAGCCCTGCAGTCGCTGTTGTTGCAGTCAACTAGTTCTTGTTAGGATGATCGAGCTGAATGTGTTACAAATTGCTTATTTACCCAGTTGCTTTTCTAGCCTTGGGGATATCAAACACCAATGACTCTGCACATGAACCAAGCCTTCAAAAAAATCAATCCTCGCGGCTCTACATGGCAACGGTGGGATCCCCACATTCATGCACCAGGGACTGCGTTGAATGACGGCTTCGGTGGCCCGGATCCCTGGACCACCTTCATTGAGAAAGTGGAGCAAAGCGATCCTCCCATTCGAGCTCTTGGCATTACCGATTACTGCGGGATCGATTGTTACATTGAAGCAGTAGCCCGGCAGAGGGCTGGTAGCTTTAAGGGGGTAGATCTAATCTTCCCAAACGTCGAGTTTCGCTTATCAATTGAAACCTCAAAGGGTGCTGGTGTTAATCTGCACTTGTTGTTTTCACCTGATGATGAAGATCACGTCGAACACATCAACGCCTTTCTAAGTGGCCTCACGTTCAGGCATGTCGGAGAAACTTACCGATGCTTAAAGCCGGATCTGATTCGTCTAGGCCGAGCCATTGATTCTTCGCTCGTCGATGAGAAGGCTGCATACCGACGCGGTGTCAATGGGTTCAAAGTGTCTTTGGAAGCACTTCAGGACCAGTTTTCTACCCGCAGCTGGCTCCAGGAAAATTGCCTTGTCGCGGTTGCAGGAGGTGGCTCGGACGGGTCTTCCGGCCTGCAGGGCGATGGAGGGCAGTGGGAGGCAACACGAAAGAATATCGAGCGCTTTGCAGACATCATCTTTACTGCAAACCCCAAACAGATTGCCTTTTATTTAGGCAGGGGGGCTGCCACAATCGAGGACCTTGAAACCAAATGGGCCGGCAAGAAGCCATGCCTTCACGGATCCGACGCACACACGGCTGATCGTGTCGGGTTACCTGATGCAGCAAGGCGTTGCTGGCTTAACGGAGACGTCACGTTTGAGACTCTTTTTCAAACGGTCATCGAACCAGAAAGCAGAGTGCATATCGGTGAGGAGCCGCCGAAGGGAGCTTTGCCAGGCAACACCATAAAACAAGTGCATGTGTCCAACGCCCAATGGATGGTGCCATCGTCGCTCCCGGTTAACGCTGGAATGGTCGCCATCATCGGTGCTCGGGGGTCAGGCAAGACTGCGCTAGCCGATCTCATGGCCACTGGAGGTTGCGGCATTTCAAATCGCCTCAGCCCAAACTCTTTCCTGCGTCGCGCTGGCAAGTACCTGAATGCAACTCGTGCTGAGCTTCTGTGGGAAAGCGGCGAGACGACAGGCAACGACGTAGCGAGCGTCGAGAATGAAGACATCTGGGATGCGCCACATGTCCAGTACCTTTCTCAGCAGTTTGTCGAACAGCTTTGTTCATCTGAAGGTCTGGACCACTCACTGATTGACGAGATTCAGCGGGTGATTTTTGAGGCACACCCGGAAGATGTCCGTATCAACTCGGCCGACTTCACCGAGCTTCTGACGTCCCGGATGCAAGCGGCGCGGGGAGCTCGAGATCGGCACCGACACGCGTTGAAGCGTGCGACCGATGCAATCAACGCCGAGCTCGTCCGAAAGGCAGGGCTTCCCAAGCTTGAAAAAGATCGCAACGAGATATCGACCGCGCGAGCCAAAGACAGGGTCGATCGCAATCAGCTGGTGCCAAAGGGCCAAGAAGCAAGAGCCAAACGTCTAGAGGACGTCTCAGCTGCCGTCGAAACAAAGCAACGGGCGATCGCCGTAGTTCAGGCTCGCGCGCAAGCCCTGGCCGGAATTCAATCCGATGTGTCGACATTCCGTGATCAAGACGCTGCGGACTGGATCGCCGACGCCCAAGAACGAAGAGACGATTCGGGTCTGTCCGCGGAAGAATGGAAAATGTTTCGCCTGGACTTTACGGGTGATGTCGACACGCTCTTGAAGACGCGTATTGCATCTGCACTGGCCGATATAACAACGCTCCAAGGACCATCGATTGCGCCGAGCGTTGGAGCTCCCGCTCCACAACCGGGAGTGGTGCTTATCTCTGATGAAGCCCTCCTGTCATCTCAAAGCCTTAGCCTGTTGATCTGTGAACGAGATCGGCTCCAGACGCTTGCAGGCATCGATGCTCAAAACAGCAGGCGTTATAGAGCTCTGACGGACAAGATCACCCGCGCTGATACTGCACTCGCTAAGTTAAACGTCGACATAGAACGCGCAAAAAAAGCTGAAGACACGCTGGCGGAACTTCGTACCGCCCGCATCGCAGCCTACAAAGGCATTTTCACAGCGGTGATTGACGAAGAGGCCGAGCTGACGCAACTCTATGCACCTCTCAGTGACCGAATTGCGGAGGGACCCAGTGCGGTAAAGAAGCTCTCATTCTCGGTACGCCGGCAAGTTGATCTGAAGGCTTGGGCAGAACAAGGAGAGCAACTTCTTGATCTTCGAAAAGGAAGCCTTCGAAACGGTGACCTGCTCAAAAAAGCAGAAGAGCATCTTGGTAACGTCTGGCGTAACGGCACTGCTGAAGAGGCTGCCGAGGCAATGCAACTGTTCGTTTCGAATTTTAGTGCGATTTTCCGACAGCAACAGCTCAATGACATGCCGCCTCTGCAGTGGGCCCGTGATTTCAGCCAATGGCTATACAGCACGGACCACATTCAGGTCGGCTACGGGTTGCGATACGAAGAGGTCGACATTGAGCGACTTTCGCCTGGCACCCGTGGCATCGTGCTTTTGCTCCTCTACCTTTCATTGGATGCTCACGACGAACGACCATTAATCATCGATCAGCCCGAAGAAAATTTGGATCCGCAGTCCGTTTTTGAAGAGCTCGTTCCGGCGTTCTGCGAAGCAAAAAAGCGTCGGCAGATTATTGTCGTCACCCACAACGCTAACCTCGTCGTGAACACCGACGTGGATCAGGTGATCGTTGCGCGCTGCGGCCAGCATCGGCCGGATGGTCTGCCGTCCATCACGTATCAGAGCGGCGGCCTTGAAAACCGCGAAATTCGAGAAGCTGTGTGCTCAATCCTGGAAGGCGGCGCACGAGCATTTCAAGAGCGAGCTCGAAGGCTGCGGGTCAAGCTCGTTTAGCGGGAGGGGGGATCCTGCTACCGAGTTCTCAGCACTTTATCTAAGGAGGCGCGATTTGGTTCGAGCTTGAAGTAGGGGGTGACCAGTTTGGGCCGGGAGTGTGAGGTCGACATGAATCCCCAGAGTAGGCACTCGATGTGAACGGCAAATCATCCGGTGACTGCTTGTGGGGACATGAGTGAAATGGAGCTGTCGGCCAGAAGCAGCCATTGGAATAGCAGCCTGGCATTCTATGCATCTGCATCGCTGTGAAGGGTGTCAAACGTTTGCCTAGCTTCTCGAAAGTGGTCTGCATTTTCGACGATCCATGT
>Ga0308165_1003069_pt1 | contig 18543 bp, 14 predicted proteins | sample PhyWR2_FD_201032 | JGI IMG/M metagenome (GOLD analysis project Ga0308165, IMG submission 201032) | Phyllosphere microbial communities from UC Gill Tract Community Farm, Albany, California, United States - DLSLW.R2 | ecosystem: Host-associated > Plants > Phyllosphere > Unclassified | place: USA...
CAGCCCATACATCGACATGTCCTTCCCGTACCCGGACAGTTTCTGACCGCCATGGGGCATTTCGCTGACCAGCATGAAGTGGGTGTTCACCCAGGTGCAGCCGTATTGCAAGCGGGAAGACAGGCGATGGGCGCGACCGACGTCGGCGGTCCACACCGAGGAAGCGAGACCGTAATCGGAGTCGTTGGCCCAGGCCAGCACCTGCGCTTCATCGGTGAACTTGGTCACCGACACCACCGGCCCGAACACCTCGCGACGGACGATCTCGTCGTCCTGCTGCGCATCGGCCAATACCGTTGGCTCGAAAAAGAAGCCATTGCCTTCCACCGCTTTACCACCAGTGATCAGGCGAATGTGCGACTGTGCCACGGCGCGCTCGACAAACCCGGTCACCCGGTCGCGATGTTGTGCGGTGATCAGCGGCCCGAGTTCGGTCGCGGGATCATCCTGCAAACCGTATTTGATGCTGCTGACCGCTGCCCCGAGTTTCTCGACGAATTTCTCGTAGATGCCAGCCTGCGCATAGATACGGCACGCGGCAGTGCAGTCCTGGCCGGCGTTGTAGAAACCGAAGGTGCGGATGCCTTCCACGGCGGCGTCGATGTCGGCGTCATCGAAGATGATCACCGGCGCCTTGCCGCCCAGTTCCATGTGCATGCGTTTGACACTGTCAGCGGTGCTGGAAATGATGTTCGAACCCGTGGCAATCGAGCCGGTCAGCGACACCATGCGCACTTTGGGGTGAGTGACCAATGGGCTGCCGACCGTTGGCCCACGACCAAACACCAGGTTAAGTACGCCAGCCGGGAAGATATCCGACGCCAGTTGCGCCAGGCGCAGGGCGGTCAGCGGGGTTTGTTCCGACGGCTTGAGCACCACCGTATTACCGGCGGCGAGGGCCGGGGCGATCTTCCACGCGACCATCATCAGTGGGTAGTTCCACGGTGCGATGGAGGCGATCACGCCCACCGGATCACGGCGGATCATTGAGGTGTGTCCAGGCAGGTATTCACCGCCAGCCGAACCGCTCATGCAGCGGCTGGCGCCAGCGAAAAAGCGGAACACATCGGCAATCGCCGGGATCTCATCGTTCAACGCGGCGCTGTAGGGCTTGCCGCAGTTGTCCGATTCCAGCTTGGCCAGCTCTTCGCCGTGAGCTTCGATCGCATCGGCGAGCTTGAGCAACAGCAGCGAACGGTCCTTCGGCGGCGTTTGCGACCAGCTGTCGAACGCCGCATCGGCGGCCCGCACGGCGGCATCGACCTGGGCTTCGCTGGCTTCATTGATCTCCACCAGCACGCGGCCCAGCGCCGGGTTGAACACCGGTTGAGCGGGGCCTTCGCCGTCGAGCAGTTGGCCGTTGATCAGGAGTTGGGTTTGCATGGCATTGTCCTCTTCACAATTTTTGTTTTTCCTGAAGAAACATGGCTCCCACAGTAGATCCAGTTCCTCCAGTTGGAATCGAGTTACTTCCCACCACTCCCCGCCACGCTCTCACCCCCACGAGTCAGGTAGTAGGCGCCGAGAATCGGCAGCATGGTCGCGATCATGACCAGCATCGCCACGACGTTGGTCACCGGCACATCCCGAGGGCGGCTGAGCTGGTTGAGCAGCCACAGCGGCAGGGTGCGTTCATGACCGGCGGTGAAGGTAGTGACGATGATTTCGTCGAAGGACAGTGCGAACGCCAACATGCCGCCCGCCAACAATGCCGAACCGAGATTGGGCAGGATGATGTAGCGGAAGGTCTGCCAGCCATCGGCACCGAGGTCCATCGACGCCTCGATCAGGCTGTGTGAAGTACGACGCAGCCGGGCGATGACGTTGTTGTAGACGATCACCACGCAGAAGGTCGCGTGGCCGACGATGATGGTGAACATGCCGGGCTCGATTCCCAGCGACTTGAAGGTCGCCAGCAACGCGATCCCGGTGATGATCCCTGGTAAGGCGATGGGCAGGATCAGCATCAGGGAGATGCCCTGTTTACCGAAGAAGTCCCGACGGTATAGCGCCGCCGATGCGAGTGTGCCGAGCACCATGGCAATCAAGGTAGCGATGGCGGCGATCTGCAGCGACAGCTTGATCGCTTCCAATACATCAGGACGCGAAAACGCGATGCTGAACCACTTCAGGGTGAAGCCCTTGGGCGGAAAGCTGAACGCGGCGTCCTCGGTGTTGAAGGCGTAGAGGAAGATGATCAGGATCGGGAAATGCAGGAACACCAGCCCTCCCCAGGCAGCTATTTTCAGGCCGATAGACGCTTTTTCAGAGTGCATCGAAGGCCCCCAGTCGTTTGACGATGGTCAGGTAGATGGCGATCAGCACAATCGGCACCAGGGTAAAGGCGGCGGCCATCGGCATGTTGCCGATCGCACCTTGCTGGGCGTACACCATGCTGCCGACGAAGTAGCCGGGCGGGCCCACCAGTTGCGGCACGATGAAATCGCCCAGGGTCAGGGAAAAGGTGAAGATCGAACCGGCTGCGATGCCCGGCACCGACAGCGGCAGGATCACCTGCATGAAGGTCTGGCGCGGCTTGGCGCCGAGGTCGGCGGAGGCTTGCAGCAGCGACGGCGGCAGGCGTTCCAGCGATGCCTGGATCGGCAGAATCATGAACGGCAGCCAGATGTAGACGAACACCATGAAGCGCCCCAGGTGCGAGGTGGACAAGGTGCTGCCGCCCACGCCGGGAATGCCCAGCACGAACTGCAACAGCGGCTCCAGGCCCAGGTGTTGCACGAACCATTGCGCCACGCCGCCCTTGGCCAGCAGCAAGGTCCAGGCATAAGCCTTGACGATGTAGCTGGCCCACATCGGCAACATCACTGCGATGTAGAAAAACGCCTTGGTCTTGCCAGTGGTGTAGCGCGCCATGTAATAGGCGATGGGGAACGCGACGATGGCGCTGGCGATCGACACGACGATGGCCATGCTCAGGGTGCGCAGGATGATGTCGAAATTCGACGGCTGGAACAGTGCTGCCAGATTCGCCAGGGTCAGGTCCGGGGTGACCGCCATGGTGAAGTCATCGAAGGTGTAGAAACCTTGCCACAACAACACCAGCAGCGAGCCCAGGTAGATCGCGCCGAACCACAACAGCGGCGGCACCAGCAGCAGCGACAGGTAGAAATTCGGCCGCCGATACAGCAGGTTGGAGAACCTGCGCAGCGGCGAGCCACTGCCCGGGGTTTGAGTGATTGCCACGCTGTTCATCTCACACCCCGCCCGCGGTGTCGTGCAACGGGATCATCGCTTCACGGGCCCAGCGTGCGCTGATGCGTTGCCCGGTCTGGTGCTGGGCGCTGACGTCCAGCCACTGATTGTTCGCTTGGCTGATGTTGAGGGTCTGGCCGTTTTCCAGCTTCAATTCGTAGCGGGTGGCGCTGCCCTGGTACTGGATGTCGTGGAGCAAACCGCTGACTTCGATTTCATGGCTGGCCAGTGGGCCTTCGGCAAACCGCACGTGCTCGGGACGGATCGAAAACGGCTGTGGATTGCCGCTGAGTTGTGTGGCCAGGTCACCGCGAATCACGTTTGAGGTGCCGACGAATTCTGCGACGAAGGTGGTCGCCGGTTTCATGTAGAGGTTGCGCGGCGTGTCGACCTGCTCGATGCGACCCTTGTTGAACACAGCCACGCGGTCGGACATCGACAGCGCCTCTGTTTGATCGTGGGTAACGAAAATGAAGGTGATACCGAGCTGGCGTTGCAGCTTTTTGAGCTCACTCTGCATTTGCTCGCGCAGCTTCAGGTCGAGGGCACCCAGGGGTTCGTCGAGCAGCAGTACCCGAGGGCGATTGACCAACGCGCGCGCCAGGGCGACACGCTGGCGTTGACCGCCAGAAAGCTGCACAGGTTTGCGCTGACCATAGCCACCCAAGGCAACCATCGCCAGGGCTTCTTCGGCGCGGCTGTTGCGTTCACTTTTGCCAACGCCTTTGACTTTCAAACCGTATGCCACGTTGTCCAGCACATTCATGTGCGGGAACAGTGCGTAGTCCTGAAAGACGGTATTGACGTCGCGTTCATAGGGGGGCAGTCCGGCGGCTTCCTCGCCGTGGATGCGGATGGAGCCGGCGCTGGGTTGTTCGAAACCGGCGATCAGGCGCAAACAGGTGGTTTTGCCCGAGCCGGAGGGGCCCAGCATGGAAAAGAACTCGCCGTCCTGGATGTCGATGGAAACCCGGTCTACGGCTTTCACTTCGCCGAACAGACGGGAAACGTTGGTGAATTGGACTGCAAGCGTCATGGTGCGGTGCTCCGGAAAAACTGAAATCTTGAAAACCTGTAGGCGCGAGCTTGCTCGCGATAGCGGTGTGTCAGCCAACTGAGATGTTGAATGTCAGGCCGCAATCGCGAGCAAGCTCGCTCCTACATGGGGGAGGGGTTACCTGCCGCCCATGATCGCGATGTAGTCCTGGGTCCAGCGGCTGTACGGCACGAACTTGCCGCCTTCAGCCTGTGGGGTTTTCCAGAAGGCGATCTTGTCGAACTGGTCGAAGCCGTTGGTCTTGCAGCCCTCGGCGCCAAGCAGTTCGCTCTCCTTGCACGCCGCGGGCACCGCTGGCAGCGAGCCGAACCAGGCGGCTACGTCACCCTGCACTTTGGGTTGCAGCGACCAGTCCATCCACTTGTAGGCGCAGTTTGGATGCTTGGCATCGGTGTGCAGCATGGTGGTGTCGGCCCAACCGGTGGCGCCTTCTTTCGGGATGGTCGAGGCAATCGGCTGCTTCTCGTTGACCAGGCCATTGACCTGATACGGCCAGGCGCCGGAGGCGACCACGCCTTCGTTCTTGAAGTCGCTCATTTGCACGGTGGTGTCGTGCCAGTAGCGGTGGACCAGCGGCTGCTGGGCACGCAACAGGTCGAGCACGGCCTTGTACTGCGCTTCGGTCAGTTCGTAGGGGTTCTGGATGCCCAGTTCCGGCTTGGCTGTCTTGAGGTAGAGCGCCGCGTCGGCGATGTAGATCGGACCGTCGTAGGCCTGCACACGGCCCTTGTTCGGTTTGCCGTCCGGCAGGTTCTCGGCGTTGAACAACACACCCCAGGTGTCAGGCGGGGACTTGAACACATTGGTGTTGTACATCAGCACATTCGGGCCCCACTGGTAAGGGGTGCCGTAGGTCTGTTTGTTGACCACGTACCACGGTGCATCCTTGAGGCGTGGGTCGAGGTTCTTCCAGTTCGGGATCAGCGACGTGTTGATCGGCTGCACACGCTTGCCGACGATCAGGCGCAGCGAGGCATCGCCGGAGGCGGTCACCAGGTCGTAACCGCCCTTGGCCATCAGGCTGACCATTTCATCGGAGGTGGCGGCGGTTTTCACATTGACCTTGCAGCCGGTTTCCTTCTCGAAACCGGTTACCCAGTCGTAGGCCTTGTCGCTTTCGCCACGCTCGATGTAGCCCGGCCACGCCACGATGTCCAACTGGCCCTCGCCAGCACCAACGGCCTTCAATGGTTCGGCCGCCTGGACGCCGACACTGGCCAGCAACGCGGTAGTGATTGCACTCAGCAGTGCGGTCTTGTGCATGAACATGGAATACCCCTGGTTTTTTTAGATTGTTGTTAAGAGTAGCTGTCAGCTTCGAGCCGCAAGCTGCAAGACACAGCGGTCCGCTTTTCAACTTGACGCTTATAGCTTGTAGCTCAAAGCTCCCGTCCATGGCGGGCCATGATGTGCCGCACCACGCTGTAGTCCTGGAGCGAATCGCTGGACAGGTCTTTGCCGTAGCCCGAGCGTTTCAGGCCGCCATGGGGCATCTCGCTGACCAGCATGAAATGGCTGTTGATCCAGGTGCAGCCGTATTGCAACCGGGCCGCGACCTGCATCGCCTTGTCCAGGTTCTGGGTCCAGATCGATGACGCCAGGCCGTATTCGGAATCGTTGGCCCAGTCCACCGCTTGTTCCAGCCCTTCGAAACGGGTGACGGTCACCACCGGCCCGAACACCTCGCGCTGGACGATTTCATCGTTCTGTTTGCAACCGGCCAGCAAGGTCGGCTGATAGTAGAAGCCGGCGCCGGAATGCACGGCGGCACCGGTGACACGCTCGATGTGCGGCTGGCCCAGAGCGCGTTCAACGAAACTGGCCACGCGGTCACGTTGGCGCGTGCTGATCAGTGGACCGATCTCGTTGTCGGCGTCGCGTTTGCCGGCAAAGCGCAGGCTGCTGACCGCCGCGCCAAGTTCGGCCACCAGCCGGTCGTGAATACCGGCCTGCGCATAAATGCGGCACGCGGCTGTGCAGTCCTGGCCGGCATTGTAGTAACCGTAGCTGCGTACACCCTCGACCACCGCTTGAATGTCGGCATCGTTGCACACGATCACCGGCGCCTTGCCGCCAAGTTCCAGGTGCGTGCGCTTGAGGGTTTTCGCGGCGGCCTGGAGGATTTTCTGTCCGGTGACGATATCGCCGGTCAGCGACACCATGCGTATTTTTCCGTGACTCACCAGATGGCTGCCGACTCCGTCGCCGCCACCGCATATGATGTTGATCACGCCAGGCGGCAGAATCTCCGCCAGCGCAGGCGCCAGAGCCAGAATTGACAGTGGCGTATGCTCGGACGGCTTGAACACCAGCGTGTTACCGGCCGCCAGGGCCGGGGCGATTTTCCACGCGGCCATCATGATCGGGTAGTTCCACGGCGCAATGGATGCAACGACACCGATGGGATCGCGACGCACCATGCTGATGTAGCCGGGCAGGTATTCACCGCTGAGCTGCCCGGTCTGGCAGCGCACGGCACCGGCGAAAAAGCGGAATACGTCGACGGTGGCGGTCAGGTCGTCCTGACGGGCCAGGTGCAATGGCTTGCCACAATTGAGCGATTCGAGACGGGCGAGCAGGTCAGCCTGTTTTTCCACGGCGTTGGCGATGTCCAGCAGCAGGTTGGCGCGTTGCTGCGGCGTGGTCCGTGACCAACTGGCAAAGGCACGATTCGCTGCCAGGATGGCGGCTTCGACTTGTTCGATACTGGCTTCGGCGATGTGGGTCAATACCTCGCCGGTGGCAGGGTTGAGGATGGGCTCGACAAAACCTTGCCCCGCGACCAATTCGCCATCGATCAACAACGCGGTGAACAACGGAGTCTGCGCGCCAGCCATCTTTCGGGTTCTCTTTTCTTGTGTGGCCATGGGACTCCCTGTGACTGGGGCCGGCCGTCTTTATAGATGAATCAAGACTAGTGCCCGGGCCCGAGGTCGACAAATACTAAATACTGAAGGTGGCGTTCGATTAAATAGATGGCTTGCGTCCGCCGTGAGGTTGTTCCCGGGCGACGGTCAGGAACGGGTCCACCAGCGCCGGTCTTGCAGTGCCTCGGCGCCAGGCCAGGCCGACGTCGAGGGTCTGACTGAGGTCGGCGATGGTCCGTGCCTCGATGATGTCCCCCTCCAGCGACCACGGCCTGTAAGTCATGTCCGGCTGAATCGAAACGCCCAGGCCCGCCGCCACCAGGCTTCGCACCGCTTCGGTTGATGCGGTTTTGAGGGTGATGCGCGGTTGCAGCGAGGCCGCCGACCACATGCGCTGGGCGTTGCGGTCCATCTCGTCGACGTTCAGTTGAATCAATGGCTCGCGCGCCACGTCGGCGAGGTTGATGCTGTCGTGCTCCAAAAGCGAATGCTGCGCCGGCAGCCACAGTCGATGGGGTGAGTGAGTCAGCACTTCCGTCTGTAAGGCATGACGGTCTTCGAGGTTGGACAGGATCAACACGCCGACATCGATTTCACCACTGACCAGCAAGTGCTCGATGTAGGGCCGCTCGTCCTCCATGACGCGAATTTCGACGTTGGGGTAGGCTCGCTGGAAGCGGGTGAGCAAGTCGGCGAGGTAGTAGCCGGCGACGAGGCTGGTCACGCCGACGATCAACTGGCCGGCTACCTGGTCGGTGCTTTGTTGCAGGCTGCGCTTGGCGTTATCGACCGTTGCCAGAATCAGGTGCGCCTGGCGCAGGAATTGGTGACCCTGGTGTGTGAGCGTCATGCCCTTGGCGTGACGATTGAACAGACCCACGCCGATTTCCTGCTCCAGTTGCTGGATGGCCAAGGTCAGCGTCGACTGGGAAATGAACGCTGTTTGCGCGGCCGCGGAGATCGAGCCGGTCTCTGCCACGGCAATGAAGTGACGAATTTGACGCAAGGTCATCATGAGGTGTGTACCCGGTGGGCGGTTTTTATCGATTTCCTCGAGTGTATATCGTTTTATTAGATGACATCCCGGTAGGAGCGAGCTTGCTCGCGATGGGGTCAGGCGAGGCACCGGACGCCAGGGGCCAGCAACGCGAGCGGTCCGAGCAACATTCCGAAGCACTCCCATCCACCGTGGGTTCGGTGTTTCGATCTAGTCTGGGAGCCTTCTTGCGTTACTCACTGGAGGCGACAAACATGAATACACGTGGATTGCTCGATCAATTGCTCCGGTCCGGCCAGGATCTGCTGCAGAAAAAGACCTTGGGCGCTCAGGGCAAGGGGTCCGCAGGTGCACTGGGCGGCATGCTGTCGGGCGCGGGCGGCAGTGCGTTGGCGGCGGGTGCCCTGGGGCTGTTGATGGGCAACAAGAAGGTGCGCAAGGTCGGTGGCAAGGTCGCCCTTTATGGAGGGCTTGGGGTGTTGGGGTTGATCGCCTACAAGGCGTTTGGCATCTGGCAGGCAAAGCAGGGCGTTGCTTCGGGTTATCAGCCGCAAACCGTGGACCGCTTGCCGGCGGCCCAGGTGGAACAGCACAGTCAGGCGATTCTCACGGCGCTGGTGGCTGCTGCCAAGGCGGATGGGCATGTCGATGAACGTGAGCGCGAGTTGATCGAAGGCGAATTCACCCGCCTCGACACTGATCGGGAGTTGCAGCACTGGCTGCATGCCGAGCTGCACAAACCCCTGGATCCCGCCGAGGTGGCACGCGCCGCCAGTACGCCGGAAATGGCGGCCGAAATGTACATTGCCAGCGTGATGATGGTGGATGAGGAGAGTTTCATGGAGAAGTCCTACCTGGAGGAGCTCGCTCGCCAGTTGCAACTGGCTCCCGGCCTCAAGGCCGAGCTGGAAAACCAGGTTCGTCAGGTCGCCCTGTAGCGCCCGCAGCCCCTTGGTTCGCCAGGATGAGACGTACTGCGCATCTGTCTTATAAATGACACACCGCCCTCGGCTATACTCCCCAGCATTTGAAGTGGCCCCGAGGACTGACTGTGAAGAACTGGACGTTGCGCCAACGTATCTTGGCGAGTTTTGCGGTAATTATCGCCATCATGTTGCTGATGGTCGTCGTCTCGTATTCGCGGTTGTTGAAGATCGAGGTCAGTGACGCCAGCGTTCGTGACGATGCGCTGCCGGGGGTGTACTACAGCTCGGTCATTCGGGGGGCTTGGGTCGACAGTTATCTGCAGATCCAGGAGATGTTGGGGCTCAAGGAGGCGCAGGGCTTCAGCGCTGAAGACACCGCCTTGTTCAAGGGTTTTGATGCCCGTGTGCAGGAGGCGATGGCCGACTATCGTGCCACCGTCACCACGGATGAGGACAAGCTCGAATTCGCTGTCTTCGAAAAGCTCCATGCCGATTACGGCAAAGCCCTGGAGAGCGTGATCGACTTGCGCAGGCGTAATCAGGAAGCCGACGCGATCAAGTTGTTCAACGAACAACTGACCCCGGCGTGGAAGGCCGGGCGCATGAAACTCAATGACATCCTGCGGCAAAACAAGGTCGTCGCCGATCAAGACATGGCCAACATCGACGACGCCGTGGCCACCGCGAAACTCATCATGGGCATCTCCCTGCTGGTCGCGGTGCTGGCTGCCGCCCTCTGTGGCCTGTTGCTGATGCGCGCGATCATGGCGCCGATGAATCGCATCGTCGAAATCCTCGAGATCATGCGTACCGGCGACCTCAGCGGACGCTTGAACCTGGAGCGCAAGGACGAATTCGGTGCAGTCGAAACCGGCTTCAACGACATGATGGCCGAACTCACGTCGCTGGTCTCCCAAGCCCAGCGCTCATCGGTACAGGTCACTACCTCGGTGACCGAAATTGCCGCCACGTCCAAGCAGCAGCAGGCGACTGCCACTGAAACAGCCGCCACGACGACGGAAATCGGTGCGACCTCGCGGGAAATCGCCGCCACCTCCCGTGACCTGGTGCGCACCATGACCGAAGTCTCCACCGCCGCCGATCAGGCCTCGGTGGCTGCCGGCTCCGGGCAACAAGGCCTGGCGCGGATGGAAGAGACCATGCACTCGGTGATGGGCGCCGCGGACCTGGTGAACGCCAAACTGGCGATCCTCAACGAGAAAGCTGGCAACATCAACCAAGTGGTGGTGACCATCGTCAAGGTCGCCGACCAGACCAACCTGTTGTCGTTGAACGCGGCCATCGAAGCGGAAAAGGCTGGGGAGTACGGCCGTGGTTTTGCCGTGGTTGCCACCGAGGTGCGTCGTCTGGCGGACCAGACCGCCGTGGCCACTTACGACATCGAGCAGATGGTGCGCGAGATCCAGTCGGCGGTCTCGGCCGGGGTCATGGGCATGGACAAATTCTCCGAAGAAGTGCGCCGTGGCATGTACGAGGTGCAGCAGGTTGGCGAGCAACTGTCACAGATCATTCATCAGGTGCAGGCGCTGGCGCCACGGGTGCTGATGGTCAACGAAGGCATGCAGGCCCAGGCCACCGGTGCCGAGCAGATCAACCATGCATTGGTACAACTGGGTGATGCCAGCAGCCAGACGGTCGAATCCCTGCGTCAGGCCAGTTCCGCCATCGATGAACTGAGCCAGGTAGCCGTCGGGCTGCGCAGCGGCGTTTCGCGATTCAAAGTCTGATGAGCGAACTCACGGCCAAACGCTCTGCCGTGAAACCGGCGACATTGTTCCTGGTCTTTCACATCGGCAGTGAACGCTATGCCCTTCAAGCGACCGAGGTCGTTGAAGTGCTGCCGCGCCTGCCGCTCAAGCCAATCGCGCAAGCGCCAGATTGGGTGGCCGGGATGTTTGGCTATCGTGGTGCGGTGGTGCCGGTGATCGATCTCAGCGCGTTGGCCTTCGGCGTGGCAGCCCAGGCGCGCCCCAGCACCCGTCTGGTGCTGGTCAACTATTGCCCGCAGGAAAGCGCGCAATCGCACCGGCTCGGGCTGATTCTGGAGCAGGCCACCGATACCCTGCGCTGCAACCCGGCAGATTTTCAGCCCTATGGCTTCGACAACCGCCAGGCGCCCTACCTCGGACCAGTCAGGGAGGATGCCCAGGGATTGTTGCAATGGGTCCGGGTTGCCGACCTGCTGGATATACACGTTCGCGAGCTGCTGTTTCCGTCACCGCCACTGGACCTGGGCCTGCTTGAGGAGCACCCGTGAACAGCGACCAACGTTTTTTTGATTTTCTCAAGGAGCGCATCGGCCTTGATGTGACGTCGGTGGGACCTGCGATCATCGAGCGTGCGGTACGCCAACGCACCACGGCATCGCGCGCTGAGACGGCCGATGAGTATTGGCAGACCCTGCAAGGCTCGCGAGAAGAACAGCAGGCGCTGATCGAAGCGGTGATCGTGCCCGAGACCTGGTTCTTCCGTTACCCGGAGTCCTTTGCGACCCTGGCAAAACTGGCGGTCAAGCGTCTGGGGGAGATCAACAACCTTCGCGCTCTGCGGATTCTCAGCCTGCCTTGTTCCACCGGTGAGGAACCCTATTCCATTGCCATGGCCTTGCTCGATGCGGGGCTCAAGCCCCATCAATTCAAGGTTGAAGGCATGGACGTCAGCCCGCTGTCGGTGGAAAAGGGGCGGCGCGCGCTTTACGGCAAGAACTCCTTTCGCGGCCAGGACCTGGCCTTTCGCGAACGGTACTTCTGCCCAGAAGGCGAGGGTTACGGCCTTGATGAGCGGGTGCAGGAACAGGTGCATCTAAAGGTTGGCAATCTGCTGGATCCAGCATTGCTGGTCAACGAGGCGCCTTATGACTTCGTGTTCTGCCGAAACCTGCTGATCTATTTCGATCAACCGACCCAGCAGCAAGTGTTCGAGGTGCTCAAACGCCTCACTCACGTCGATGGCGTGCTGTTCATCGGCCCGGCGGAAGGCAGCCTGCTCGGGCGGTTCGGCATGCGATCAATCGGTGTTGCGCAGTCCTTTGCGTTCAGGCGTCAGGCTGCACCTGAACCCACTCCCACCTTTGCGCCAACACCGCCATTGCCGGTGCGGCAACCGGTGCGCCCTGTGGCGCCGCCTGTTCGCAGCCGTCCTTTCGCGTCGGTGACGCCGCTGCCGGTGAGCAAGGCGGCCAACCCCGATGCTGCGGCGCTGTTGGCCAACATCGCGGCGCTGGCCAACGAAGGCAGGGGCGCCGAGGCCAAGGCTGCCTGCGAGCTGTATCTGCGCAGCCATGAACCGGTGGCTCAGGTGTTTTACTGGATGGGGCTGCTCAGCGATGTCGCCGGCAGTGGTCTGGAGGCTCAGGGTTTTTACCGCAAGGCCCTGTATCTCGACCCGCAGCACCCCGAGGCATTGATGCACCTGGCGGCCTTGCTGCAATCCCAAGGCGATACCGCCGGTGCCCGACGATTGCAGGACCGCGCCGCTCGCAGCGAGCGCGCAGACAGTGAGCGCAAACGATGAGTGCCACCGACGGCTTTAGCCTGACCCACGAAAACGCCCAGGCCATCGACGATTGCTGGAACCGGATTGGCATACACGGCGACAAGTCCTGCCCGTTGCTGGTCGAGCACATCCATTGCCGCAATTGTTCGGTCTATTCGGCGGCGGCCACGCGCCTGCTGGACCGCTATGCGTTGCAGCAGGAAGATCGCGGGCACATCAGCGCCGTGGTCGAGAGCGAGGTCAAGACCCGTTCGCTGCTGATGTTCCGTCTCGGCGAGGAATGGCTGGGACTGGCCACTCGCAGCCTGGTGGAAGTGGCGCCGCTGCAAACGATACATTCGCTGCCCCATCAGCGCTCGCGGGCCTTGCTCGGCGTAGCCAACGTGCGCGGTGCGCTGGTGGCCTGCCTGTCGTTGGTGGAGTTGCTGGGGCTCGACGCTGCGGGCAGTGTGGCGAACGGCGCGCGGGTGATGCCGCGCATGTTGATCGTCGCGGCTCACGGCGGGCCGGTGGTGGTGCCGGTGGATGAGGTGGACGGCATCCATGCCATTGACGAGCGCACGCTCGATGCGGCCTCCCGTTCCGGGGCTCATGCCAATGCCAGGTACACCCGTGGCGTGTTGCAATTCAAAGGTCGCAGCCTGCGCTGGCTGGATGAAGAACAGCTGCTGTCCGCCGTGACCCGGAGCCTGACATGACCCCCGAACAAATGCGCGACGCCTCTTTGCTGGAGCTGTTCGGCCTGGAAGCCGAGGCCCAGACCCAGGTGCTCAGCGCCGGTCTGCTGGCGCTCGAGCGCGATCCGACCCAGGCCGATCACCTCGAGTCGTGCATGCGCGCGGCTCACTCGCTCAAGGGCGCGGCGCGTATCGTGGGCATCGACGCCGGTGTGAGCGTCGCCCATGTGATGGAAGACTGCCTGGTGAGTGGGCAGGAAGGCCGTCTTTACTTGCGTCCCGAACACATCGATGCGCTGTTGCAAGGCACCGATTTGTTGATGCGCATCGCCACGCCCGGCCATGCCCCGACGCCTGTGGAAATCGAGAGCTACGTGGCGCTGATGGCGCGGTTGCTGGATCCGCTGGCCCCCGCCGCACCTATCACTGCGCCAGCTTCTGCGATTATCGCTGAACCCCTGCCGCCCGAGCCCGTCATCGCAATGCCCCCGGAGCCTGTCGCGACGCCACGTAAGACCAAGCGCACCACCGAAAACGGTGAGCGGGTCCTGCGCGTCACGGCCGAGCGCCTGAACAGCCTGCTCGACCTGTCGAGCAAATCCCTGGTGGAAACCCTGCGTCTCAAACCGCACCTGGCCACGATGCAGCGCATGAAACGCATCCAGAACAACGGTCTGCGCGCACTGGAAAACCTCAACGTTCATCTCAAAGACCACGACTTGAGCCTGGAGGCGAGAGAGGCGCTGGAAGATGCCCGCCGCCTGTTGGCGCAATCCCAGCAACTGCTGGTGGAAAAGAACGCCGAGCTGGACGAGTTCGCCTGGCAGGCGAGTCAGCGGGCACAAGTGCTGTACGACACTGCACTGGCCTGTCGTATGCGTCCGTTCGCCGATGTGCTCAGTGGTCAGGTCCGCATGGTCCGCGACTTGGGCCGCAGCCTGGGCAAGCAGGTACGGCTGGAAATCGAGGGCGAGAAAACCCAGGTTGACCGCGACGTGCTGGAGAAACTCGAGGCACCGTTGACGCACCTGTTACGCAATGCTGTCGATCACGGCATCGAGTCGCCAGAACAACGGCTGCTGGCGGGCAAGCCGCAAGAAGGCCTGATTCGGTTGCGAGCGTCCCATCAGGCCGGTTTGCTGGTGTTGGAGCTGAGCGACGATGGCAATGGAGTCGACCTGGAAAAGGTCCGCCGCAGTGTGGTCGAGCGACAATTGTCACCTGCGGAAACCGCTGCCCAGTTGAGCGAAGAAGAACTGCTGACATTCCTGTTTTTGCCGGGGTTCAGCCTGCGGGACAAGGTCACCGAAGTGTCCGGTCGCGGTGTCGGCCTGGATGCCGTCCAGCATATGGTTCGCCAGTTGCGTGGGGCGGTGGTGCTGGAACAGACGGCGGGCGAGGGCAGTCGCTTTCATCTTGAAGTGCCGCTGACACTGTCGGTGGTGCGCAGCCTGGTGGTGGAAGTCGGTGATGAGGCGTACGCGTTCCCGCTGGCACATATCGAGCGCATGTGCGACCTGGAACCCTCGGACATCGTGCAGGTCGAGGGCCGTCAGCACTTCTGGCATGAAGGCCGGCATGTCGGCCTGGTGGCCGCCAGCCAACTGCTCCAGCGCCCGGCCAGCCAGAACGATCAGCAGACCCTCAAGGTCGTGGTGATCCGCGAGCGCGATGCGGTCTACGGCGTGGCAGTCGAGCGGTTTATCGGCGAGCGCACGCTGGTGGTCCTGCCGCTGGACGAGCGGCTGGGCAAGGTGCAGGACATTTCTGCTGGCGCCTTGCTCGATGACGGTTCGGTGGTGCTGATCGTCGACGTCGAGGACATGCTGCGTTCGGTGGACAAGCTGCTCAACACCGGTCGCCTGGAACGGATCGCCCGGCAGGGCAACCAAGCGGTTGAAGTGGCCCGCAAGCGCATTCTTGTGGTCGATGATTCGCTGACGGTGCGCGAGTTGCAGCGCAAGCTGCTGATCAATCGCGGTTACGACGTGGCGGTGGCGGTCGACGGGATGGATGGCTGGAACGCCCTGCGTTCGGAGTCGTTCGATCTACTGATCACCGACATCGACATGCCGCGCATGGATGGCATTGAACTGGTGTCTTTGCTGCGCCGGGACAATCGACTGCAATCGCTGCCGGTCATGGTGGTGTCGTACAAGGACAGGGAAGAGGACCGACGTCGTGGACTGGACGCTGGAGCCGACTATTATCTAGCCAAAGCCAGTTTTCATGACGATGCCCTGCTTGATGCAGTGGTTGAGCTCATCGGAGGAGCGAGGGCATGAGGATCGCAATCGTCAACGATATGCCCCTGGCGGTAGAGGCGCTGCGTCGCGCACTGGCGTTCGACCCCGCCCATGAAGTGGTCTGGGTGGCCGCCAATGGCGCCGAAGCGGTGCAACATAGTGCGCGAAATACCCCGGACCTGATCCTGATGGACCTGATCATGCCGGTCATGGACGGCGTCGAGGCCACTCGGCGGATCATGGCTGAGTCACCGTGCGCCATCGTGATCGTCACCGTCGACCGCCAGCAGAACGTGCATCGGGTGTTCGAGGCCATGGGGCATGGGGCTCTGGATGTGGTAGATACCCCCGCGCTGGGTGCCGGTAACCCTCAGGAGGCTGCCGCACCTCTACTGCGCAAGATCATGAACATCGGCTGGCTGATTGGCGACCGCGTCAATCGCGAACGCCAGACGCCAACCCCATCGCGCGGCAGCCCCTCGCGTCAGCGCCTGATTGCCATCGGCTCCTCCGCGGGCGGGCCGGCGGCGCTGGAAGTGCTGCTCAAGGGCTTGCCGCGGGATTTTTCGGCGGCGATCGTACTGGTGCAACACGTCGACCAGGTGTTTGCTGCCGGTATGGCCGAATGGCTCAGCAGCGCCAGCGGCCTGAATGTGCGCCTGGCCCGCGAAGGTGAGCCGCCCCAGCCTGGTGCCGTACTGCTGGCAGGCACCAATCATCACATTCGCCTGCTGAAAAATGGCACGCTGGCCTATACCGCCGAACCGGTCAACGAAATCTATCGACCCTCGATCGATGTGTTTTTTGAAAGCGTGGCCAGTTACTGGAATGGTGACGCAGTAGGGGTTTTATTGACCGGAATGGGGCGCGATGGCGCCCAGGGGCTTAAACTCCTTCGTCAACAAGGTTACCTGACCATTGCTCAGGACCAACAAAGCAGTGCGGTGTATGGCATGCCGAAGGCGGCCGCGGCCATCGATGCCGCCGTAGAGATTCGCGCCCTGGACAAGATAGCGCCGCGTTTGCTGGAGATTTTCCCTAAATGACTACATTTCGCAGCACTTCTGGTCCAGATGATCAGGTGACCGCATATGAATGATCTACAACTCGACGACTTCAAGACGGGTGACGAAAAAGCAGCGATGGTCCTGCTGGTGGACGATCAGGCCATGATCGGCGAAGCCGTTCGCCGGGGGTTGTCGAGCGAGGAAAACATCGATTTCCACTTTTGTGCCGACCCGCACCAGGCGATTGCCCAGGCGGTCCGCATCAAGCCAACCGTGATCCTTCAGGATCTGGTCATGCCCGGTCTTGATGGCCTGAGCCTTGTGCGCGAGTACCGCAATCATCCGGCCACCAAGGACATTCCCATCATCGTCCTGTCGACCAAGGAAGACCCGCTGATCAAGAGCGCGGCGTTCGCGGCCGGGGCCAACGATTACCTGGTCAAGCTGCCGGACAACATCGAACTGGTCGCCCGTATCCGCTATCACTCGCGCTCCTACCTCACCCTGCTGCAACGGGACGCAGCCTACCGTGCGTTGCGAGTCAGCCAGCAGCAATTGCTCGACACCAATCTCGTGCTGCAACGCCTGATGAATTCTGATGGCCTGACCGGGTTGTCCAACCGCCGTCACTTCGACGAGTATCTGGAACTGGAATGGCGGCGTTCACTGCGTGACCAGAGTCAGTTGTCGCTGCTGATGATCGACGTGGACTACTTCAAGTCCTACAACGACAACTTCGGCCACCTCGAGGGCGACGAAGCCCTGCGCAAGGTCGCCAACGCAATTCGCGACGCCAGCGCCCGCCCGTCTGATCTGCCGGCCCGTTATGGCGGAGAGGAGTTCGCGCTGGTCCTGCCCAACACCTCACCGGGCGGCGCCCGACTCGTGGCGGAAAAACTGCGTCAGACCGTGGCCGGGCTGAAAATTCCGCACATTGCGCCGAGCGAAGGGGCCAGCCTGACCATCAGCATTGGCCTGTCGACCCTGACGCCGCAGCCCGGCGGCGATTGCCGGCAACTGATTTCGGCGGCGGACAAGGGGCTCTACCAAGCCAAGCACAATGGCCGTAACCAGGTCGGCATCGCCTGAACCTCACCTTTCTCCCCCCCACACACTCTGAGGGGGAGAGGCGGGCGTTTTCAGCCAAGCGGACTGCCGCTGGCAGTCGTTTGGCGTTATACTCGCCGGCTTTCAAAAGTTCGCCTACGAGTGCTGCCCGCCATGGAAATCAACCCGATCCTGAACACTATCAAGGACTTGTCCGAGCGCTCCGAAACCATTCGGGGGTATCTTTGACTACGATCAAAAGCATGAGCGTCTGACCGAAGTCAATCGCGAGCTTGAAGATCCTGCTGTCTGGAACAAACCTGAATACGCCCAGGAACTGGGTCGCGAGCGCGCTGCGCTGGCGCAGATCGTCGACACCCTCGACGAACTGAACACCGGCCTGGCCGATTGCCGTGACCTGCTGGACATGGCCGTCGAAGAAAACGACGAAGGCGCAGTGGGCGATGTCGTCGCCGAGCTGGCCCGTCTCGAGGAAAACCTCGCCAAACTCGAATTCCGCCGCATGTTCAGCCACGAGATGGACCCGAACAACGCCTACCTCGACATCCAGGCCGGTTCCGGCGGCACCGAGGCCCAGGACTGGGCCAACATCCTGTTGCGCATGTACCTGCGCTGGGCGGACAAACGCGGTTTCGAAGCGACCATCATGGAACTGTCCGCCGGTGAAGTCGCCGGTATCAAGGGCGCGACCGTGCACATCAAGGGTGAATACGCCTTTGGCTGGTTGCGCACCGAGATTGGCGTGCACCGCCTGGTGCGCAAGAGTCCGTTCGACTCCGGCAACCGTCGTCACACTTCGTTCTCTGCGGTGTTCGTCTCCCCAGAGATCGACGACAAGGTCGAGATCGAAATCAACCCGGCCGACCTGCGCATCGACACCTACCGTTCCTCCGGTGCCGGTGGTCAGCACGTAAACACCACCGACTCGGCCGTACGTATTACCCACGTACCGACCAACACCGTGGTCAG
>Ga0308165_1003074_pt1 | contig 18524 bp, 17 predicted proteins | sample PhyWR2_FD_201032 | JGI IMG/M metagenome (GOLD analysis project Ga0308165, IMG submission 201032) | Phyllosphere microbial communities from UC Gill Tract Community Farm, Albany, California, United States - DLSLW.R2 | ecosystem: Host-associated > Plants > Phyllosphere > Unclassified | place: USA...
CGCGGCAATCGGACCCGGTCCCGACCGACCCGATGCCCATTCCTGAACCGGCTCCGCGTCCACAGCCGATGCCCGATCCGCCGCCCGACGAAGTCCCGATTAAAATGTCGCATCAGAGGCGGAGATCTGCGAGGATACGCGCCTGCTGACTGTGAGCCTTTTACCGCGAGAATAACTGTGACTGCTTTTTCAACGCTGAACGTACTGCCTGCCGCCCAACTCGATAACCTTAACGAGTTGGGTTACCTGACGATGACCCCTGTACAGGCCGCCGCGCTGCCTGCGATCCTTGAAGGACGCGACGTCCGTGTGCAGGCAAAAACCGGCAGTGGTAAAACGGCTGCATTTGGCCTTGGGCTGTTACAGCAGATTGATGCCACCCTGTATCAGACGCAGTCGCTGGTGATGTGCCCGACGCGCGAGCTGGCCGAGCAGGTGGCGGGGGAGTTACGCCGTCTGGCGCGTTTCCTGCCAAACACCAAAATTTTAACCCTGTGCGGCGGACAGCCGTTTGGCGCACAGCGTGATTCACTCCAGCACGCGCCGCACATTATTGTCGCCACGCCGGGCCGTTTGCTCGATCACCTGCAGAAAGGCACCGTGTCGCTCGATGCGCTGCAGACGCTGGTGCTGGACGAAGCGGACCGCATGCTGGATATGGGCTTTAGCGACGCCATTGATGAAGTGACCCGTTTTGCGCCGCCAACGCGTCAGACCTTGCTCTTCTCTGCTACCTGGCCGGAGGCGATTGCCGCCATCAGCGGGCGCGTGCAGCAAAATCCCCTGGCGATCGAAATCGACTCTGTGGATGCACTGCCGGCGATTGAGCAGCAATTTTTCGATACCACCCAGCGCGGAAAAATCCCGCTGCTGCAAAAATTACTCAGCCTGCACCAGCCTGCCTCCTGTGTGGTGTTCTGTAATACCAAAAAAGATTGCCAGGCGGTATGCGATGCTCTGACGGAAGCCGGTCAGAGCGTGCTGTCCCTGCATGGCGATCTGGAACAACGCGATCGCGACCAGACTCTGGTGCGTTTCGCCAACGGCAGCGCCCGCGTGCTGGTTGCCACCGATGTTGCGGCCCGCGGCCTGGACATCAAATCGCTGGAGCTGGTGGTCAACTTCGAGCTGGCCTGGGACCCCGAGGTGCACGTCCACCGCATTGGTCGTACCGCGCGTGCGGGCAACAGCGGTCTGGCGATCAGCTTCTGCGCACCGGAAGAGGCGCAACGCGCCAACATTCTGGCGGAAATGCTGCAGATCAAACTCAACTGGGTAGAGGCGCCAGCCAACGTCGGCATTGTGCCGCTGGCCGCAGAGATGGTTACGCTGTGTATCGACGGCGGTAAGAAAGCCAAAATGCGTCCCGGTGACGTGCTGGGCGCGCTGACCGGTGATATTGGGCTGGACGGTGCGGATATTGGTAAAATTGCCGTGCATCCGGCGCACGTGTATGTGGCGGTGCGTCAGTCGGTGGCGAAAAAAGCCTGGAAACAGCTGCAGGACGGCAAGATTAAAGGCAAAAGCTGCAAAGTGCGTCTGCTGAAATAAGCGGGCGGGAAAGCGTCTCAGAGTGACCTCTGAGACGCCTGATCGTTACTTCACTTCAACCACATTCAGACGCATCTCATCGAGCTGAGTGTCGTCTTCTTCCGGCTGCCAGCCCGCAGGCTGCATTGGGATATCTTCCCGGTCAAACGCCAGATCGCCACCGTCCACGACGGCAGAGCCGTGCTTAATCCCTTTGAAATCAAACAAATTAATATCGCTCAGGTGCGAAGGCACCACGTTCTGCATGGCGCTGAACATGGTTTCGATACGGCCCGGGTAGCGTTTATCCCAGTCGCGCAGCATATCGCCAATCACCTGACGCTGCAGGTTTGGCTGCGAACCGCACAGGTTGCATGGAATAATCGGGTAGCCTTTCGCTTCGGCAAAACGCTCAATGTCTTTTTCGCGGCAGTAGGCGAGGGGACGAATAACGATATGTTTGCCGTCGTCGCTCATCAGCTTAGGCGGCATACCTTTCATTTTGCCGCCGTAGAACATGTTCAGGAACAGCGTCTGTAAGATGTCGTCACGGTGGTGGCCGAGGGCAATCTTGGTCGCGCCCAGTTCGGTGGCCGTGCGATACAAAATGCCACGACGCAGACGCGAGCACAGTGAGCAGGTGGTTTTGCCTTCCGGGATTTTGTCTTTCACGATGCCGTAGGTGTTCTCTTCGACAATCTTGTACTCAACGCCCAGCTTTTCCAGATATTCCGGCAGAATATGTTCCGGGAAGCCTGGCTGTTTTTGATCGAGGTTGACCGCAACCAGTGAAAAATTAATCGGCGCGCTCTGCTGCAGGTTGCGCAGGATCTCCAGCAGGGTATAGCTGTCTTTGCCGCCAGACAGGCAAACCATGATTCGGTCGCCTTCTTCAATCATGTTGTAGTCTGCAATGGCTTCGCCGACGTTACGGCGCAGACGCTTCTGTAATTTGTTCAGGTTGTACTGGTCTTTCTTGGTAATATCTTGATTTTGCGACATTTAATAATGGCTCAATTCGTTCGTGGCAAACGCCGTGCATGCCGCCCAGCGTTCAGACGGGGGGACTGCAGGTCAACATGAAAAAGTATGGCGTGTATGGTACGGATTACGGCGGTGAATGTCAGCACGTTTTATATCTGACCCGTGCCAACGCCGATACTGACTCACTCACTAGTACGGTGTCCCTTACGCGCAATCATCATAAAGGCCCATGTGTTAAAGCCGACGTCGCCTGTACGCTTGAACAGGGGCAGGTACTAAATGTGCCAGGAAATCAAACAGGATTGACACATTGAGGCGATAACTATGAATAAGCAGTGGCATTTGATGTTTGGCATTTTCGTTGTGCTGGCCGGGTTCTCATCCGCTCATGCGAACACCACGGCGTTAGGATTGACCCTGGGGCAAACCACACTCAATCAGTTTACGAAAGCCTGGCCGTCGGCTCAGCATGAAGGGCGCAGCAAGTGGAGCGAGGGGGATATCTACTCTATCCCGACTAACGAGCTGGTGCTGGAAGGGATCAAAAGTAATGCGGTTATTTTCAATAAAGCAGGAAGAGTGACCGCAGTGGTCATTGATATCGATAAGAATAAATTCGATCAAATGCACCAGATGCTGTCGCAAAAATATACGGTACGAAAACATAACGTCTCTGTCGTGGGGGATAAATACGCCAGGTACGAAAATGATAACGATGTGATTGAACTCGACGCCCCCCATCTGTCGGCAGAAATGACGCTCACCTATTCAGAAAAAATGTTTCAGGAAGCCTATCTTAAAAAGAGCGCTGAACAGTTGGATAAGCGCTGAGTTTTGCTGATACTGTTTTGCTTTAGTTGAAAAGGACAGGACATGATCGATTTGTCGCCGCTGGGGCATGCCCTTGCGGCCGTTGTGCTGCAGTGTATTGTTGGACTCACGCGCGGAAGATGGGCTGTCGGTGGGGCGATAGGCTGCATCTGGTTTATCGCCCGGGAGCAAACGCAGGCGGAGTATCGTTGGATTGCTCTGTTTGGCCAGGGTAAGCGCGCCAATATGCCGTGGTACGGAGGTTTTGATTACCGGGTGTGGAATGTGGGCAGCCTGCTGGACTGGCTGGTACCGGTGGCGGCCTGCATTATCGTTTGCCTGATTGTTCGCGCTCAGAAGCGAATCACGGCTTATCGCGCGCTAAGCAGGGCGGATGATTAATGTTTATCCAGAATAAGAAGCACTTCCCCGAGATGACCGACAATATTGGCGACATCAAAAATGAGTGCGAACCACAGGCAGGTAAGTAAAGTTAACGCGACCAGCGCAATGTGATTAAACATACCAGGCATCCTAAGGTCCATTTCAGGCAATTTTAGTTTCTTTAAATTTGCCTTTAACGACCCCGTCATAGAAGCGACCTTTAGAGACCACGTTCAAAAAATCGTTAAAAATCCGCATCGGGACACTCTGATATTGCCAGGCGCTTCGATCGCGAAAGCGGATCTCAAGCGTCTCGCTACATTTATCGTAAGCAATAGAGGCGATGCGGGAAGATTTAACAGCGTGGTGAATCACAATAGCGGGTCCTTTACAGCAGTGCAGACATGAGATTTATCTTGTATCAAATTGCCTGGGTGGCGCAACAAAAAGTGTGAAAAAGATGGCATGTCAGCGCGAAAGGATATGAGCGAAAATGGTGCAGGCGTATTGGACTTTCACCAAACTGTTTAAGGGATAAAAAGTGAGCCCGCGTCGTAACGCGGGCTAATATCATCAGAACTGGTAAACCAGACCGAGGGCGACAATGTCATCGGTACCGATGCCATTATCTTTGTAGAACTGATCGTCTTCGTCCAGCAGGTTAATTTTATAATCAACGTAGGTGGACATATTTTTGTTGAAGTAGTAAACCGCACCCACTTCAGCATATTTAACCAGATCCTGATCGCCCTGACCGTCCAGGTCTTTACCCTTAGACTGCAGGTAAGAAACGACCGGACGCAGACCGAAGTCGAACTGGTACTGTGCGGTTACTTCGAAGTTCTGCGTTTTATTCGCCACAGCATCATCGTTATCGCCGTACGGGGTCATGTTACGGGTTTCAGAATACATGGTTGCCAGATAGATATTATTGGCGTCATATTTCAGACCGGCAGTCCAGGCGTCAGCTTTATCGCCACCCGCTGTGGTCTGATTAATCTGCTGGTTGGTACGGTCAGAAGAGGTATATGCCGCACCTGCGCTGAAGCCCATGCCGAAATCATACGTCGAGGAGATACCAAAACCGTCGCCGTTCTGATTGCGTGCGCCACGGCCGTTGTTGGTGCCTTCGTTACCGTTACCGGAACTTTCGTTATTACCCTGATACTGCAGCGCGAAGTTCAGACCGTCGACCAGACCGTAGAAGTCTGCGTTACGGTAGGTGGCCACGCCGTTCGCACGGCCGGTCATGAAGTTGTCCGCCTGGGTGTAGGTGTCGCCGCCGAACTCTGGCAGCATATCGGTCCAGCCTTCAACGTCGTACAGCACGCCGTAGTTACGGCCGTAATCGAATGAACCGTACTGGTCGAATTTCACGCCAGCAAATGCCAGACGGGTCCAGGACTGGTTATCAGAACCTTCGGTATTATTGGCCTGGATATTATATTCCCACTGGCCATAACCGGTCATTGTATCGTTGATCTGGGTTTCGCCTTTGAAGCCCAGACGCACATAGGTCTGATCGCCATCAGCGGAGCTGTCGTCAGAGAAATAGTGCAGGCCATCAATCTTGCCGTACAGATCTAATTTGTTGCCGTCTTTATTATAGATTTCAGCTGCATTTACTGCACCCGCCATCAGCAGGGCTGGGATCATCAGAGCCAGTACTTTTCTTTGCATTGTGACTATTCCTTATGCTGTTTTTATAGTTAATAACTTTAAAACTTTCCATTGAACTTTCTGCGCTGGAAAGATGTCACATGCTAAATCACTCCCTGCTACTCCTTATAAAGTATAATTGTTACTAATTAAGTGAAATCTAAAGAATTTACTGCAAATGAAATGGTCATAAGTTTGATGAATGAATTTGGCTAATTTATATAAAATAAAAATTACTCTTCACCCGGTGAACGCAGTAAACTCTGGCCCGTTATATGCCTGAAGATGTCTTATCCATTTATTGAATAAATACTTTTTAAGAAATTAACCTGTTATTTATTTCTTTTAGGATCAGCCCAACGTTAATGCGTTGGGCTTTTTTTATGCAGAAATAGATGCCCGGGCAAAATGCGCCGGGCGGAGGGATTATTCGCTGACCGGTTTTTCGACTTTACCGGCCATTTGTGCAAGAAAGTCATAGCGCTTTTGCAGATCGGCTGCAGCATCTTTCCACAACTGCTCCGCCACTTCAGGCTGCTGGGCATTAAGACGACGGAAGCGTTGCTCCTGCATCAGCGTCTCGGCCAGCGCATCGGACGGCGGACGGGAGTCCAGCGCCAGCGGCAGTTTACCTTCATCAGCACGACGCGGATCGAAGCGATACAGCGGCCAGAAGCCGGTTGCCGTCAGCTGGCGCATCTGATCGTGGCTGAGCGCCAGATCGTAACCATGCTCTTCGCAAGGGCTGTAGGCGATGATCAGTGACGGGCCCGGATAGGATTCCGCTTCCTGGATGGCTTTCACGGTCTGGTTAAGCTGCGCCCCCAGCGAAATCTGCGCCACATACACATGACCGTACATCATCATGCTGACGCCCAAATCTTTGCGCGATTTGCGTTTACCGTGCTCGCCGAACTTGGTCACCGCGCCCAGCGGCGTCGCTTTCGATGCCTGGCCGCCGGTGTTGGAATAACACTGAGTATCCAGCACCAGAATGTTCACGTTCTCGGTCAGGCTGAGGACGTGGTCCAGGCCGCCAAAGCCGATGTCATAGGCCCAGCCGTCACCGCCAATCAGCCAGATCGATTTCTCGACCAGCGCATCAGCATCGGTTAACAGCTGCTGTGCGCCTTCGACGCCCGCCAGCGCCTGACGCAGCTCCACCACCTGCTGGCGACGCACGTCCGGCGTGGCTTCGCTGTGCAGGGCCTCGTTTAACGTGGCCGGGATCTGGTCCGCAAACTGTTCCAGCAGACGCATCACGCGCACGCGGTGCTGATCGACCGTCAGGCGGAAGCCCAGGCCGAATTCGGCGTTATCTTCAAACAAGGAGTTCGCCCACGCCGGGCCGCGACCGTTAGCGTCGGTGGTGTACGGCGTCGAGGGCAGGTTACCGCCATAAATCGACGAACAGCCGGTGGCGTTAGCGATCAACATCCGGTCACCGTACAGCTGGGTCAGCAGCTTGATGTACGGTGTTTCACCGCAGCCGGAACAGGCGCCAGAGTATTCAAACAGCGGGGTGATCAGCTGTGAAGTACGGATATCGATACGCTCAAGGGCATTGCGATCGATTTCCGGCAGGTCGAGGAAGAAGTCGTAATTCACTTTCTCCTCTTCCACATGCTCAAGGCGCGACATCATATTGATGGCCTTGATTTCCGGGTTCTGGCGATCTTTCGCCGGGCACACTTCCACGCACAGGTTACAGCCGGTGCAGTCTTCCGGGGCGACCTGCAGGACATATTTCTGTCCGCGCATATCGCGGGATTTCACATCCAGCGAGTGCAGGCTGGCCGGGGCGTTTTCCATGGCCTCCGGGGAAACCACTTTAGCGCGGATTGCGGAGTGCGGGCAGGCGGCCACGCAGTGGTTACACTGGGTGCACAGCTCCTCTTTCCAGATCGGGATCGCTTCGGCGATGTTGCGTTTTTCCCAGCGGGTGGTGCCCATCGGCCAGGTACCGTCCGGCGGCAGGGCTGAAACGGGCAGGGCATCGCCCAGTCCGGCCAGCATGGCGGCGGTAACGGTTTTGACAAAATCGGGCGCGGCGTCGGAGACCACCGGCGGACGGTTCGGGCTGTGCGCATTTACCGGCTGGAGTGGCACTTCGGCCAGCGACTCACGCGCCAGCGCCAGCGCCTGCCAGTTACGTTCCACCAGCTCCTGACCTTTGCTGCTGTAGCTTTTGGCAATCGCGCCCTGCAGCTCCATCAGGGCGCTGTCGCCCGGTAGGATCTTAGTCAGGTGGAAAAACGCCATCTGCATGACGGTGTTGATACGTGCCGCCAGGCCGCACTCGCGGGCGATTTTCGCCGCGTTGACCACAAAGAACTTCGCTTTTTTCTGGTTCAGCACCGCCTGCACTTCCTGCGGCAGTCGGGTCCAGACTTCGTCGGCGCTGTACGGGGTGTTCAGCAGGAAAATACCGCCCGGTTTCAGGCCTTCGGCCATCTGATATTTGTCGATAAACTGCAGCTGGTGGCAGCCAACGAAATCAGCCTGCGAAATCAGGTATGCCGAGCGGATCGGTTGTTCGCTGACGCGCAGGTGAGACACGGTCAGGCCACCGGCTTTTTTCGAGTCATACACGAAATAACCCTGCGCATACCACGGCGTCGAGTTACCGATAATCTTGATGTTGTTTTTGGTGGCCGACACGCTGCCGTCGCTGCCCAGCCCGTAGAACAGCGCTTCGAGCTTGGCTTTCGACGGCAGGGTGTTTTCCGGTAACGACAGAGAGAGATTGGTCACGTCGTCATAAATACCGACGGTAAAGCGCGGTTTCGGCTTCGCGGCGCTCAGCTCGTTGAAGATGGCCAGCACGCAGTCCGGGCCAAACTCCTTCGAAGACAGACCGTAACGCCCGCCAATCACTCGCGGCAGCGTCTCGCGTTCGCCGCTGTTAAAGGCCTCGGCCAGGGCGGTCATCACGTCCAGATACAGCGGTTCAGCATGTGCGCCAGGCTCTTTGGTACGATCCAGAACCGCAACGGTGCGCGCGCTTTCCGGCAGCACCGACAGCAGATGCCGGGCCGAGAACGGGCGATAGAGTCGTACTTTCAACACGCCGACTTTTTCGCCCCGGCTCAGCAGCTCGTCGACCACCTCTTCGCAGGTGCCGATGGCGGACCCCATGATCACGATAACGCGCTCGGCCTGCGGATGGCCATAAAACTCAAACGGCTTATACGCACGCCCGGTTTCGGCGGCAAAGTCCGCCATCGCCTGGTCGACGTGGTCATAAACGGCGTTGTACCACGGGTTGGTCGCCTCGCGGGACTGGAAATAGGTATCCGGATTGGCAGAGGTACCGCGGATCACCGGATGTTCCGGGTTCAGCGCGCGGGCGCGGTGAGCGTCAATCTCCGCCTGCGGAAGCAGCTTCATAATCGTGTCGTCAGATACCGGCACGATTTTGTTAATTTCGTGGGAAGTGCGAAAACCGTCGAAGAAATGGATAAAGGGTACGCGGCTGTTCAGGGTGGCGATATGCGAGATCAGCGCAAAATCCTGCGCCTCCTGTACGCTGCTGGCGCAGAGCATCGCGCAGCCGGTCTGGCGCACGGCCATGACGTCGGAGTGATCGCCAAAAATCGACAGGGCGTGGGTGGCGATGGTGCGCGCCGCGACGTGCAGTACAAAGGGGGTGAGCTGACCCGCCAGCTTGTACAGCGTCGGGATCATCAGCAGCAGTCCCTGGGAAGAGGTAAACGACGTCGACAGGGCCCCGGTTTGCAGCGCCCCGTGAACGGTGGCAATCGCTCCAGCTTCGGACTGCATTTCGACCACCCGCGGGACATCGCCCCAGACGTTTTTCAGCCCATTGCCCGCCCAGGCGTCAGCCTGTTCCGCCATGGCTGAACTCGGGGTAATCGGGTAGATGGCGATGACTTCACTGGCGCGGAACGCGACGGACGCGACTGCGCCATTCCCGTCAATAGTTTGCATATGACACCCTTACATTGCGCAAAGAAAAAGGGACCCGTGACACAACGACGGATCCTGTAGTTATCTTTATATTTTAGCAAAGGCAGGCTTTTTCGATTTTCGCTTTTGTGTCCTGCGCATTCACGCCATCAAGGGTTTGATCAAACTTTTGCCTGAATTTGGTCAGTATTTGTTTTGACAGCGCAGAAAAACGCAGTATCGCTCTCGACGGCAAGGGGCGGGATGCCTATTATGCATAGGTTTTGCAATTCAATGTGGGGAGAGATTATGCGCGCAGGATTTTGGGTTGGGTGTGCCGCTTTGTTACTGTCGGCCTGTAGCAATGAACCTGTTCAGCAGGCTACCGCCGCGCACGTCGCGCCGGGAATGAGAGCGGCGATGTCCAACTCCGGACAAGCTAACTGCGCCATGATTGGCGGCTCAATGTCCGTTGCGCGTCAGCTGGATGGCTCAGCCATCGGCATGTGTGCGCTGCCAAACGGCAAACGTTGCAGTGAGCAGTCGCTTGCCGTCGGATCCTGCGGTAACTACTGATTACTCTGCGCGTTTAAACACCATCGTGGTGTCGGCGGTGGCCAGCGTGAGCTGATCTTCGGTCAAATCGACCTGCGTGCCGTTGCGCAGTATGGTGCCAATGGCGTGATCCAGTTCATTCAGCTGCGGTTCGGCGCAGAGTTTACGCGTCATGGCGAGCGCTTTGACCTTTAACTCGCCGTCAGACAGCTTGCCCTGACCGCTAAAGCGGTTGCACATCACGCCTGAGACGGCCATATCTTCACCGAAGGCAATCTCGGGCGGCGTCGTCCCCGGAATGACGGCCTTGCCGTTAATATTCTCCAGAACAAAGCGATGCTTCTGCAGCTGTTCTTCCTGCACAGAGGCTTTCCCCGGATTCACACAGCCAGCCAGCGCCATGCTCAGGATCGTTACTGCGACGAGCGTCTTCATGTTTCTTCTCAATGTATTCACTTCATAAATAGCTACAGCATAGTTTATGGCGGGGAAGGATTTTGTCTTGCAGGAAAATCTGAAAATGAGGGGAGCGAAAAGGCTCTCTCCGTGCGAAGAGAGCCTGGCGATAAAAATCAGACCAGTTCGTTCGGGCTGGCTTCGCCTTTTTCCAGCTGGCGCAGATTACCCAGCGTGGTTTCTGAAATGCTGATCAACGCCTCGGCGGTTAAAAACGCCTGGTGGCCGGTAAACAGCACGTTGTGGCAGGCGGACAGACGACGGAACACGTCATCCTGGATCACGTCGTTAGACTTGTCTTCAAAGAACAGGTCACGTTCGTTCTCGTACACGTCCATCCCCAGCGCGCCGATTTTTTGCGTTTTCAGGGCTTCAATCGCCGCCTGAGAATCCACCAGCCCGCCGCGGCTGGTGTTAATAATCATCACCCCATCTTTCATCTGCGCAAAGGCATCTTCATTCAGCAGGTGGTAGTTGTCCGCCATCAGCGGGCAGTGCAGGGAGATCACGTCGGACTGCGCGAACAGGGTCGGCAGATCCACATACTCCACGCCCAGCTCCAGGGCTGCCGCGCTTGGGTACGGATCGGAGGCTAGCAGGCGCATACCGAAACCTTTCAGAATACGTAGCGTCGCCACGCCAATTTTACCGGTGCCGATCACCCCGGCAGTTTTGCCATACATGGTAAAACCGGTCAGACCTTCCAGCGAGAAGTTGGCGTCACGGGTACGCTGATAAGCACGGTGAATACGTCGGTTTAAGGACATCATCATGCCGATAGCATGTTCAGCCACCGCTTCCGGCGAGTAAGCAGGGACGCGAACCACTTTCAGACCCAGCTCTTTAGCCGCATCCAGATCCACGTTATTAAAGCCCGCGCAGCGCAGCGCGATGTACTTCACGCCATGCTTTTTCAGCTCTTCCAGCACCGGGCGACTGCCGTCGTCGTTAACGAAAATACAGACCGCATCACAGCCGTGCGCGGTTTTTGCTGTTTTTTCGTTAAGCAGAAAGTCGAAAAATTCAAGTTCGAATCCATACTCCTCGTTAACATGTTGCAGATACTTTTTGTCGTACTGCTTTGTGCTGTATACCGCGAGTTTCATAAGACTTTCTCCAGTGATTTTGGAACTACGTTAGCATGATTAAAATAATCTTACAATTTCTAAAATATTATTGAATTCAATAAGTTCTATAAATAATTTTACAGCATCTATCCTTAAAAATGGCGTTCGCTTCAACTGACCGGCTAAACATGCCACAATAATCGGCACTGTCGGCTAATTTTTCGCTAAATCAGGATATTAACTGCCCATGAAGGGTAAATATAAAGCCGCGATCGCGCTCCTACTGTTGATCATTTTACTGCCGCTGACGCTGCTGCTTACGCTTGCGCAGTGGCTACCTACTCTGGCCGGGGTCTGGCTGCCCGCGGGCACCCGCATCGCCTTTGAAAAAAGCCCGCGTCTGACCCGTAATGCGCTGGTGATTTCCGATCTGCGCTATCTGGTGAATGACTGCGAAATTGCCCGCGTTGAAGATGCCAGCCTGAGCCACCCGAGCCGCTGGAAAATCACTATAGCCGGGCTGGATCTTAACAGTGCCTGCCTGAGTAAAATCCCCGCCAGCGAGCCTACGCCCGCCGCGCCGAAAACCCTCGCCGAATGGCAATCGATGCTGCCCAACACCTGGCTGACCATCGACCGCCTGACGCTCTCGCCCTGGCAGCAGTGGCAGAGCAAGCTGACCGCGTCGTTGACCCCGACGGTGCAGGATATTCGCTACGACGGCGACCAGTTCAGCCTGCGCGGCAAACTGCAGGGCCGCACCTTAACCATCAGTGATGTGAGTCTTAATCTGCCCGATTTCAAGCAGCCCATTACCCTGGTGGGGGAGTTTACCCTCCCGCTGGTGCCGGACGGCTTACCGGTGCAGGGTCACGCGGTGGCGACTTTCTCGGTGCCGCAAATCCCCTCGCTACTCGATGCCGATCTGGAGTGGAAAGAGAACCAGGGCCAGCTGGTGATGATCGCCCGGGAGAGCGGCGAACCGCTGCTCGATCTCCCCTGGCAGATCACTCCTGAACGGCTGACTATCAACGACGGTCGCTGGCGCTGGGATCAGGCGGGCATTCCGCTGAGTGGACGGCTGGGGCTTAAGATTGACAACTGGCAGCAGGGCAGCGAAAACGCCCTGATTAGCGGGCGGATGAACGTGCTGACGCAGGGCGATGCCGGGAAAGGCAACGCGGTGCTGACCTTTGGACCCGGGAAGCTGAGTATGGATAACAGCGCCATGCCGCTGCAGTTGACCGGCGAGGCCAAACAGAATGACCTGACGCTGTACGCCGGGCTGCCGGCGACGCTGACCGGCAGCCTGACCGATCCGCGGCTGACGTTTGCACCGGGTGCGCTGCTGCGCTCGCGCGGACGAATCATCGACTCCCTGAATATCGACGAAGTGCGCTGGCCGCTGGCCGGGGTGGCCCTCACCCAAAAGGGGATTGATGGCCGTCTGCAGGCGATCCTGCGCGCGCACGAACAGGAGATGGGCGACTTTACGCTGCACCTCGACGGTCAGGCCAACGATTTCTTGCCGGATAACGGCATATGGCAGTGGCGCTACTGGGGTGAGGGCAACTTTACGCCGATGCATGCCCGCTGGGACGTGGCGGGCCGGGGGGAGTGGCGCGACAGCGTGATTGAACTCAGCGAACTCTCGACCGGATTCGACAAACTGCAGTACGGCACCATGCTGGTCAGCGAGCCGCGACTGGTGCTCGACAGCCCCATCCGCTGGCAGCGCGACCCCGACCATCCGCACTTTAGCGGCGCGCTGTCGTTTGATGCCAAAGAAACCACCTTTAGCGGCGGCAGTCTGTTACCCGCCTCGTCGCTCAAGTTCAGCGTCGACGGCACGGATCCTACTCTTTTCCAGTACAAAGGCACGCTGCACGCCGAGGCGATCGGCCCGGTGCAGGTTAACGGCCGCTGGGACGGGGAGCGCCTGCGCGGGCAGGCATGGTGGCCGAAGCAGTCCCTGAACGTTTTCCAGCCGCTGATCCCCCCTGACTGGAAAATGACTCTCCGGGAGGGCGACCTGTATGCTCAGGTGGCTTTTTCTGCCGCGCCCGATCAGGGCTTTGAGGCCGGAGGGCACGGGGTGCTGACCGGCGGCAGCGTCTGGATGCCGGACAACAAAATCAATGGCGTCGATTTTGTCCTGCCGTTCCGGTTCAGCGAGGGCACCTGGTCGCTGGGCACAAGAGGCCCGGTGACGCTGCGCATTGGCGAAGTGATTAACCAGGTGACGGCGCGCAATATCACCGCCGATTTGCAGGGCGATTACCCCTGGAGCGATGCCAGTCCGCTGCTGCTGACTGACGTCAGCGTCGATCTGCTGGGCGGCAAAGTGACCATGCAGCAGCTGCGGCTGCCCCAGCACGACGCGGCCCTGCTGCGGGTACAAAATATCTCGTCCAGCGAGCTGATTGGCGCCATCAATCCCAAACAGTTTGCCATGTCCGGCTCGTTCAGTGGGGCGCTGCCGTTCTGGCTGGACAACGAAAAGTGGATCATCAAAGATGGCTGGCTGACCAACGCCGGTCCGATGACCCTGCGCATCGACAAAGACACTGCCGATGCGATTGTCAAAGACAATGCCGGGGCGGGCCTGGCGATTAACTGGCTTCGCTATATGGAAATATCCCAGTCGTGGACGAAACTCAATGTAGACAATCTTGGCGAGTTAACCCTGGAGTCGGCGATCCGGGGCGCCAGTCGGGTGGACGGGCACACTAACGCTGTCCATCTGAATTACACCCATCGGGAGAACGTGTTTACCCTCTGGCGCAGCCTGCGTTTTGGCGACAATCTGCAGACATGGCTCGAGGAACACACAGCATTACCGGATAACCGCTGTCCGACAGGCAAGGAATGTAAGGAATAACCATGAAAAAGCTGGCCGGTGGGATCACCGTGAGCATGATACTGCTGCTGACAGGCTGTACGCCGAGGATCGAAGTGGCGGCATCGAAAGAGCCGATCACCATCAATATGAACGTAAAAATTGAACACGAGATCCACATTAAAGTGGATAAAGACGTGGAGTCGCTGCTGAAGTCGCGCAGCGATCTGTTCTGAGGTCATGATGAGAAAAACACTGGCTCTCCTGATCCTGACGCTGGGGATCAGCGCTCCGGCAGCCGCGCTGACGCTGAACGAGGCCCGCGCCCAGGGGCGGGTGGGGGAAACCCTGAGCGGCTATATCGCTCCGCGCGAACGGGATCGCGACACGCTGGCGCTGGTTGAGCAGATCAACAAGGCGCGCACCGACAGCTATCAGAAGCTTGCCGACAGCAACAATATTCCGGTGGATGAAGTGGCCAAAATGGCCGGGACCAAGCTGGTGGCGCGCGCTAACCCCGGGGAGTATGTCCAGGGCATTAACGGCAAATGGTTGCAGAAGTAGCTAGCGGTGACGTTTGCGGTACTCGCCAGGCGAAATACCAAAGCGCTGCTTAAACGCCGTGGAGAAGTGGCTATGGTCGGTAAAGCCCCAGCTGTAGCCAATGCCCGCCAGTTTTTCATCATCACGGGTGCCGCGCAGCATCTGCGCGCACAGATCCAGACGGCGATTTTTAATGTATTGCGCCACCACCAGCCCTTTCTCGGCGAACATCCGGTACAGACTGCGCACCGACATTCCACTTTCAGAGGCGATCCACTCCGGGCGCAGATGCTCGGCCTGGATATGGTCATCAATCAGGGTCAGAACATTGGTAAACTGACGCTCCTTGCGTGGCTGCACGCTTTCGCGCTGCTGCAGTACCGGGCGCAGCAGGCAGACCATCGCCTCCAGCGCGGCTTCACTTTCTGTTTCGCTCAAGGCCGGGTTGTTCATGCTCTCCTGCAATAACCGGTAGCTGAGCTGAACGGTGGGCAGGGTGCGGGAGAGCTTTTGTGCACAGCTCACTTCCTGAAAACGAAAATGCTGTTCGAGGATCTGACGGGGCAGCAGGAGCGAAATCTGACGGGATTTTTCCGGCCAGTAAATAGAGCAGGGGCGCGAGGCGTCGATCAGGGTGATATCGCCTGCGTTCAGCACAATCTGCCGGTCGTCCTGCTCCAGCCCGGCTTCCCCTTCAATCTGAAAGACGGTATAGAACCAGGCGTCGTTGCTGGTCTTGATCTCCTGACGGGTGCGAAACAGGTTCACGCCGCTGGCGGTTACGGTGCTGAGCTTAAGATTACCGGTCCAGGTCGATTCCAGCTCGCCAAAAAACTCACCCGTCAGCGGCCGACCGGCAAAGCTACCGCACACCTGATTAATCTGCGCCAGCCACTGCTGATACTGGTCCTTTTCGCTTGCACACGCCATGTCGTTACCCGCTACGTTGTCAATGTTTCAATATTGTTGCAGATATGTATCTATTTGCCCGTGACAGGGGACGAAATACCGGAAAGAAGTCCGCCATCTCAGCGGGCGAAACGGCAGTATTGTCGCGTTTTGCGGTCGCTGTCACAGGCGGCAAAACGAATGTCACAGAGATAAAAGCATCATCCCTGAAGCCATCTTAGACTGCGTTGACACCCTGCGAATAATAAGGAAAAGCTATGTCTGATACACAGGTCGCAGTACTGCCGAGCGTGCAGCAATTTTTAGCCCGACATCATGGTCTCTGGATCGAGGGACGCCCGTCTGAATCCCACAGTGAAAAACGGCTGGAGGTGTTTAACCCGGCCACCGGTCAGGTGATTGCCTCCACTGCCGATGCCAGCGCGCAGGACGTTGACCGCGCGGTGATGTCCGGCTGGCGGGCCTTTGTCGCCCGCAGCTGGTCCGGCAAACTGCCCGCCGAGCGGGAACGCATTTTGCTGCGCTTTGCCGATCTGGTGGAGCAGCACACCGAGGAGCTGGCGCAGCTCGAAACCCTGGAACAGGGCAAATCCATTCATATCTCCCGCGCCTTTGAAGTGGGCTGCACCCTGAACTGGATGCGCTACACCGCCGGGCTGACCACCAAAATCGCCGGTAAAACGCTGGATCTCTCTATTCCGATGCCGCAGGGCGCGCGCTACCAGGCGTGGACCCGCAAAGAACCGATTGGCGTGGTCGCCGGGATCGTACCCTGGAACTTCCCGCTGCTGATCGGCATGTGGAAAGTGATGCCCGCGCTGGCGGCAGGATGTTCAATCGTTATCAAACCTTCCGAAACCACGCCGCTGACCCTGCTGCGGGTGGCGGAACTGGCGAGCGAGGCCGGGATCCCGGACGGCGTCTTCAACGTGGTGACCGGCAGCGGCGCCGTCTGCGGCGCGGCGCTGACTACCCATCCGCATATCGCCAAAGTGAGCTTTACCGGCTCGACGGCGACGGGCAAGCAAATTGCGCGCTCTGCCGCCGATCGCCTGACCGGCGTCACGCTGGAGCTGGGCGGTAAAAATCCGGCCATCGTGCTGAAAGATGCGGAGCCGTCATGGGTGATTGAAGGACTGATGACCGGCAGCTTCCTGAACCAGGGCCAGGTGTGTGCCGCCAGCTCGCGGATTTATATCGAAGCCCCGCTGTTTGATACGGTCGTGAGCGGCTTTGAGCAAGCGGTCAAATCCCTGAGCGTCGGGCCGGGCATGTCTCCCGAGGCGCACATCAACCCGCTGGTGTCCCGCGCCCACTGCGACAAAGTGCAGACCTTCCTGAATGAGGCGCAGTCAAACCATGCCGAACTGATTACCGGCAACCGTGGGCCAAGCGGCCAGGGCTACTATGTCTCGCCAACGCTGGTGGTTAACCCGGACGCCAGCCTGCGCCTGACCCGCGAAGAGGTCTTTGGCCCGGTGGTGAACCTGGTGCGCGTTGCCGATGGCGAAGAAGCGTTGCGGCTGGCCAACGACAGCGAATATGGCCTGACCGCCAGCGTCTGGACGCAGAACGTCAGCAAAGCGCTGGAGTATACCGACCGCCTGCAGGCCGGCACCGTGTGGATCAACAGCCATACCCTGATCGACGCCAACCTGCCGTTCGGCGGGATGAAGCAATCCGGCACTGGCCGCGATTTTGGCCCGGACTGGCTGGATGGCTGGTGCGAAACCAAATCGGTGTGCGTGCGTTACTAACGCTCTTACCCTCGACTTGCCCGGCGGCGCTGCGCTTGCGCGGGCCTACAAGGTAAAACAAAACGGTCACCTCAGGTGACCGTTTCAATGTGCGCACCTTTCCCCTGGTGCCAGGCAAAAGCCAAAAAAAGGCCGGGGGATTAGCCCGGCCAACAACTGCCTTACTGCGCGTCTTTCTTTTTACCCAGCGACGGGGTTTCGTCGAAGAAGTTCCACGGTTTGAGCAGGGTATAGACCCATTCCGTTGGCATGATTGGCCACTCTTCTGCACGCGCCACGTGGGTTGTGCCGGTGGTCATCCACACCACGTTATCCTGCTTATCCAGCGATTCGTTATCCTTACTGAACTGGCCCAGGCCGCTGTCTTGCGTGGAGCGGTTCGGGAATTTGCCTTCCGGGTACATCTCGTTCGGATGGTAGCGGGTCACCCACAGCTGTTTATCCATAAAGCTCAGGCGGTGATAAATCCACTCGTCCGGGGCGAACTTCGCGCCGCTGGCGACCGGGTGGGTACCGCCTGCGTACGGGATAATTTGGTACGAGACCGGGTTGCCCATGCGGTTCTCTTTGCTGACGTTGCTCATCAGGCGAATGGTGCCCGGGTCAAACTTCTGCGCCGCCTGCTGCTCGGTGTCGATGTTGTACTGATTCACCTGGATGGTACTGGTGCGCGGGCCGCCCGCCGTGTTTGGCTTCACCTCCGGATCCATTGCTACCAGGCTGTTGCTGGTGCCGTCAACATCCATATCCAGACGGAAGTTATAGATGTGCTGGTGCGTGGTGCCGACGATGTTGTGGTCGATCAGCGTGCCGTATTTGGTATCGTCTTTGGCGCTCGGGTCGTGCATGGTTTTCGCCATCACGCCTTTCACCGCCTCAATCCCGGTGGCCCCGGCGTTGATCCCGATGGTGCCGTTCTCGTGGAACACCCAGTCAAAGATATAGTCGTAGTTGCCCACGGTACTCACCCAGCGCACCACCAGCTCACGACGCTCGGCGCTGACGTTCGGCTGATTCATCTCCTGGTGCTTATACTCCGGCCCGGCGTAGCGTTCGAAAACGGCAATTGCCCGCGGGATGGTCATCGGCTGGCCGGTGTAATCCGGGATAATCTGATCCAGC
>Ga0308165_1003075_pt1 | contig 18515 bp, 16 predicted proteins | sample PhyWR2_FD_201032 | JGI IMG/M metagenome (GOLD analysis project Ga0308165, IMG submission 201032) | Phyllosphere microbial communities from UC Gill Tract Community Farm, Albany, California, United States - DLSLW.R2 | ecosystem: Host-associated > Plants > Phyllosphere > Unclassified | place: USA...
AAATGGAGCTTGATCGGATGAACATTAAAGTTGATGATATTGTCTTCAATATGCGTTCACTGTTTAATCCTTTGGCAAAAGAGCGCAACCTCAACTTTGTAATCGATAAAGCGGCAGAAGTACCTGAGTTTTTCCATACCGATAAAATGCGCCTAGAGCAGATCATTAAAAATCTGCTATCAAATGCGATTAAGTTTACAACCGTAGGTTCAGTAACCCTAAATATTAGTAAAAATGAGAAACTGGGTGCACTGATATTTAAAGTTACCGATACTGGGGTTGGTATCGCACCAGAGAAACAGGGCATGGTATTCGAAGCTTTCCAACAGGCTGATGGCTCTACCCGTCGCAAATTTGGCGGTACGGGTTTAGGTCTGTCAATCAGTAGAGAATTGGCCAAGTTATTGGGCGGTTACATCGATTTAAAAAGTGCCGAAGGCGAAGGAAGTATTTTCACCTTAACGTTGCCTATCGATAAAAATAAAGGTTTTGAAGGCGTAATGCCAAATTTAGAAAAACCAATAATAGCTGTAGAACCAGTTGTTAAAAAAGTGAGCCATTTAACGGTTGATAACATCCCGCAGGAGATAGAAGATGATCGTGATCACATTCAGCCTGATGATAAAGTGATTTTAATTGTGGAGGATGACACCCCTTTCGCAAAAACACTTTTAGATTTTACCCGAAAAAGAAATTATAAAGGTTTGGTAGCCGTTCGTGGTGATGTAGGTATTGAAATGGCAAAAAAATTCAAGCCTCTTGCCATTTTACTCGATATCCAATTGCCAATTAAAGATGGCTGGCAGGTAATGGAAGAGTTGAAATCAGATCCTTCAACACGCCCAATCCCGGTTCACATCATGTCTTCTTTGCAGGTGAAGAAAGAAAGTTTGTTGAAAGGAGCAGTAGATTTTATCAACAAACCTTTTGCTTTTGAACACATGCAAGAGATCTTTTCAAAACTCGAGCATGCCTTAAGCCGTCACCCTAAAAAGGTACTTATTGTTGAAGAGAACGAACAACATGCCAAAGCATTAAGCTACTTTTTAAGCAATTTTAATATCCAGACAGAAATTGTAAATCAGGTAAATGAAAGTGTTTCCGCACTACATAAACCAGAGGTTAACTGCGTAATTCTGGATATGGGCATTCCCGACAAGCATGCCTATGAGACGCTTGAAGTAGTTAAGAAAACGCCCGGACTGGAAAATCTTCCGATCATCATTTTTACAGGTAAAAACCTTTCAAAAGGAGAAGAAAACCGCATTAAACAATACGCAGATTCTATCGTGGTAAAAACGGCACACTCTTATCAACGTATTTTGGATGAAGCGGGTTTGTTCCTTCATCTTGTGGAAGAAAAAAGCAAGGAAAAAACAAAGGCCCCTAAAAAATTCTCAGAACTGCAGGATGTTTTGATCGGCAAAACAGTGCTGGTTGCCGATGATGATGTTCGTAATATTTTCTCTTTAACCAAAATGTTGGAGCAGCACCAGATGAAAGTTGTGGCTGCCACTGATGGTAAAGAGGCGCTTAAATCGTTAAATGAGCATCCCGAAATCGATGTGGTTTTAATGGATATGATGATGCCGGAGTTAGACGGTTATGAAACTACTACGGCTATCAGGCAGGACATCAAATATAGAAACTTACCCATTTTGGCGGTAACGGCCAAAGCCATGATGGGCGACCGTGAAAAGTGCATTGCGGCAGGTGCTTCCGATTACATCAGCAAACCGGTAGATATGGATCAATTGGTATCACTTTTGCGTGTTTGGCTATACGAAAATCATCATAAATCATAACCCATTTTATTTAAGCTATGCCTCAAAAATTAATTCTCATTATTGATGATGATAACCGAAACATTTTTGCTTTAAAAGCTGTTTTAAAGGCCAAAGGTTTTGATTGTTTATCCGCTATAAGTGCTCAGGAAGGTTTTTCCATTATGGAGAAACATGATAATGTTGCTATCGTATTGATGGATATGATGATGCCTGACATGGATGGCTACCAAGCCATTGCAGTGATGAAAAAATCAGCTAAAATGCAGAATATACCTGTATTGGCCGTTACCGCACAAGCCATGGTTGGCGATAAAGAGCGCTGTTTAAGTGCTGGCGCTTCAGGATATGTGTCAAAACCTATAAATGTTGATGAATTGATAATCCAGATAGATAACTTTACAAAATAGCAGGTGATAAGTGATGCAATAGATAACGATCAGGTGGAAATCCTGCTAAATGATGTTTTGGAAAGCCACGGATACGATTTTCTGGAATATTCTCATGCATCAATAAAAAGACGGATTACCCGTTTATACGCATTGGATAACTTTGTGAGCTTTGCCGAATTCCGCTATACAGTTAAAACAGATAAACAATATTTTAAGCGTTTTTTGGAAGAAATTACGGTTAATGTTACCGAAATGTTCCGCGACCCCTCTTTTTATAAAGCATTGCGGAATGATGTTCTACCTGTTTTAGGCACTTATCCCTTTATTCGGATCTGGGTAGCAGGTTGTTCTACCGGAGAGGAGGCTTATTCGTTAGCGATAGTTTTAAAAGAGCTTAATTTACTCAATAAATCGCTTATTTATGCCACAGATATTAATCCATCGGTTTTGGATAAAGCAAAAAAAGGAATGTTTCCGTTAAATTATTTAAAACAGTATTCAGAAAATTATCTGCAATCTGGTGGAATAAAGGAGTTTTCGACCTATTATACTGCAAACTATTCGCTCGCAAAATTTGATGAGAGTTTAAGCAGTAAAATGATCTTTTCGACGCATAACTTAGTTTCTGACCACTCTTTTAATGAATTTCAGCTCATTTTATGTAGAAATGTATTGATTTACTTTGATAAAGAACTGCAGCACAAAGTATTTAATCTATTTGATGGAAGTATCGAGAAATTAGGATATCTTGCCTTAGGCAGTAAAGAAAGTTTAGAGTTTTGGCCAAAAGCCAAAGAATATAAAAGGGTAAAAATGGAGAAAATATGGCGCAAACTGTAAATTCTACCCGCTGTAGCGCATTAATTATTGGTGGTTCTGCCGGTAGTTTAGATGTTTTACTCGAAATTTTCCCTCTTTTAAGGAACGATATTGGTTTTCCTATCGTATTGGTTGTTCATCGAAAGGCCAGTAACGAATCTCTTTTAACCGATCTGTTGCAAAGCCGGACTAAACTACAGGTTAACGAAGCTGAGGAAAAAGAATTTTTAACGCCTGGGAAGGTTTTTATTGCGCCAGCCGATTATCACATGTTGATAGAAGAAGACGGTAGCATTTCTTTGGATTATTCGGAAAAAGTGAATTATTCCCGGCCATCTATTGATGTAACTTTTCAGTCTGCCGCAGAGGTGTTTAAGGAAAAATTGGTCTGCATACTGTTGTCGGGGTCTAATGCAGATGGAGTAGAAGGGTTAAAAAGTGTAAACAATTTGGGTGGCAAAGTGGTTATACAAAATCCAAATACAGCGATAATGCCGTATATGCCACAGCAGGCTGTAATTAACGTTAAGCCACATGTGGTATTGGATAGCCAGAATATGGCTGATTATATAAATAATTTAAATAATTAATTTGCTTTCGGAGGTTAATATGATAGTTGCAAAAAAAGTATTCGTTTTTGATGATAATAGAGATATTCTAGATCTATGTACTTTTATTTTGGAAGATGCGGGGTATGAAATAAAAACATCTGAAAATGCCAATAATATTGAAGAACAAGTGGCAGAATATATGCCCGATTTAATTTTTATGGATAACTGGTTGCCAGATTTAGGAGGGATACAGGCTACAAGAGCACTGAAAAGCCATCCTGATTTAAAGCATATCCCGGTAATTTATTTTTCGGCAAACAATGATATTTCTTCGTTGGCTGATGAGGCCGGTGCAGATAGTTATTTATCAAAACCATTTGATATCGCTGCACTCGAAGAAATCGTAAAAAAACATTTGAGCTAGTCGGGCAAGATTCACGAAGTTTTTGTTGAAACCTAATGTTGGGCAAAGACTAAACTACTGATTTTTTTTAGAAACTTAGTAAGATCTTTATTTTGAGCAGGCTAATACGCAGTCGGGAAATGTATCTTGATCGATCTTCGTTTAACTATGTTTTAGTCTTAACAACGTCTTTTATTTGAATTTGCTATTCCTTGCCCCAGATTCTTGTATTCAAATCCAGTTCCTTAACAATATCATACATAAACTTTATGGTGGCGATATCTTCGTTTACGGTTTCGGGGTTTAACAAGGATTTAAAAACGGGAGCCTCAAAATAGTTTCTGTTTAAAGGAAAACCGATATACATTCTCGATTCGATAAAAGATAGGCTGATATTATATTTGGTTTGGTGGTTGAGGTTTAATATCCGTTCCATCATCGCAGGCGTTAAGATGTATCTCGATTCTACCTGATCTGAACCATGTGTTACAAAAGTTTTTTCAAAATCTGTATTTTCCAGCTGTATAATGTCGTTGCTACCAAAAGAGAAAAGATTTTTTGAGAACCAGGCACCAAAAGCAGCGCCAAAATCTTTCGGTTTAACGATTGTTACGCCATTAAATTTTTTATTAAAATCCGCTGCGAAAATAATGCCTTTAAATATGTCGTGCCATTCGGTTCTGGTTCCGTTTTTGGTTTGGGTAACCGTTTTGTATTCGGCATGTACTTCAGCAAAATAAAACCTGGTTTTACCCGCGCAACCGGTAACCAAATCTTCTGTTTTATAACGATCGGGCTCCGTGTTAAAAAGCTGGGTGTACATAAATTCCGATACCTCAATTCCCTGATAAGGGCTTAGGGATAAACTTTCGTCGAGGAATTTCAGTCCTGCACCGATTACATCATTTTTATAAGCATTTTGGTAGGCCCTTAAAGCGTCGCTAATCTTATATAACAAAACGCCGCCATAAATAATGGGTATTAAACCAGCAATTACGCCAGGGATGGGAAAGCCCAAGAAAAACCCAAGGATTAATAGTATTATACCCAAAGCAATAAAAATATAGCTTTTGGTTTGTGTAGCCGCAATTGTTTTGCGCTCTACCTCCATTGTAGCCAAAACCTGCTGTAAGGCTACATTGCTTTCAATATTGAACGGCATTAATTATTGAAGAGTTCTTTTGCGCTGATATTCTTACGCTCTTCTGCTGCGGTTTCTAAAACAGCTATGGGCTGAAAATTCAACATCCCTGCAAATAAACTCCCCGGAAACATCATAATCGAATTGTTATAATCGGTTACCGAAGCATTGTAAGTTCTTCTGGCTGCGGCAATCTGTTCTTCACTTTCGGTCCAGGTAGTTTGCAGGTTAATAAAGTTGGTGTTGGCCTTTAAATCGGGATAATTTTCAATATTCACCATTAAGCCTTTAACACTGCTGCTCAATTGTGCATCTAAATCTGCTTTTTCGGCATTACTGATATTGCCCGAAGTTGCTTTCGATCTAAGTTCAACTATTTTAATCAATGTGCCCTGCTCGTAGGTAGTATATTGTTTTACCACTTCAACAAGGTTTGGAATCAGGTCGAAACGTTTTTTGAGCATAACATCAATGGCAGAAAAAGCATTGGTTACCTGGTTTTTTTTACCGATAAGCGAGTTGTAGAAGAAAATTCCGATCAGGAAGATTAATCCGATAATAACGAGGGCAATAATCATAATTTTGGTTTAAGGTTTAGAGAATAAAGATAAGAAAAGGTTACAAAATGTTATCGCTTTTCATTTTCTTCCCGTTCCCTCTTCATCCGGCGTTCCAATCTTTTCTGTTTTCTTAGGTTATGACTGGCCCTCATTGCCTTAAATTTGGCAATATGTTCGCGTACTTGGTTCTGCTTTTCTTCAGTAATGCCAATACTATACTTAATGCCGGTAAAAAGGCTCCTCCAGATCATATTGAAAAAAGAGGTGTTTACCGGTCTGCTGTAATCCACTTCTTCGGGAATCAGTTTTCCGTCTGCTCCTGGATTTTCCGATTTAATAATTAAAGCATTCGCCAAAAAGGAAAGAAAGCCACGGGTAACCAGATGATCTTTTTCAGGATCGTTTTTCATCAGGGCTACCGAAAGGTCGTAATAGGAGAAAGCCACTGTTCCTTTTGCTCCTAAATCATTTGCCTTAAAATCAAATTTTAGCTTGTCTATATTGCCACGGTTAATGCGTACCAGGCCAAGGGGTTTGGTAATCTGGTTTAAAACCCGCGCATTAAAGTTATGTAAAACACCGTTATAAGAAAATGCTCCATCTTTAGCCGTTAAGTTAAACTTAAAGTTTACATCAAGTTTTCCCTGTCCAAAAAGATACGTGTTCAGGTTAACTTCCATTGTGGGATTTATGGCTTTGATTTTTTCAAGATTGGTTGCGTTTTTAATAATTCCTGATGTATGCTGAAAGCTAATCTGTCCTTTTTGATTGCTCTCGCTATTGTAAACAGCATAATTTACATTAACATCTTTTAATTGGATTTTCTGTACCAGTATAGGGGCATTAACCAGCTGCAAAAGTTGATGCGGAAATTTGCCTATCTTGTTTTCCCTTGGTTTCCCCGGAAGCCCATTTTGATTAAAAACTGAAATAAAACCATTAGATATGCCCATTTCTTTTGCCCAAAGCTCCTGCTTGCTGATATAAAGGGGAAGGTCGATGCCATTGAGCATAATATCGCTCATGCTGATGTTAAAACGCTCCCGTGCATAGCCGGCCACTTTTCCAAAAGTCATTTCATCATACAGCGGAACCATAGCAAAACTATTTATCCTCAATTTACCTGTAGTTGCCCTAAAATCAAGTTTATCAAGCTTAATATCATACATTTTATCCGGTGTGCGGTAAACATAGTTATTGAGATTGATTACAATATCTTTAAGTAAATAAAATCGTGATGGATCATCAGCAGAGGTAGAATCGATTAATAAATCGGTTAAAGTGATGTTAAGGTCGTCAATAGAAAAAGGAGCGGAGTTGGTTCTATTTTTATTGATGTATTTAAAACTAACATCCTTAAAACGGATGGTTTTAATACTAAACTCCTTCAAATTTTTAGAGATGATGGCATAAGGAGATTTAATCGGCCTTGGCGCTCGGCCCTCGTTAAATGCAAACTGTTGATTAACCATTGTTACCTCAGGTTTATCGAATATGATTTCTTCCAGTTGAAGTTTTTGTTCCCTATATAAGGTTAATGGATGGAAACGTTTTACCACTAATTTTTTTAGAGAAACCGTGTACAGGTTATTCGGTGCTCTTTTTAATGCAATAAGGCGCTTAAAGCGATTGGTATCGGGTGTAATTTTTACATTTTGTAAAGTGGCATTACCAGTAATTATATTTGTAGAAACCTTGGTAAAGGTAATGGTATATAAACTATCAGTCGATTTATAGAGTAGTGTTTTTATTCGGTCGGTTAATATCGGGCGCGATTTTACATTTAAAAACCAAGCTATACCTGCGAGTATAATAAAAATGCCCAGCAGTGTGCCAGCAATCCATTTCAAAACTTTATAACGGTATCTTTTTGTATCAGGCATTAAAAAAAGGAAGTCTCTGGTTTTAGTAGCAATATACGGTTATAAACATATATTTTAGAAATGTAAGATCAGTTTTTTTCTCTCCTTGCCTTTCGGGCTGCTTTCCTGTCTGCCCGTTTTTGTTCCCTTATTTTTTTTGCAATAACTTTTTGTTGTTTTACAGGATTTTTTTCGGGTACTACACCAACCCCTACTATATCTTTTATACCAACAAAAACGGTTTTCCACATCAGGTTAAACAAAGATGCCGAATTGATCCTGGTATTGGTCATGTTAGCTGTTCTTGGTGCTTCACCTTTTTGCGGATTTTCATTTTTAACCAGGATGGCGTTTGCCAAAAATGATAAAAACCCTTTTTCCTTTGTGCCTTCTCCATCAATATTATCCGATAGTAATTTTACCTTTAGGTTGGTGTAAAGCATATTCATAGCAGCAGTCGCCGATCTTAAATTTCCAGTAGCCTTAAAATCAATATGTTGTATATCGCCGCTTTCTATTTCTACTAAGCCCAGTGCTTTAGCTAAGGGATTTAGATTTTTCATATCAAATCTACCCAAATTTCCACTATAAGTAAATGCCCCGTTTTTATCGGTAAGATTAAAATCAATTTTTACGTTCAGCTTTCCTGTACCCATTAACAGTGAGTTTAAATCTGCTACAGCATGATTCTTCTTGCTTAATTGTAAGCTATCGTTGGTTACGTTTAAGATGTTTCCTGTTAACGCCTTAAAATTTACAGAACCGGTTTTTTTACTTGCTGGGTTAAACTCCGAATATTTTACATTAACATTCCTCAGCTTTACCGTATCGATTAAAGTTGGCATATTTAGTCTTTTGAGTGCCATATGCGGATAGTTTCGCCCTTTATCAAAACCTGGAGGTGGTGGCGATTCGCGGCTCATAAATACTTCGACATTGGCCGGACCAACCCTTAACGATTTTGCATGTAACTTCTGATCGGTGTTTAAGCCAATAAAATCGACACCGTTAAATTCTATTTTTTCGAATGCCAGGTTGTAACGGTCTTTTTGGATTTTGTATTTACGCGCAAAAGTGAGTTCATCATATAATGGGCTAAGCTTAAAACCTTTAATCGTTATTTTTTTTGATGCCGTAGAACCACTAATGGTATCAACCTTCATGGAGTACATTTTATCCTTTGTTACCGATTTGTATCCTGCTAGCTGAAAAGATGCATCTTTTGTATAATAAAACCTCGTAGAGTCGCTTCCTGAAAGTGAATCCAGTAGAAAGTCTGTAATGGTAACATCAAGGTGTTTGATTGAGTTTTTTGTCTTTTTTGCTACAGTTTTATTGATATAATCGAAATCTGCATCTATTATTTTAATGCTTTTAATGCGCACTGATTTAAAAGTTTTGGAAATCTGCTCGTAAAGCGACTTTTCATCTTTAACAGTATCAGGCTTTTTGCTCACTTTGTTAAAAACCATGTTGATTGATGGTTTTTGCAAAAGAATTTCACTTACATCTACTCGTTTTTTAAAATATGCGGTTAATATCCCAACGCGGGTAATTTGCAGTTTCTTTAGTTTAATTTCGAAAGTGTGCGCAGGGGCCAGTTGTTTTTTCTTTAAACTATTAAAAACAGCCGTGTCGGGTATTAAGGTAACATCGCGCAAGGCTAAACTACCTGTTATTACATTTAAATTGATGCTTTTAAAATCTATTCGGTAAAGATGGTGAGATCCATTGTACACGCCGTCTTTAATTTTTTCGGTTAGCATAGGTTTCCATCTGGCACTTAAAAACATAGCACCAAAGGCTATAAGCAATACCAGGATACCGAATATGCTTCCTATCCAAGTCCAAATTTTGTTTTTATGCTGAGCTGTCATTTTTATGGCTTATCAATAGCTAACAGATGGGAGGGCTAAAGGTTTTTTTGAAGCTAAAAGGCTAAAGCTGATATTGCTAGATTGAGCTTCGCCAAGGGCTAGTTGGGTTAGGCCGGTAGCACAGAACCCCCTCATAGCAGCAAGAACAGCTGTAATCTAAACCCTACCGTAGCGGGATGCCGATTTAAGCATTTGTTTTTATTTACTTAAAGTGTGCTTGCTTGTTTCACAGGTTTTCAATTGGCAGAAACGGGGGGCGGGGCTGCAGTTCTCGATAGGCTTATAACCACACATTTTCAAAATAAACTATGCCAACTTAAAAAATAAATAATTTTAACGAGGCGCAAGGTTTTTGGAGCGCAAGGGCAGTAAAGGAAACATCGTTTATTCCTTTGCTACGCTTGTACGCTTCGGCCGTCGTACCTCCGGGCCTGCAGGGTACCGCTTCGCCAAGGGCTAGTTGGGTTAGGCCGGTAGCACAGAAACCCCTCATAGCAGCAAGAACAGCTGTAATCTAAACCCGACCGTAGCGGGATGCCACAATTTTTTCAATTGGGGCAGAAGCGGGGGCGGGACTGAACTCCGCCACAGGCACTGGAGCATACATTTCCAAAAAAATCTTTCTTAACAAACATGAAGTAATTTGGGCCAATCTTAATGCAGTTTCGATATCCCCACCGTAGTAAGATTGCCTCGTTATTCCTTCTCGCAATGACGCGAAGATCATAATCGTACTGTAAACATTTAAACAAAATATGTCAATTTGTCACTTTTAATTTTATTTATGTATTTTTGCAATCCCCAATTTGTTTTTAAATAATGATCGATTTACAAATACCAGATAAGACGCATGATGAAGCTAGGCAAGGTGAAGCTTTAATTTTAGATGCACCAGTAAAAGCCGATGCCCGTAAATTATACATCGAAAGTTATGGCTGTGCAATGAATTTTGCTGATAGTGAAATTGTGGCCTCTATTTTATCCGAAACTGGATTTGAAACTACAGGGGATTATCACCAGGCAGATGTGATTTTTATCAATACCTGTTCTATCCGTGAAAATGCAGAAACCAGGGTGAGAAACCGCCTTTCGCAGTTTGGTGTAGAAAAACGCCGTAATCCTAAATTGATTGTTGGCGTTTTGGGTTGCATGGCAGAACGTTTAAAATCTAAATTTTTAGAAGAAGAACGGTTGGTTGATGTAGTGGTAGGACCGGATGCTTACCGAGATCTACCGAACTTAATTGAGCAGGTAGAAAGTGGACATAAAGCTGTTAACGTTTTATTGTCGCGCGAAGAAACTTATGCCGATATTAGTCCGGTTCGTTTAAACAGCAACGGAATTACCGCGTTTATTTCTATTACCCGTGGTTGCAACAACATGTGTTCTTTCTGTGTGGTTCCCTTTACCCGTGGCCGCGAACGTAGTCGTGATGCACATTCGATTATTGAAGAGGCGAAAGGTTTGTTTGAAGCTGGTTACCGCGAAGTGACCCTTTTAGGCCAAAACGTTGATTCATACACCTGGACATCCGAAGATGGGACTGAAACGGTTAATTTTGCGCAGCTTTTAGCGCAAACGGCTCTGGTTAGCCCTGAGTTAAGGGTTCGTTTTTCTACGTCACATCCAAAAGATATTACCGACGAAGTATTACATACCATTGCTAAATACGACAATATCTGTAATTATATCCATTTGCCTGTTCAATCGGGAAATACCCGGGTACTGGAACTGATGAACAGAACTTATACGCGCGAATGGTATATCAATCGTATAGATGCTATTCGCAACATTATTCCGGGTTGTGCAATTTCTACCGATATTATTGCGGGCTTCTGTACCGAAACTGAAGAAGAACACCAGGAAACTTTGAGCATAATGGATTATGTGCAATATGATTTTGCCTATAATTTTACCTATTCAGAAAGACCAGGGACATTAGCTGCACGAAAATTAGCAGATGATATTCCTGAAGAGGTGAAAAAACGCCGTTTAGCCGAAATTTTGGCAAAACAACAGGCACACTCACTGATGCGTTTGCAGGATTGGGTAGGTAAAACCGTTCGCGTTTTGATAGAGGGAACGTCTAAAAAATCGGATCTTGATTATTGTGGAAGAGGAGATAGCGGGGCAATGGCTATTTTCCCGGCAATTGAAGGCATTAAACCGGGTGAATATGCAAATGTTTATATCGAAAGATGTACATCCGCTACATTAATCGGTAAAATAGTTTAAAAAAGGTGGCGGGTAGAAGGTAGGTGGCTTAAGGCCTATTATCTCAAATCTCAATACTCAAATCTAAAGAATGGATACACAAAATATTAAACAGCGCTTCGGTATTATAGGCAACTCGCCGTTACTTAACCGCGCCATCGATATTGCAAGCCAGGTAGCACCTACCGATATGTCGGTACTGATCACCGGCGAAAGTGGTAGTGGTAAAGAAGTTTTTTCACAGATTATCCATCAAATGAGTGCCCGTAAACACGGTGCTTTTATTGCTGTTAACTGTGGTGCTATTCCTGAAGGAACAATAGATTCGGAGCTTTTTGGTCACGAAAAAGGCTCTTTTACAGGCGCACACGAGGCACGTAAAGGTTATTTCGAAGTTGCCAATGGTGGAACGATTTTTTTAGATGAGGTTGCAGAACTTCCTTTAGGCACACAGGCCCGTTTATTGCGGATTTTAGAAAGCGGCGAATATTTACGCGTAGGTTCATCTAAAGTTCAGAAAACGGATGTCCGCATTATTGCTGCAACCAATGTTGATGTATATAACCGCGTTAAAAACGGAAAATTCCGTGAAGATTTGTATTACAGGTTAAACACTGTACCATTGCGTATACCGGCTCTACACGAGCGTAAAGAAGATATTTATTTGTTGTTCAGAAAATTCTCTGCAGATTTTAGCGATAAATACCGCAGTCCGGCCTTACATTTAGAGCCAGATGCGATTCAGATTTTAACGAACTATAGCTGGCCAGGTAATGTTCGTCAGTTGAAGAATATTGCCGAGCAGATCTGTGTTTTAGAGAAAGACCGTAATGTTACCGGACAGGCAATCTTGAATTATATTCCTAATGAGGCGGGTAGCAACCTGCCGATGGCCATTAATTCTCAATCAAAAGAAGATTTTACTGAACGTGATATCTTATATAAAGTTCTTTTTGATATGAAAAAGGATATGGTTGAGCTTAAAAAACTGGTGGCAGAGATTATACAGCATGGCGGAAACACGGCTACTGTTTTGGCTGATAATCCGCAGTACATCAATCAATTGTATCGTGATGTAGAGTTGCCTGCGGGTCAGGAGCATGCTTTTACTATTCAACAACCAACACCTAGCAACAATAACGGCAACAGCAATAACAACGATTATTTTGCGCACGAAGCCGAAGAGGTAGAAGAATCCTTGTCACTGGTTGATAAAGAATCAGACCTGATTAAAAAAGCTTTAAAGAAACACAAAGGTAAACGCAAATTTGCAGCACAAGAACTGGGTATTTCTGAAAGAACGCTGTACAGAAAGATTAAGGAATTAAATTTATAATACAATTGCTTTAAGCATCAATAATAGCTATGAAAATTAAAATATTCGCCTTAATCCTCGTTGCTTCGGTATTAAACGCTTGCTCCTATAAATTTAGTGGAGCATCTACAACAGGCTTAAAAACGGTTGTTATCCGGTTGTTTGAAAACAATGCACCGCTTGTAGTTCCAACTTTAAGTAACCAGATTACAGAATCTTTAAAAACCCGTATCCGTAACCAAACAAAGTTGATTATTTCTACAACAGGTGAGGGTGATGCATCTTTTGAAGGCAGAATAACGGGTTATGATATTAAACCAGTGGCACTTCAAAATAGTGCTACACCAACATCGGGTGCCAATAGGTTAACCATTACCGTTTCTGTAAAATATAAGAATAACCTAAAAGAGCACGAAAAAGAAAGCTTTGAAGAGAGTTTTACCAAATTTTTTGATTTTCCGATCAGTGGGGCGCCTATTCAAACCCTGTTACCAGGTGCTATTGAGAATATTAACAAACAATTATCAGAAGATATTTTTAACCGTGCCTTTGCGCAGTGGTAAATAAAGCAGGATTCTAAAAAGACAAAATTTAAAAACCCGTCTACATTTTTTTAACTTAGCGGCAAACCTCAACAATGGATAACAAAAAGCTACTGGCAGATTTACTTGCACAACCTGGAAAGGTTGGTCCAGAGCACGTATCCATGTTGCAGGATATGGTACAGCAATTTCCATATGCTCAGCCCATTCATTTACTTTTAGCCAAGGCCAATGCATCAGCAATCCCTAAAGCGGCGCTGTACAGCCAGGGTCATGTTTTGTTTCATGTGCTGAATATGGTTTCAGTTAAAGAAACTGAGGAAGTTGAGATTAATGAGTTAGCGCCTGAAGCTGTTAATGATGAACATGAGGTTTTTGAAGAAATCGTTGAACTTTCAAACCATGATTCTTCATCGGTAAACGAAAAGATCGATATAGAAACACCAAATCATCTACCAGGTAGCGATAGCCATTTAGTGGACTTGCCTGGTGTAGCAGATTCGTTTATCGAAAGTGTGGCTGCTGTTGATTTTTTTGCTTTTGAGCAGAAATTGAGCACAGATGTGATAATGCAGGCGCCAGAAATAGAAACGGTAGTGCCTGATGAGCCTGAAAGAAACTTTGTTTCACAATATAACGACGATAAACTTCCGTATACATTTTTATGGTGGTTGGCCAAAACACGTAAAGAACACGAACAGATTTTTCAGCCTTATGCCCATAGCAATTCAGCGAAGTTAAAACCGCAACCACAAAATACACAACAGCAGGAGCGGGCAGAATTTCAACAACAATATGTTGAGCACATTTTTCATATTCAAACGCCTTTCGAAGTAGCGGATCATCTGGCTGAATATCCTGCCGGAGAAATCAAAGATGCTAAAGGTGCAGAGATTATAGAACGGTTTTTGAAAGAAGATCCTACAATTAAACCGCCTAAGCCTGAGCAGATCGATAACGAAAATAAGGCAAAGAAGAGCGCAGAAGACAATTACGACCTTGTTTCGGAAACATTGGCAAAGATTTACATCGAGCAGATGCTTTATCACAAAGCCATAGATACTTATAAAAAATTAAGTTTGAAATATCCGGAAAAAAGCCGTTACTTTGCCGACCTTATCCAATCTATAGAAAAGAAATTTTAAAATATAAATATTAGCATGGTAACCTTTTTAATCATTTTATTAATTATTGTTTGCGTAGCCTTAGGCTTGTTTGTTTTAATACAAAACCCTAAAGGCGGTGGTTTAGCTACAGGTGGCGGCACCAGTAATATGTTTGGTGTACAACGCACCGGCGACGTTTTGGAAAAAGGATCATGGGTATTATTGGCTGCTATTGTTGTTTTAACATTATCAATCACTACAATTGCTAAAACTAGCGGTGGTACTGCGGCTGTTGGAAATTCAGCTATTCAAGAACGTTTGGATAAAACACCATCACCATCTCCACTTGGCGGAAGTTTAAACAGCACTAAACCAGCAACGGCTCCGGCTAAAACTGATACGACTAAAAAATAAGTCGCAACAAAGCATTTTAGAAAGCTTTTCTCAAAAGGAAAAGCTTTTTTGTGTTATATGCATTTTATTTAAGCCTTGCATTGTTCATAATGAATCAAAGGCCATTATCTGTTAACACACATTTAACATAAAAAGCTTTAAATTGCAGCATGAAATTAAGTGTGCTAGTTTTATTTACTGCTCTTTCCGTTGGCCTATCCATCGGCATGGTTAACTTTTACTTTCAGCATAGCTGGTATTACCTCGCTATTTCTTTTGGTGTATCGTTTCTTTGTAGTTTTTTGGTTTTTTATTACTTGCTCGAAAAGTACATCTACACTAAAATTAAGCTTATTTATAAACTGATCCACAACCTAAAACTCGGCAAAGATTTAAAAGATGCCCTTGGCGAATATGTAAGTTCTGATCCGATTAACGATGTAGAACAAGAAGTGAAAGAATGGGCCGGTGCGAAGAAAAAAGAAATAGATCTGTTAAAAAAACAGGAACAGTTTAGAAGGGAATTCCTTTCTAATGTATCTCATGAGTTTAAAACACCCCTTTTTGCCATTCAAGGTTATATCGAAACTTTGCAGGATTGTTTGGTAGATGATCCAGACCAGGCTGTTCTGTTTTTAAAAAAGGCAGAAAATAATGTAGAACGTTTAAGTTATTTAATTAATGATTTAGATGCTATTTCAAAGCTCGAAACGGGAGAATCGCCTATTAATTATCAAAAGTTTGATTTTGTGCAATTGGCCAAAGAGGTGATGGAAAACCTTGAAGACCGGGCACAGGCCAAACATATCAAACTTTTTTTTAAAGATAAATATACAGCGATTACGAATGTATTGGCCGATCGGGAGAAAGTACGCCAGGTATTGATCAATTTAATGGTAAACAGCATTAAATATGGAATCGACGGTGGCGAAACTGCAATTAAGATTTTTGAACTGCACGATCAGGTTTTAATCGAGGTTACCGATAACGGCATTGGCATTGAAGAGAAACACCTATTGCGTTTATTTGAACGTTTCTACCGTATTGATACGCACCGGGCAAGAGAGGTTGGCGGTACAGGTTTAGGATTAGCGATCGTGAAACACATCTTAGAGGCCCACCAACAAACCATTTCGGTTAGAAGTACGCCCGGTATCGGAACAACCTTTGCTTTTACGCTACAAAAGGGCGGTTAATTTTTTACCACGAAGGCACTAAGTATACAAAGCATTTATTCTGGTTTCCAATCCCGAAGATTATGGCCTTATGCCCGAGGTTTGTGACCCAACAATCGTTCTATAAACTTTTTGCCACGGAAACACAGCTTACACAGAAAAAACCGATTAATTTTTCGTTGATTCCAAAGACTTTATCGTAGAAGCAATTTCTCCTTAGAGGATGTGATGTTGAGCCTCCCGAGAAATCTGGATAGGCTGCCAATTGGAAATCCTATCAAGGCACTACGATTTCCATTCGAGGGGGGAATGACATTGCGCTTGGTAAATGCTAGTCTCTTTTGCTATAATCCTAAAAAAAGAGGCGGTTTTCTCTCCAGGAAAGGGTTGTTTCCTCTTTGGTAAGTATTATTCAATTCATTATCAAACACCTAAAAGATGGTTAAATGAACTCAGCATGACGAAAGATTACCCGATCTCGTTAATATAATTAATAAATTAACATTAACTTAACATTGGGCTTGTAGCTTTGCAACATATTAAAAATTAACATGAACAATATTTTTAAGTTCTTTACACCTCAAGACAAAAAGTTTCATCCACTTTTCGAACAAGCAGGCAGCAATGCATTAAAGATTGCAGAAACCCTTTTAGAAATGGTGAGTACCGCTGATGCTGAAAGAAGAAAAACAATTTTTAAAGAAATTGAACGCTTAGAGCATGTAGGTGATGATATTACCCATTCGATTTTTCTTGAATTAAGCAGGAACTTTATTACTCCATTTGATAGGGAAGATATTCACCAATTGGCTACTGCCGTTGATGATGTTGCCGATTATATTTATGGTACTGCAAACCGTATGCAGATGTACAATATGAACACTATTAATGAGCCGATTGTTAAAATCGCCGAGCTTTTGGTAGAAATGTGTACCGATATTGATAAAGCAATTAAAGAATTACGCAGTTTTAAAAATATCCGTGTGATTGCTGATGCTTGTATCCGTATCAACAGTGGCGAAAATCAGGCTGATTATGTATTTACATTAGCGGTTGCCCGTTTATTCGAATACGAAACCAATGCGATTGAATTAATTAAACAAAAAGAGGTTTTACAAACGATAGAAAAAGCAACAGATAAGTGTGAGGATGTGGCGAATGTGCTTGAAACTATCTTGGTTAAAAACGCTTAATAATACATAAACATGGTAACTACCTTATTGGTTGTTGTTGTAATTCTGGCTATTGCTTTCGATTACATTAACGGCTTTCACGACGCCGCTAACTCGATTGCAACAGTTGTTTCTACAAAAGTTCTTACGCCTTTTCAGGCGGTTTTATGGGCTGCGCTTTTTAATTTCGCTGCCTACTTTTATTTTACCGATCACAAAGTGGCCAATACGGTGGCTAAAACCGTTATTGAACATTATATCACCTTAGAAGTAATCCTTGCGGGATTAATTGCTGCAATCATCTGGAACCTTTTAACCTGGTGGTACGGCATCCCTTCAAGTTCGTCTCATACCTTAATTGGCGGTTTTGCAGGTGCAGGTATGACTTATGCATTAATTACGGGTGCTAGTCCGCTTGATGCTGTAAACATGGGTTACGTAATTAAAATTATTTCCTTTATTGTTCTGGCTCCGATAATTGGTTTGGTTATTTCTGTTGTTTTAACCTTAATTATTATCAATATCTGTCGAAATGCCAAACCGGCAACTGCAGAGAAGTGGTTTAAACGTTTGCAGTTGATTTCATCTGCTGCATTGAGTTTCTTTCATGGTGGTAACGATGCTCAGAAAGTAATGGGTATTATTGCAACGGCATTAATTGCAGCGAAGGTTATTCCAAATTTCGAGGCGATGCCTTGGTGGGTTCCAGTAGCTTGTTATTCTGCAATATCATTAGGTACCATGAGTGGTGGCTGGAAAATTGTAAAAACAATGGGTTCTAAAATCACTAAAGTTACAGCACTCGAAGGTGTTGCAGCAGAAGGTGCAGGTGCTATTACATTGGGAATTACAGAACACTTCGGTATCCCTGTATCTACAACGCATACCATTACAGGATCGATTGTAGGTGTGGGGGTTGTAAAAAGTGTATCGGCTGTGCGTTGGGGGGTAACCATCAACCTGATTTGGGCATGGATTTTAACCATCCCGGTATCGGCTACTTTAGCTGCCATAATTTATGCAGCAATTTATTATTTAAAGTAAAAACAAAATCCTTTAGTATATCGAAAAGACCAAAGTTTAATTGCTTTGGTCTTTTTTTTTTGGGTGCGCCGGGCATGGCAATCGACTATAGGGTTAGAGTCCCGAACACGCTTAGCAGTAGGAAGTGTTAGCTAGAGACAAGGGTGTCGTGGGTGACTGCGAATC
>Ga0308165_1003079_pt1 | contig 18495 bp, 12 predicted proteins | sample PhyWR2_FD_201032 | JGI IMG/M metagenome (GOLD analysis project Ga0308165, IMG submission 201032) | Phyllosphere microbial communities from UC Gill Tract Community Farm, Albany, California, United States - DLSLW.R2 | ecosystem: Host-associated > Plants > Phyllosphere > Unclassified | place: USA...
GCGGCGAGGGCGTCACCCAGCACCTCTTCACGGTCGCCTCGGGTCTCGACTCGATGGTCGTCGGCGAGCGGGAGATCGCCGGTCAGGTCCGCAGGGCCCTCGACGCCTCGCACGCCGAGTCGACGACCAGCCCGAGGCTCGAGCGCCTCTTCCAGTCCGCGTCGCGCGCGTCCAAGCGCGTCGCGCACACCACCCACCTCGGGGCCGACGGCCGCTCGGTCGTCTCGGTCGGGCTCGACCTCGCCGAGGCCAGCATCCCGCCGTGGCGCCAGACCTCCGCGGTGATCGTCGGGACCGGCGCCTACGCCGGGGCGACTGTCGCTGCACTGCGCGCCCGCGGGTGCGTCGACATCGCCGTGTACTCCGCGTCAGGCCGCGCCGAGCAGTTCGCGACGGCCCGCGGCGTCGACGCCGTGACGGACCTCGTGACGGCGCTCGGCGAGGCCGACCTCGTCGTCTCGTGCAGCGGTGCCGGGCGTGGCAACCGTCTGGCGCGACCTTCTGCTGGGCCCGGCGAGTCAGCCGCCCCAGGGTCGGGCCTGCGGACCGACGACCCTTCTGACCTGCGCTACATCCTCGAGACCGCTGCTGTCGTGGCGGCCCGCGACGACGCGGCCGTGCGCGCCGGCGACGACGGGACGGCCCGCCCTCTCGTCGTGCTCGACCTCGCGCTGCACCACGACGTCGACCCCGGTGTCGGCGACATCGACCAGGTGCTGCTCATGGACCTCGGGACGATCCGCAGCCACGCGCCGTCGACGTCGTCGCTGCCCGTGCGCGCGGCACGCGAGATCGTCGCTGCGGCCGTCACCGAGTTCACCGTCGGCGAGACGCTGCGTGCGGCGGACTCTGTGGTCGTCGGGCTCCGAGACAGGATCACCGCCGAGGTCGAGGCCGAGCTGGCCCGCTCGGCCGGGTCGTTCACGACTGACGCCGACAGGGCGGCCCACGAGAAGTCCTTGCGCCGGTTCGCCGCGACGCTCCTGCACCGCGGCATCACCCGCATCCGGGACGCCGCACGGGCCGGAGAGCCCCTCGAAGAGGTCGCCGAGGACACGGCGACGGTCCTGACGATGCGCTGGAACGGCCGTCGGGCCGTGCCCGGTGCCGGTCCCGCCACGCCCGTCGCCGAGCCGAGGCACAGCCCGCGAGACGGGCTCGCCGCAGGCTGAGCGGATTCGGTCGACGTCCCGCCCGGTCTCGTCGTCTCCCGGGTCTTCGCCGGGACCGCACCGGGCGCGATCCTCAGCCGTCGACAGGTCCTCCGACCCTGTACTGGCCCGAGTCGTTGAGCACGAGCACGGGGACCGAGGCCGGGGCGCCGCCCGAGACGAAGGTGCACTCGAACTCGACCCCTTCGCGGACGTCGACAGACCCAGGGCAGGTGACGGCGTCCACGTCGCTCAGCCCGAAGCGCGTGGAGAGGATCTTCGCGACATCCTGCGAGACGACCGACGCGTCGAAGGTGGCGGTCTGCTCGAACGCACCTGTCACGGCCAGCGTGGCACCGACGCTGACGAGCGCGGTCAGCACGGCGGTGAGCAGGACCGTCCGGAGGGTCCGGTGCCGGGTCGGCCGTGCGGTCGCGGTGCTCGTCGTGGACGTAGACGTGGACGTGGACGTGGGCGTGGATGTCGGCATAGGCGCGGACGTCGGTCCGACGGGAGGCTGGTCGTAGGGCGACGGGCGGCCGTAGCCCGGTGACGGCGCGTGCCCGGGTGCGGTCCCGTAGCCCCCTGAGGTGGGGGTGCTGGGCGGTGTGCCGTAGCCCGACGAGGCCGTGCTGGCGGGCGGTGTGCTGTAGCCCGACGAGGGGGTGCTGGCGGGCGGTGTGCCGTAGCTCGACGAGGCGGTGCTGCCGGGCGGCGTGCCGTAGCCCGACGAGGCGGTGCTGCCGGGCGGCGTGCCGTAGCCCTGCGCCGGGTAGCCCTGCGCGGTGCCCGACGCCGGGGAGGGTGCCGGACGGAGGGGCTGCGTCGGGCGGAGGACCGGAGTCGGACGGAGGGCCGGCGTCGTGAAGGTGCTCGCGGTCCCGCCCACCCCTCCGAGTCCGCTCCGGACCGTCGGTGCGGGGGCGTAGTCGGGTGCGGCCGGGCGCGCGACCGCTGCGGGCTGAGGTGCCGTCGTCGCTGCCCCGGGTGCAGTCGCCGCCGACGGTGCCTGCAGCCGGCGCGGGACCCGCGGCGGCACAGCTTCGCTACCGGCTCCGGCGACTGCGCTGCCGCCGCCTGCTCCGCGCTCTGCTCCGCTGTCTGCTCCGCCGTATCCGGCGCCGCCGGGAGGTGTGGGCTGGTCTGTCATCAGGCATCTCCGAGCGAGTTGATGAAGTCGTCGCGCTCGGTCTCCGAGAGCGTCGTGACGTCGTCCAGCTCCGGGGCTGGCGGGACGTCGTCGCGGGCCGCGGTCCCGGTGATCTCAAAACCGAGCTGGAGCACGAGGTCGGGCACGTCACCCTCGCCCGGGACCACACCGTTCATCTCGATCTTGAGCAGCGCGCCGTCGGCGTCCTGCCAGAGGTTCACGGGGACGAGCGTGCTGAGCATGGTGTCGGTGAGCATCGCGGTGAGCGACTCCGGCATCGAGAGCATCTCGGCGTCGAGGATCGACTGGAGGGTCACCTCGGTCTGGCTGAGGACCTCTCCGTCACGTGAGCTCGTGACCGTGCGGCGCATGCTCGGTCCGGCGTCCGAGGCCTCGGTGGCGTTGATCGCGTCTCGCACGTCGCAGACCGTCGAGAAGCCGAGGACGTAGCACATGGCGTTGTCGCCGAGGATGCCGAGGCTCCCGTAGAGGGTCGGGAACCTGACCCACGGGGTGTCGATGTCGGTGTCGAGCCCGTCGCCGAGGAGGAGGTAGTCCCACGAGTCACCGCCGACGTGCAGCATGTCGATCGTGCGGCCGGTCCCCGGGTCGTTCTGCTGCGTGAAGAGCGACGCGGGGTTGCCGCTGACCGCGACGACGGACTGCCCGGCGGACGTGTCCTCGCCGAAGGTCGCGTGGGTGTACGTGACGCCGGTGATGTCGGTCGTCTCGCCGGTCGTGAAGGGGGAGGACTCGAGGATGTGCGAGTCGAGCAGGTCCATCTGGGCCGTGAAGCGCTCGGTGGCTGCGACGTCCACGGCGTCCCAGTCGGGGAACGCCTCGCCGCGCACGGGCTCGGGTGAGCACGCGCCGAGGCCGAGCAGCACGCCCACGGCTGCGACGGCGGCGAGCGGTCGGCGTGAGCGCGAGGCCCTGCCCGGACGAGCGGACGGAGTGTTGGCTGTGTCGCGGACGCGGACGCGGACGCTGGGGTTGGTGCTTGTGCTGGGGCTGGGGCTGTTAGTTGTCCCGGTGCTGGGGTTCGGGCTCGGGCTGATGGTTGTTCCGGTTCCGGTTCCGGTTCCGGTGCCGGTGCCGGTGCTCGTGCTCGTGCTCTCGCTCGTGCCGGCGGCGCTCTCAGCCCCGGCTCCGGTGCGTGCTCGGTCGACAGTCACAGTCCACCTGCCTCGGTGAACAGCGCGAGCGCGTCTTCGCCGAGCGGCATGGCGCCGAGCTCGGTGGGCGACCGGAACGACGTGGTGGCCACCAGGTAGCCGGCGCCTGTCACGGTGTCGTAGTCGGACAGCCACCCGCCGCCCGAGGCGCCCTGGGTCATGGCGCACTCGATGCCGAAGGCGCCGCGCTGGAGCACGAACCAGTCGTCGCTCGCGCAGTACCGCTGGTCCAGGCCGTCGAAGGGAGCGGCTGCTGGGTAGCCCGTGACGAGCAGGTCGTCGACGGTCCCGCCGAAGGCGATGCCCTGGCCGCCGGTCACCTCTTGGATGCGTCGACCGTCGTCGTCGGGCGCCATGGTGAGGAAGGCGAAGTCGTGCGTCCAGCCGCTGCCGATCACCATGCCGAGGGAGTTGGTCGAGGCGTTGTCGGCGAACTCTTGAGGACCGTAGGCGGACTCTGCGGCCCAGTACCCGTAGGGCGCGACGGCGCCGTTGTCCTCGTCGGCGGGGACGAAGAACACGTTGGTCGCCCACCCGGTCCCGCCCTCGAAGTCCCAGAGGCAGTGGGCGGCTGTCGCGACGACGTCCTGCGAGGCGGCGTTGACGACGGTGGCGGAGCAGACGTAGTCGTCGCTGCCGATCGTCACGTAGAGGCGGCCCTGGGTCGATGCGGCAAGACCTGTCGCGTCGAAAGGGTCTCCGGCTGTCGCGGGCGCGACGGGGGTCGGGTCGGTCACGGGGCCTGTCGAGGGGTCGACCACCACACCTGTCGCGGCGTCCGGCCGGGTGCCGCCGTCGGTGTCAGAGCTCTCGGGGTCGTCGTCCGGGGTGACGATCTTGGTGTCGGCGTCGCGGCGACGGTCTTCGGTCCAGTAGTCGTTGACCTCTTGCGGGCTGTCCTCGTAGTCGTGCCGAAGCGAGACCGTGTCGGTCTTGAGGGGCGGGCCGATCTGCGGTGAGAGGGACCCGGCGACGGCTTCTCCGGGGATCTGCGTCGCGCAGCCTGCCAGCGCAGCGGCGAGGACGACGAGGGCTGTGGTCCGCAGCACCGGTCGACGGGTAGTGGCTCGGCTCGGCGCGGGCACGGTCAGTGCGGGTGCGGGTGCGGGTGCGGGTGCGGGTGCGGGTGCGGGTGCGGCCGGGACCGCGCGCCCGGCGGCGGGCCTGACCGTGCGCCCGGCAGCCGGCCTGACCGTGCGCCCGGCGGCGGGCGCAGGGGTGGGCTCGGTCGGGGCAGCGGGTCCGGTTGCGGCGGCGGGCCCGGTGGCATGCGGTTCACCGCCGGTGAGCGGCGGCCTGCGGAGCGACATGCCTCGACTATCCCACTCACCGCGCTGTCACGAGCGGAGAGCGAGGGGGAGTGGTGCCCACCCGGACCGGCGACTCGTTGTGGGCCGCAGGATGCTGCGGATCCAGGGCCCTGTGAGGGCGTGGGGAGCAGTCCCCATCTACGAGCGGCTGGGGGCGCGGCTGGCGCTGCCGGGGGCAGGTTCGCCGTGCCGTGCACGTGAGCAGCCGACCGCTCCCGGTCTGGTGCGGGAGCGGTCGCCTGCCCGGGCGGCCCTAGCCGATGATCCCGAGGGCAACTCCTTGGACGATGAGCAGCACCGCGCTGAGTGTCACGACAGCGCCAGCCCACATCCAGAAGCTCTTGAGGCGCCGCGCCTTCGTCGCCGTGCGATCGAGGGTGTCGAAGCGGCGGAGCTGCTCGGCCGTCAGGAGCGGAGCAGGTGAACCCCAGGTCGTCTCGGCGACTGCCGCAGACTGGACCGCTCTGAGGTCTTCTCCGGCGAGCGTGACGGGAAGACGCTTGAGCCTGCGTCGGAGGAAGAGGTCGGCGAAGACCCGCGTCCGCTCCGGCTTCTCGCGCACGACGAGCCGCTTGGGGTCGACGAAGACGAGCACGGGGGTGACGGGCACATCGACCGTCGACGCCGCCCGCAGCATCCGCCCGGCGACGTCGGCGGAGCTCTCGGTCCGCGCCATGAGGTCGGTCTTCTCCCGGTCGACGAAGACCTCGTGCCCGGCGACGAAGACGTTCTTCACGCGGTGGTGCTCGGTCGTCACGACGAGCACCCCGGGCGGACCGACAGCGACGTGGTCGGCGTCCGGTGTGCGACCGTCGAGGGGGACCGCGTGCGCCACGACCCAGTCAGGTCCCAACCCGTCGAGGACGTGTGCCACCCGCCGGGCGCCGGTCGCTCGGTCGAAGGCCCCGCGTGCGGCCGGGGCGATCGGGTTCGTGCCGAAGACACGCCCGAAGGATCCCCGTGCGTCGTCTGCGGGCTGGCGCTCGAGCGTCAGCGCGATATCGCTCCGCCCCGGGACGCCGGTGGGCGTGAGCGTGCTCGGGGAGTCCTCAGAGGCTGGCCCCTGTGCTGGATCAGCGCTCATCGGCCCTCCGTCACCACGACTGCTCGCCTGCCGGTCACAGGTACTCGGCGACCAGCCGCTCGGCGAGACCGACGTACGACCCCGGAGTCATCGCGGCGAGGCGTGTCGCGACGTCGTCGGGGAGGCCGAGGCCTGCGACGAAGGTCCGCATGTCCTCTCCGGTGATGCGGTGCCCGCGGGTCAGCTCCTTGAGCCGCTCGTACGGGTTCTCCATCCCCTCGACCCCGGCGACCGACGCGGCGCGCATGGCGGACTGGACGGCCTCGCCGAGGACCTCCCAGTTGCCGTCGAGGTCGTCGGCGAGCAGGTCGCCGTTGACAGCCAGAGCCTTGAGCCCCCGGCGCACGTTGTCGATCGCGAGCAGCGAGTGACCGAAGGCCGGTCCGATGTTGCGCTGGGTCGTCGAGTCCGTGAGGTCCCGCTGGAGGCGGCTGGTCACGAGCGTCGCGGAGAGGGTGTCGAGGAGGGCGCACGAGATCTCGAGGTTCGCCTCGGCGTTCTCGAAGCGGATCGGGTTGACCTTGTGCGGCATGGTGGACGACCCTGTGGCGCCGGGGACGGGGATCTGCTTGAAGAACCCGAGCGAGATGTACGTCCAGACGTCCGTCGCGAGGTTGTGGAGGATGCGGTTGAAGCGGGCGATGTCCGCGTAGAGCTCGGACTGCCAGTCGTGGCTCTCGATCTGCGTGGTGAGCGGGTTCCAGGTGAGGCCGAGCCCCTCGACGAAGGCCTTCGAGACGGTGGGCCAGTCGGTTCCCGGGACCGCGACGACATGGGCGCCGTAGGTGCCCGTCGCCCCGTTGAGCTTGCCGAGGTACTCAGCGCTCTCGACCCTGCGGACCTGGCGGCGGAGGCGGTGGGCGAGGACTGCGAGCTCCTTGCCGACGGTCGTCGGGGTCGCAGGCTGACCGTGCGTCCTGCTGAGCATGGGGACGCTCGCGTGCTCGCGGGCCATCTCGGCGATCTGCTCGACGAGGGCCGTTGCGGCGGGGAGCCAGACCTGCTGGACCGCCCCACGCACCATGAGCGCGTACGACAGGTTGTTGACGTCTTCGCTCGTGCACGCGAAGTGGACGAGCTCACCGACGCCGGGCAGGACCGTCGCGTCGCCGAGAGCGGCCGGCGCTGCCGCCAGGCGACGCTTGAGGAAGTACTCGACGGCCTTGACGTCGTGCACTGTCTCGCGCTCGATCTCCGCCATCTCGGCGATGCCGTCGCCCGAGAAGGTCGTGACGACATCGCGGAGGTAGGCCTTCTCGGCGTCGCTCAGGCGCGGCGCGCCCGGGACCACAGGGCCGTCAGCGGTGCCGTCGGTGAGGGCCACGAGCCACTCGACCTCGACGTGGAGGCGCTCGCGGTTGAGTGCAGCCTCGGACAGGTGGTCGACGAGCGGGGCGACCGTCGAGCGGTACCGGCCGTCGAGCGGTCCGAGGGCGATCGCCGGGGTGACGTCCGCGAGGCTCGCGCGGGTGGGCTCTGAGGAGAGGTCGCTGGTGGGCATGGCGCCATTCTTCCATCTGCGGTCAGGTCGTGGACATGGTGCCCACGGTCCTGTGGACGACGGAGCGGTCCCGGCGGCCTGTGGACTGCTTGGATCACTCCCAGTGAGGACTCCGTCGCAGTGCCGGTCCGACCAGGGAAGGTTGCACACAGGGCGAAGTGGACCCTTCCGACTGTCGGCGCCAACCAGTACTATTCGAACATGCGTTCGACGAACAGTCCTGGTGCCGATGGCCAGGCTCACCCAGACGGATCCTCCGGCACAGCCGGCGGCTCCAGCGTGCTCGTGGGTCCTTCCGACCCCGGCCGTGGTGTGGCCGGGGGAGACGGTCGCGCTGCGAAGACGGCGTCGTCGAGCTCTGCTCTTCTCCCTTCGGGTGTACGGCTGGAGGTATGGCCACGCCGCGTGCAGCGCTCGTCGCTGGCCGCGGGAACGTCGGGGGCGGGGTCTTCGCGCGGCTCGGGTCCCTCTGGACGTTGGACGCAGCCTGACCGTCGGACGCAGCCGGATCTTCGAGCGCGGCTCGATCGTCGTGCGCAGCCTGAGCCTCGTGTGCAGCCTGACCCTCGGGAACAGTCAGCCGCACGACCCTCTCTTCGGATGGTGGCCGGCGAGCGACCTCATCGCCCGTCTCCGACAGGCGAGCGACTTTCTCGCCCGTCCCCTGCAGGCAGCAGTCTCCTGGTCGTACCGAGCGCACTGGTCGTCGCCCGTGCTGCCTCGGGGCTCTCCTGGCGTGAGGCGCGTCGACAGGTTCTCGACGCGCTGGTCGACGAGGTCGAGGCCGCTGATCGGGCGATAGCGATCGCCCAGGCGCGCCGGATCAGGGCGATCGAGGCCGTGCGGGTGGAGGCTGTGGGGGCTGTGGCTGCTCTCGACCCCGTGCTGGGGCCCGTGGATCCTGCTGACGCAGTCCGCATCTCCGACATCCAAGCGCAGCAAGGATACGCGCACCAGTCTGTGGTGCTCGAGGTCTCGTGCGCTATCAGGGCTCCTGAGGTCAGCACTGCGTCGTTGGTGCACGACGCACAGGTGCTGGTCGACCACCACCCGGCGACGCTCGCCGCGCTGACCGACGGGAGCATCTCTTACGCCCATGTGGGTGTGGTGCTGGAGAACACCACTCTCCTGGAGCCGGACGACTGCCGCGCCCTCGAGGTCGCGCTCGTCGACAGAGCCAAGGACACGACTGTCGCTGCGCTGCGGAGGTTCGCCCGACGAGAGCGCGAGAGGACCCATCCGCGGCCCCTGATCGAGCGTTACGGTGAGCGCCTGGCGGAGAGGCACGTGGAGATCGAGCCTGCACGCGACGGGATGATGTGGCTCCACCAGTACCTTCCGGCGGTCCAGGCTGCGGCGATCTACAACCGCGTGACAGACATCGAGCTTCCAGGGCCTGGACGAAGAGCGCACCCTCGCTCAGCTCCGCGCAGACGTCCTGAGCGCACTGCTCCTCGATGATGGCACGTCCCGTTCTGCGTGGGAGTCGGCGAGGTCGCTGGGATCCGCGGACAGCACGATCGCTGGTGCTGGTGCTGGTGCTGGTGCTGGTGCTGGTGCTGGTGTGGATGCGGGCGCCGGTGCAGGCGCGGCTGCCGACGGTCCCGCGGACCTGCACGCCCGCACGAACGGGCCCCGGCCCCGGCCCGAGGGACCGTCTCTGCGTGGGATCCGCGCGACCGTAGCGGTCACCGTCCCCGTCATGACACTTCTGGGCGTCTCGGAAGAGGACGGGCACCTCGCGGGCTACGGGCCGATCGATGCAGAGACGGCCCGGGAACTGGCAGCGCGTGCGCCCTCCTTCAGACGGCTGCTCACCCACCCGGAGAGCGGGGTGGTCCTCTCCGTCGGACGAGAGAGCTACAGAGTCCCCGCGGACCTCAGGGCTTGGCTCCGGATTCGAGACGAGACCTGCCGCTTCCCGGGGTGCAACCGGCGGTCCGAAGGCTGCGATGTCGACCATATCGCCCCGTGGCAGACGGGTGGGGAGACCGATCACCGGAACCTCATCCATCTGTGCCGTCATCATCATCGGATCAAGCACGAGACTGCGTGGTCTGTCTCGGCGAGCGACTCGGGCTCGGCAGATGCCTTCGCGAGCCCTGACGACGTCATCTGGACGTCACCATCGGGTCGGACCTACGTCGATCACCCAGCGGTCCCGCGACCGGCTCGTCTCTCCGTCAAGCCACGCCCGCAGCTGGACCTGGGCGCAGGATCGGGCCCGGCCGAGGGGGGACCCGAGCCCAGCTTCCCCGACCTTCCCCCGTTCTGACGGAAGGAGCGAGCTCTGACAGACGGACCCGGCACGGGCGAGGTGCACCTCGCCCGTGCCGGTGTCGACCGCTCACGTCTAGCGGCGCGACTCGTCCTTCGTCGGCACGACGACGGAGATGATCATCGAGAAGAGGGAGATGAGGAACGCAGCCAGCACGGCCCACCAGAAGCCGTCGACGCGCAGACCCCAGTCGGCCTGGTCGGTGATCCATCCCGTGAGCAGCACCATGAGCGCGTTCACGACGAGTGTGAAGAGGCCCAGCGTGAGGATGTACAGCGGGAACGTGAAGAGCTGCACGATGGGCTTGATGATCGCGTTGATGACTCCGAAGATCAGCGCGACGACGAGGAACACGACCACCCGGCCGCCAGTTCCCTCACCGCCGACGATCTCGAAGTGGGACCCCATGAGCAGGGTCGTCAGCCAGATCGCGACAGCATTGACGAGGACTCTCACTAAGAAGCTCATGTCCAGATCCTCCCACCAACGGCACGTGTCGCGCAGGACGAGTGGTGCGAGCTCGGCGCGAACCTAGGGTCCGGGAGGAGCGAAGGTGCGGTGCCAGCACCAGGACTGACCACGGGCCACGGATCCCGGCGCCAGCCACAGCCACAGACCCGGACCGCGGTGCTAGCCCTGCGGACACCCCGGAGGTGCGAGACTGATCGCGTGACTCGACGTGTCCCTCTCCGCCCTGCCGTCTCCGCCCTCCCCGCCTACGTCCCGGGCGCCCGCGTCCCGGTCGGCGCAGCAGCGTTCAAGCTCTCGTCCAACGAGAACCCGTACCCGCCGCTCGCCTCGGTCCAGGCCGCGATCATCGACGCGGCGTCGGACGTCAACCGGTACCCGGACATGTTCGCCACAGAGCTCACCGAGGCCCTCGCCCAGCACCTCACCGCAGACCTCACGCCCCAGGCGCTCGAGGACAACGGTGCGGTCTCGGCCGAGCAGGTCGTCGTGGGGAACGGCTCTGTCGCCGTGCTCGCGCACATCCTCGAGGCTGTCGTCGACGCCGGCGACGAGGTCGTCTACCCGTGGCGGTCCTTCGAGGCGTACCCGATCGTCGTCAGCGTCGCAGGCGGGACCGGGGTCCCCGTGCCGCTCGCCGCCCACGGACGCCTAGACCTCCAGGCCATGGCAGCAGCCGTGACAGACAGGACCCGCGTGGTCCTCGTCTGCACGCCGAACAACCCGACGGGCGCAGCGCTCACCCAGACCGAGCTCCTCGACTTCCTCCGCACGGTCCCCACAGACGTCCTCGTGGTCGTCGACGAGGCCTACCTCGAGTTCGTCCGCTCGGACGACCCGGTCGACGGCACGGCGGCGCTCGCGGCCCACCCCAACGTCGTCGTCCTGCGGACCTTCTCCAAGGCCTACGGCCTCGCGGGTCTGCGCGTCGGGTACGCGGTCGCGCGACCCCGCCTCGCGACCGGCATCCGCTCGGCGTCGACGCCCTTCGGCGTCTCGCACCTCGCCCAGCGGGCCGCCCTGGCGTCGCTCGAGGCGAAGGACGAGCTCCTCGCCCGTGTCGACACCATCGTCACGGAGCGCGCCCGGCTCGCCGACGGGCTCCGCGACCAGGGCTGGGACCTCCCGGAGTCGCAGGCGAACTTCGTCTGGATGGAGCTCGGGCAGCGCACCGCCGAGCGCGCGGCCGAGGCTGCCGCGGCCGGTGTCATCGTCCGGCCCTTCGCCGGTGAGGGCATCCGCGTGTCTGTCGGCGAGCACGAGGCGACCGACATCTTCCTGCGGGTGGCGGCTGGCTGGCGCTGAGGCCGTGCCGGGTGCTGAGGCGTCAGGTGCTCAGGGCGGACGGGCGCTGAGGTGGCGTCGGGCACCGAGGTCTGTGAAGCGATGAGGTCTGTCAGGCACTGGGGGCGCGTCAGGCACCGGGTGGCGACGTCGCCCCAGGCCGGCCCGTGCCAGACTGATCCCTCGACGACCTCGACGCGGTGGACGGTCCCCGCGCACGACTGGGTGACGGTGATGCTGGCGTGCTCGTGAACGACCGCAGGGCACGTGTCCTCGACGAGGTGACCCGCCGCGGCTCGGTGACTGTCGCCGAGCTCGCCAGCCTCCTCGGCGTCTCGGGCATGACGGTGCGTCGCGACCTCGACGTGCTCGCCCGCCAGGGTGTGCTCGACAAGGTCCACGGCGGAGCCACAGCGCCCCGGAGCTCGACGGGGCTCGGCACGTACGACCCGAGCGGCCTGGGGTCGCGCCACGACTCTGGACTGCGTCGTGACCCGGGCCCGCACCGCGACCCGGGCCCGCACCGTGACCCGGCAGCCGCGACGCGCCAGGCCGCGCAGGATGCCGCCGAGGCCGATGTGGCGGAACTCGTCGCGACGCTCGTCGAACCAGGGATGGCAGTCGGACTCTCGTCGGGCTCCGCCACGCTCGCGGTCGCCCGCGCCCTCGTCGGGGTGCCGGACCTCACCGTCGTCACCAACTCGCTGCGCATCGCCGACCTGCTCCAGCGGGTCTCGGCCGCCGACGACTCGGCGGCCCAGTCCGTCGTGCTCACGGGCGGTGTCCGGACCCCCGCCGACGCGCTCGTCGGACCCGTCGCCGTCAGGTCGCTCGGGCACCTGCACTGCGACGTCGTGATGATCGGCGTCCACGGGATCGACCAGCACGCCGGCTTCACCACGAAGAACCTCCTCGAGGCCGAGACGAACCGCGCCTTCATCAGCGCGGGGAGCTCGGTCACCGTCGTCGCCGACCACACGCGGTGGGGGCGGGTGGGCCTCACGACTGTCGTCGACCTCGACGCCGTCGACAGGGTCGTCGTGGACGACGGTCTCGAGGACGAGCACGCGGAGGTCCTGCGCCCGCTCGTCAACGAGCTGTGGGTCGCGTCGCCGGCTGCGCCTGCGCACACCTGACCGCGCTGCCCCTGCACATACCTCACCCGGCTGCGCCTGCATGGCTCACCGATCAGCGTGCACCCTGCGACGGCCCGCTCGGCGTCCCCACCGTCTCCAGCGCCTCCTCGGCCGTGTCTCTGGACCCTGCCTGCTCTACCTGGCCCGCTCTACCCGACCCGCTCCACCACGCCACCTTGGCTGCGCCTGCAGACCCTGCCATCGCCAAGCGTCTCCTCGGGCTACGTCTCTGCCCTCCCCGCAGTCCCTACCCCGCAGTCCCTACCGCGCCGTGCTCTCCCGGGCCCGGAGGGTGAATCCGACGACCACCTGCTCGACCGGGACGTCGGCGGCGGGCGGCGCAGCGATCTGACGCTCGAGCAGCATGAGCGCCGAGTCGACGATCGCCGACTTGTCAGGTGCCACGGAGCTGAGCGACGGAGTCGCGAACTCGGCGCCGCTCACGTCGTCGATCCCGATGACGGCGACGTCCTCGGGCACGCGCAACCCCCGGACGTGCAGCTCCCGCATGACCCCGAAGGCCACGGAGTCGTTCGAGCAGAGCACACCGTCGGGCGGCTCGTGAGCGTCCAGGAGCGTGCGCATCGCCCGCTGGCCCTCGTGCGAGGTGAAGGCGCCGACAGGTCCGACCAGGTCCGAGTCGACCTCCCACCCCTGGGCCCGGACGGCGTCCCGGAAGCCCGCGACCCGCCTGTCGGCAGCGTCGGACGGGGTCGTGTGCCGTGGCCCCACGACAGCCAGACGGCGGCACCCGCGCTCGACGAGGTGCAGGGTGGCCGCCATCGCCGCCGCCCGGTTGTCGATGGTCACGTGCGAGAACGGGCTCGACACGATGTGCTCCCCGAGCAGCACGAGGGGCCCGGGTGAGGTCCGCCGCGTGAGGTCCGCGACCGTCAGTGACCGCGGGATGTGGATGAGCCCGTCGGTCGGGGGCAGGCCGACCCCGTTCGCGACGGTCACCTCACGCTCGTGCACCCCGGCGGTCTGCTGGATGAGGATCGACAGGCCGCGCGCCTCGGCCCGGCGCACGAGCAGCCCCGTGAGCTCGGCGAAGTAGGGCTCTTCGAGGTCCGGCACAGCGAGGGCGACGAGACCGGTCCTGTCGCGCCGAGCCAGCGCCGCACCGCGCGACGGCGTCGTCGCCTCGTCCTCCTGCACCCTGCCGCCCCTCGTCTGAGCCTTCGTGTCGCGCGTCTGGTAGGTCACGGTACCTCCAGCTCAGGCCTGGGCCCTGAGCGCGACGACGCGCGCCTGGGGCGTCCCGTTCGTCGCGGTCACGACCACCCGTGCCGCGCGCAGCCGCGTCGGGGTGGGGAGCCTGTGGACCCGGCGTCGCCAGCGGTTGTCCGTCTCGTCGGCGATCACGGTCCAGGTGTCGTCTCGGTCGACAGCCGGCGCGCCCTGCGCGTCAGCCGTCAGCACCTCCACGCGGTAGTCGCGGACCAGCTCGGGGATGGTCTCGTGCGGGGACCTGTGGTGGTGCAGGGTGTTGAGCTCGAGGTCGACGTCGTCGTCCAGGACGAGCACGAGCTCGCTGACCTCGACGGGCTCGTCCCAGTCGAGGCGCAGCCACTCGGGCGTCCCGGGAGACATCGGCGCCGAGGCCCACATGCTGGGTCCCCCGTAGGGCCTGTTGCCGCCCGAGGTCGCCCGCTCCGGTGCGAGCGCCTCGGACTCGGGGTGGGCGACGAAGCACACCGAGCGTCCGCGCAGCGGCCGGGTGGGCCACTGCACGAGGAGCTCCGTCTGGCTCACCTCGACGTTCTGGTCGTCCGAGGCGGCACCGTGGACCAGGGTGAGGACACCGGGCGGCAGAGGATCGGTCAGGTGCACGGTGATCGACGGGTCGGCGCGCAGCACGACGATCGCGGTCTCGGGGGAGCCGGGCTGGTAGTCGAGCTGCGCGCGGACCCAGCGTGCCTCACCGGCCGGGACCTCGACGCTGGTCGTCACCTCGAGCCGGGACGGGACCACGTTCTGGGGCTTGCCGGTCGACCACACCTCGACGACCAGCGGGGAGGGGGATGTGCGGTCGGCGGAGGCTGCGCTGTCGGGAGAGGCAGCGGTGGCGGTGGCGGGAGAGGCTGCGGTGCCACGTGAGGTTGCGGTGTCGGGAGAAGCCGCGTCGTCACGGGTGACCGCGCCGTCTGCCGGGGCCGCACCGGCGACAGCATGTGTGCCCCCGACAGCGTGCCCGCCGCCCGCAGGTTCGAGCGCAACCCGCGACACCAGCAGGTCGATGCTGTCGAGGCGGGGGTGCACGGGCAGGACGATCCCGAGGTCGTCGACCAGCGGGTGCGGTGTCGCCCGGTTCTCGGCGACGAGGTCGGTGGGTGGGGCTGGGACCTGGGCTGCGCCAGGTCGGGAACCTGCGAGCACGTCTGCACCCGGTCCGGAGTCTGCGTCCTGGCCCGCGCCGGGTGCCGCGTGTCCGCCACGAAGCTCTCCCACCCCGAACGACCGCCCCGGTCCGGTGCCGATCGACGACAGGGTGCTCGACGCCGTGACGCGTGCCGTGCGGGCGTGGTCGTCCGGGTCGTCGTTGACGGCTCCGATGATGGGCGCGTCGTCGCGCAGCAGCGCGCGGCGCAGCTCGGCGAGGTGGTGGGTCCCCAGCTCGCGCGGGGTCACCGCGTGCTCGACGCACAGCGCGGCCGCGGTCCCGGCTGCCTGGCCGAGGGCCGCGCAGGTCGCCATGACCCGGCTCGCCCCGAAGGCGATGTGCGTGGCCGAGATGTTGCGTCCCGCCACCAGCAGGTTCGAGGTGCTCGCCGGGTAGAGGCACCTGTAGGGGATCTCGAAGACCCCGTCGGAGAACCTCTGGACCGCCCCGGAACCCTCGTGGTACATCCCCGCCGCCGGGTGCAGGTCGATCGACCACCCGCCGAAGGCCACGGTGTCCGGGAACGACGTCTGCTCGACGATGTCGTTCTGCGTCAGCGTGTAGTCGCCGACGAACCTCCTGTACTCGCGCTTGCCGGGGACGTTGCCCACCCACTCGAGGGTCAGGGTGTCGGCGTCGAACTCCCCGGAGTTCTTGATGTAGTCCCAGATGCCCAGGATCACCGAGCGCAGCTCGTCGCGGATCGTCTCGTTGTCGTGCACGGTGTCGAGCTCTCCGCCCCACTCGACCCACCAGTAGTGCGCGCCGGAGTCCCCGCTGCGGATCACGCGTGACGTCGGGATCGGGGTGTCACGGATGTCCTTGGCCGACTCCGGTGCCACGTACTTCACCGGGAAACCGAGGTCCTTGGTGTAGAACAGCAGCGTCGAGCCGAGGAACTCCTCGACGGGCTCGTCAGGAGCCCACTCCTCGTCGAACTCCGAGCGGGCCTCCTTGCCCAGCCTGTACCGCGCCCCGGCGAGGTGCCCCACGAGCCCGTCCCCCGTGCAGTCGAGGAAGACCGGCGCGCGGAAGGTCGTGAGGATCTCCGACCCCATGGTCCAGCCCGTCACCGTCTCGACCCGGCGCGCGTCCTCGGGACCAGAGGCCACGACGTCGCGGACGTCGGTGTTGAGGAACAGCCGGATGTTCTTCTCCCGGCGGACGGTGTCGAGCACCACGTCGTCCCAGTAGACCGGGTTCCCCTCGGGGTTGCGGAACTGGTTCTCGACGTACATCTCGCCGATGATCCCGGTCTCGCGCGCCCACCGCTGGTTGCCGTGCGCTGTCGCGCCGCACACCCACACCCGGACCTCGGAGGAGGAGTTCCCCCCGAGGACCGGGCGGTTGTTGATCAGGACGACGTCGACCCCCCGGCGTGCAGCCGCGACGGCGGCGCAGACCCCGGCGAGGCCACCTCCGACGACGACGACATCGGCTTCGACGACTTGCTTGAGCATGAGGATCCTTCGTAGGTGCTTCGTGGTGCGGGAGATGACGGGTGGGGAGGGGGGCTGCGGGAGCGCGGGGCCCGCTGAGCCCTGGAGAGCGAGGCCAGCTCCTCGCAGGCCAGCGAGCCCGGCTCAGCCGAGGAGGGCCTGGGCCTGCTCGCAGCTCCTCGCAGGCCAGCGAGCCCGGCTCGGCCGAGGAGGGCCTGGGCCTGCTCGCAGCTCCTCGCAGGGCTGCGAGCCCGGCTCAGCCCAGGAGGGCCTGGGCCTGCTCGCCGGCCTCGCGCATGGCTGTCGCGGCGTCGCTCGACCCGACGAGGACGGCCTGGACCTTCTCGGCGATGACGGCCTCGACCTGCGCGTACTGCGGGAAGGCCCAGAACGGGTTCGTGGTCGCCGTGGCGGTGATCTTGTCGCCGAAGTCCTTGGTGAAGGTGTCGTTCGTGACGACCTCGGAGGTGAGCGCCGCCTCGGTCGTGGGCGGCAGGCCGAGCTCGTCGAAGAACCCTGTGGTCGCCGTGGTGTCGGAGGTGATCCACTGCGCGAACTCGGCTGCGGTGCCCGCGCCGGGCCCGTCGACGACCACCACGGCGTGCCCCCACACGAAGGCGCGCGGGTCGTCGCCCGCCGCGAGGACAGGCCGGGACGCGGGGGCGAGCTTGCTCTCGAAGTCTGGGTCGGGGGAGTCGGCGACGACGGCCCCGCGCCCGACGATCGCGTCGTCGTAGATCGCGGCCTTGCCCTGGCTGAAGAGGGCACGGGCGTCGAAGCGGTCGACGTCCGGGGCGATGAGCCCCTGGTCGTAGAGCTTCTTGTACCAGGTGACGGCCTCGACGCTCGCGTCGTCGCCGATGGTCACGGTCCCGTCCTCGACGAGCGGGCTGCCGAAGGTCTGCATCCAGATGAGGATGTCCTTGAGCTGGGCGACCTTGGTCGACGCGGCGTACGGGATCACGCCGCCGCCGATCCCCTTGAGCTCGAGGAGCGCCGCCTCGAAGTCCTCGATGCCAGACGGGACCTCGCTGATGCCGACCTTCTCGAGCAGCTCGGTGTTGGTCACGAGGCCGATCGCCCCGATCGTCCACGGCAGGCCGTACTGCGCGCCGTCGTACCGGCTCGCGGCGAGCGCGGCGTCGGTGTACCCGCGGCCCTCGGCGAGGCCGGAGAGGTCTTGCAGCTTGCCGAGCGCTGCCAACGAGCCGAGCCACGCGACGTCGACCTGCGCTGCGCCGGAGAACTGACCGCCGCGGGTCTGCAGGGTCAGCTGGTTGAGGTACTCGTTGTACGGGTAGGACACGGGAGAGATCGTGACGCCCTTGTCGGCGCCGAAGGTCGACATGAGACCTTCGATGACGGGCTTCGGGTTCTCCTCGGACAGGGACCACGAGGAGAACGAGAAGTCCTCGGCGGCTCCGCCTGTCGTGGCGGCGGGGGCCGGGGCCGTCCCGCCGGACGGGGCGCACGCGGCCAGGCTCCCGAGGGTCACGGCGCCGGCGCCGAGTCCCATGAGCCGGAGCATGCTGCGGCGGGTCAGCTGGTCGGTGCTGGGCAGGTGGGTGGTTCGGGGCAGGTGGGCGGGGCGGTTCGACATGGGTCCTCCTCGGTGAGGGTGTCGCGCGGGGGTGAGGGAGTCGTGCGGAGACGGGGGTGTGTGCGGAGACGGGGCTGTGTGCAGACAGAGCTGAGCGGAGTCGGGAGTCTCGTGCTGCGAGAGCGAGTGCGAGTGCGAGTGCGGCAGCGAGGGCGGGTGCAGGGCGTGACGACCGGCCGTACGACCAGCGAGCCGTCAGCCCTTCACGGCGCCGGCGGTCAGACCGCCGACCAGGAACCTCTGCAATGCGATAAAGGCGATCGACACCGGCAGCGAGACGACGAGCGACGCCGCCATGAGCTCGGGCCATGCCGTCGCGGCCTCGCCGACGAAGGTGTTGACCAGGCCGGGCGGCAGCGTCTGCTTGTCCGGTCCGGCGAGGGTCAGGGCGAAGATGAAGTCGTTCCAGCCCCGGACGAAGGCGAACAGGCCGGCCGCGACCAGACCGGGTGCCGCGAGCGGCAGGACGATCGAGTGGATGATCCGCAGCCGCGACGCCCCGTCGACCCGTGCCGCCTCGACGAGCTCGTCGGGGA
>Ga0308165_1003083_pt1 | contig 18490 bp, 14 predicted proteins | sample PhyWR2_FD_201032 | JGI IMG/M metagenome (GOLD analysis project Ga0308165, IMG submission 201032) | Phyllosphere microbial communities from UC Gill Tract Community Farm, Albany, California, United States - DLSLW.R2 | ecosystem: Host-associated > Plants > Phyllosphere > Unclassified | place: USA...
CATTATTGTGTGAAAAAACTTCACTCAATATTGGTACTGGATTTTTGGAAATTCAAGGAAATCAACGGCTTGCGTTTGCCCTGCTGGGAACAGTTTTATGTGAATGAACGGCTGGCGTTCATTCACCTAAAACTGTTGCCAGGTTTCCCCTCAAAACGTTCCTGCGCAGACAACGAAATTGCTGCTCCGGTCGTCAGCGACTCGTCCCCGAGGAATCGCATTCGGCTCAGGGACGGTTTTTAGGTGAAACTCCACGCGCAGAACGGCGACATGCCTTCATTTTTAGGCCAAAAGTTAGTTGGCCAACCACCAGCCAAGCTCGAAACCTTTTTCAGTATCTTTTGATCCTGGTTTCATGCGCCTTTTCAGCCCAGCTCATAACTTACAAGTTTTGAGCCACTGGAGTTCAACAGAAATCTGCACTTCTCAGGCTCGAGGTGCCGATGCGGAAAACGCCTGCACCAAAAAATCGACAAAAGCGCGAACCCGCGCCGCTGTCTGGTGGCGCTGGGGATACACCGCATGAATGTCGGCCGGCGGCGTCTGCCAGTGCTCGAGCACCTGGACCAGCCGCCCGCTGCGCAGGTACTTGGCAATGTCCCATTCGGCACGCATCAAAATGCCGTGGCCGTCGAGCGCCCAGTTCACGGCAATCTCGCCGTCATTGGTGCTCAGGCTGCCGCGCACCTTGACGGTCTCGGTGCGCCTGGCCGATGTGAGGTGCCAGATGCCATAGGCTTCGTCGCCCTGGCGAATGCCGATGCAGTTGTGCTGCGCCAGCTCGCTCGGCGCCTGCGGGATGCCATGCTGGGCAAGGTAGCTTGGCGCGGCGCAGAGCAGGCGTCGGTTGTCAGCCAGCCGCCGGGCGATCACGCGGGCGTCGGGCGGCTCGCCAAAGCGGATGCACACATCAAAGGCGTCCTCATTGAGCGGTGGCGGATTGACTGTGAGCTGCAGCTGGACCTGAACGTCCGGGTAGCGTTTGGCAAACTGCGAGATCAGTGGCGCGATGTTGCTGCGGCCAAAGCCCAGCGTGGCATTGACGCGCAGCAGACCCTTGGGCGCGGCCACCGAGCTGGAAACCAGTTGCTCCATGTCGTCGATGTCGGTCAGGATGCGGCGCGCATGCGCCAGGTAGGTCTCGCCTTCGGGCGTGAGGCTGACGCGGCGCGTGGTGCGATTGAGCAGCTGCACCCCCAGCCGCGCTTCCATCTGGCTCAAGCGCTTGCTGATGGCAGGCGTGGTGACATCCATCTCGCGCGCCGTGGCTGAAAAGCTGCCGAGCCTGGCCAGCACGCTAAAAAAAGCCATCTCGGACGGGGCAGAAGCAGGTGTTGACATTGTTGAATCAAAGTAAATTATGAGATAACTTTACAAGACTCCATTGAGTATTTCAAGAGATAAAGTTCACCACCTTACCAACCTACTTTTTAATTTCACAGGAGACAACCCCATGAAGACATACAAAATTGCCTGCATCCCGGGCGACGGCATTGGCAAGGAAGTGGTGCCTGCGGGCCAGACCGTGCTCGAGGCGCTGAGCGCTGTGAGCAGCAGCTTCAAGTTTGATTTCGAGAACTTCGGCTGGGGCGGCGACTGGTACCGCGCGCACGGCGTGATGATGCCCGAGGACGGCCTGGAGGCCTTGCGTGACAAGGACGCCATCCTGTTCGGCTCGGCCGGCGACGCGGACATTCCGGACCACATCACCCTGTGGGGCCTGCGCCTGAAGATCTGCCAGGGGTTCGACCAGTACGCCAATGTGCGGCCCACGCGCATCCTGCCCGGCATCGACGGGCCGCTCAAGCGCTGCACGCCAGAGCAGCTGGACTGGGTCATCGTGCGTGAGAACTCCGAAGGCGAATACTCCGGCGTCGGCGGCCGCGTCCACCAGGGCCACCCCATCGAGGCGGCAACGGATTTGTCGATGATGACCCGCGCCGGTGTTGAGCGCATCATGCGCTACGCCTTCAAGCTGGCCCAGTCGCGCCCCCGCAAACTGCTGACCGTCGTCACCAAGTCCAACGCCCAGCGCCACGCGATGGTGATGTGGGACGAGATCGCCGTTGAGGTCAGCCGCGAGTTCCCCGACGTGGCCTGGGACAAGGAACTGGTCGATGCTGCGACCGCGCGCATGGTGAACCGTCCCGCGACGCTCGATACGCTGGTCGCCACCAACCTGCACGCCGACATCCTGAGCGACCTGGCTGCCGCGCTGGCCGGCAGCTTGGGCATTGCGCCGACCGGCAACATCGACCCCGAGCGCCGCTACCCCAGCATGTTCGAGCCCATCCACGGCTCGGCCTTCGACATCATGGGCAAGGGCCTGGCCAACCCGGTCGGCACGTTCTGGAGCTGCGTCATGCTGCTCGAGCATTTGGGTGAAGCCGCGGCGGCCAAGACGCTGATGGGCATCATTGAGCAAGTCACGGCCGACCCGGCGCTTCACACAGGCGATCTCGGTGGCAAGGCCACGACCGATCAGGTCACGCAAGCGGTGTGCAATCGCATCACCGGCACCCAGCAGCGCAAGGCAGCCTGATTCGCACCGATCCGCAGCGGCCCTGAGCCGCTGCGGGTAGGCATGCCGGCCCGGTGACCGCTTCCTCTGCGAGAGGTCCCCGGGCACCAGTCACCAGTCACCAGTCACCAAAACGGTGTACAGGCGCAGCGCAGCGCCCAAGCAGCCCGAACATTTCACTGATTTTGATCCGCAGCGGCCGCGAGCCACTGACGGTAGATCCCTTTGCGCGCCTTTGACTCGCAAGCAGCCACCAAGAGCTGCCGGGTCGTCACTCACATACACAAACAGGAGACAGACATGATCCGCCGTTTTATTGGAAAGCTCTACGTCCAGGTGCTGATCGGCGTGACCGCCGGCGTGCTGCTGGGCGTGTTTTACCCGCAGCTGGGCAGCGACCTCAAGCCGCTGGGCGACGTTTTCATAAAGCTGATCAAGATGGTGTTTGCGCCCATCATCTTTGCCACTGTGGTGCTGGGCATTGCGCGCATGGAGAACATGAAGGAACTCGGCCGCGTTGGCGTGAGGGCCCTGATTTATTTCGAAATTCTCTCGACCTTTGCGCTGGCGCTGGGCCTTGTGGTGGTAAACGTGGTCAAGCCCGGCGAGGGCATGAACATCAATGCGAGCCAGCTCGATGCCTCGGCCATCGCCAGCTACACAGCGTCCGCAGCCAAGCCCGCGACCTTTGTGGACTTCATGCTCAATCTGGTGCCCACCAGCATCGTTGATGCGCTCGCGAAGAATGACATCTTGCAGATTCTGGTGTTCGCGACGTTCTTCGGCATTGCGCTGTCGCATGTCGGCCCGCGCGCCAAGCCGGTGGTGGACGTGCTCGACTCCTTCACGCATGGCATTTTTTCCGTCGTTGGCATGATCATGCGACTGGCGCCCCTTGCGGCCTTTGGTGCGATGGCGTTCACGGTTGGCAAGTACGGCCTGGGCTCGGTCGTGTCGCTGGGCAAGCTGATGGGAACGATGTACATCACCTGCTTTCTGTTCGTGGCCATCGTGTTGGGAGCGATCGCCAGGCTGTCGGGTTTCAGCCTGTGGAAGTTCCTCAAATACATCAAGGACGAGATTTTCACCGTGCTGGGCACCAGCTCGTCCGAGTCGGTCGTGCCGCAGCTGATGCGAAAGCTGGAGAATGCCGGCGTTTCCAAGCCGGTGGTCGGCCTGGTGGTTCCGGCTGGCCTGACCTTCAACCCGGACGGCCAGTGCATCTACTACACGATGGCGGCCATTTTCATCGCCCAGGCGACCAACACGCCGCTGACGATGACCGACCAGCTGGTGGTGCTGGGCGTGCTGCTGCTGACCTCCAAGGGTTCGGCGGGCGTCACTGGCTCGGGTTTCATCACGCTGGCGGCCACGCTGGCCTCCATGGGCAAGATTCCCGTGGCCGGCATGGTTCTGCTGCTGGGCGTTGACCGGTTCATGTCGGAAGCCCGCGCCATCACCAACACCATCGGCAACGCCGTTGGCACGATTGCGATTGCCCGCTGGGTGGGCGCTGTCGACACCGTGCGGCTGAATGAGGTGCTCGATGGCAAGACCGATCCGGAAGACCTGCATCAGCTGTACGAGGAATTGCCGGCAGTCGAAGCGGCCAACATTCCGACCCGCCTGGAACCCCAGCTGAGCCGACCATAACCATTACCTGCATCACCCCATCACTCAATAATCAAGGAGACCATGCCATGCGCCGCTACCGCAACGCCAAGATCGTCGCCACGCTGGGCCCCGCCAGCAGCGACCGTGCCACCATTGAAGCCCTGTTTGACGCCGGAGCCGATGTGTTCCGGCTCAATTTCAGCCATGGAACCCATTCTGACCATAAGGAACGGCTCGACACCATCCGGGCTATTGAGCGCGAGCGCGGACGGCCGGTTGGCGTGCTACTTGACCTGCAGGGCCCCAAGCTGCGAGTCGGCACCTTTGCCAATGGCCCGGTGCAGCTATTAGAGGGCGCCAGCTTTCGCCTTGACCTGGACAGCAAAGTCGCAGGGAACGCCAGCCGCGCCTCGCTGCCGCATCCCGAGATTTTCGCAGCGCTGACCGATAACACCGACCTACTGCTCGATGATGGGCGCATCCGCCTGCGCGTTGAGAGCCACGGCAAGGATTTTGCCCAGACGCGGGTGGTCAATGGTGGGCAGCTGTCGGACCGCAAGGGCGTCAATGTGCCGGACGTGGTGCTGCCCCTTTCGGCACTGACGGAAAAAGATCGCAGGGACCTGGATTTCGGACTCACACTGGGCATTGACTGGATTGCGCTGTCATTCGTGCAGCGGCCAGAAGATATTGTCGAAGTCAAGGCCATCGTCAAGGGACGGGCGGCGATCATCGCCAAGCTGGAAAAGCCCGCAGCGATCCACAGCCTGGACGCCATCGTCGCCGAAGCCGATGCCGTGATGGTAGCCCGAGGCGACCTGGGCGTGGAGATGCCGGCCGAACAAGTGCCATCGCTGCAAAAGCTCATCGTGCGGGCCTGCCGCAAGGCTGGCAAGCCGGTGATTGTCGCCACGCAGATGCTCGAATCGATGGTCATGGCGCCCGTGCCGACGCGCGCAGAAGCCTCAGACGTTGCTACCGCGATCTACGACGGCGCGGACGCTGTGATGCTGTCGGCCGAGTCGGCTTCGGGCAAGTACCCGGTCGAAGCGGTGCGGATGATGGACAGCATCATCACGCGCACAGAGGCCGATCCGCACTACCACGAGGCGATTCAGGCCTCGCACACCGCGCCGCGCCCGGATGCGGCCGATGCGATTGGTTTTGCGATGCGCCAGGTCGCCCAGTTGCTGAGCGTACCGGCCACTGTGGCCTACACCAGTTCGGGCTACTCGGCGCTGCGCATGGCGCGCGAGCGGCCCCGGGTGCCCATTCTCGGCATGACGCCGCGTATGGCCACTGCCAGGCGCCTGGCGCTGGTGTGGGGCGTGCACTCGGTGCTGTGTCATGAGGTCATGGATGTGCTGGAGATGACAGACATTGCCAACCAGGCCGTGCTCAGGGAAGGCTTCGGCGAGGCCGGACAGTCCATTGTGATTTCCGCCGGCCTGCCGTTCAACGAGCCCGGCACCACCAATCTGCTGCGCATCTCCCAGCTCCAGTGAATCCCACAAACCCCATCAATTCGAACAGGACCACCCCATGACCACCATCAAGCATGTGCAAGGCTACGAGATTCTGGATTCACGTGGTAATCCCACCGTCGCGGCGCAAGTCACGCTGTCCAACGGCGCGATCGGCTTTGCCGCATCCCCGTCGGGCGCTTCCACCGGCTCGCGTGAGGCGCTGGAGCTGCGGGACGGCGACCTGCAGCGTTATTTTGGCAAAGGCGTGCTCAAAGCCGTTGCCAACGTCAACGGCGAGTTGCGCCAAGCACTCCTGGGACGCGATGCCATGGATCAGGCCGCCATAGACCGGGTCATGATCGAGCTCGACGGCACGCCGACCAAATCGCGCCTGGGGGCCAATGCGCTGCTCGCCGTGTCGCTGGCGTCGGCCAAGGCGGCGGCAAGCGCGGCGGGCGTGCCGCTGTATCGGCATCTGCGGATGGCTGGGTCGCCATTGCAATTGCCCGTACCCATGATGAACATCATCAATGGCGGCGCGCATGCCAGCAACAACGTGGACATGCAGGAGTTCATGATCCTGCCGGTGGGCGCCCCCAGTTTCTCGGAAGCGCTGCGTTGGGGCGTTGAGGTGTTTCACTCGCTCAAGAGTCTGCTCAATGCCCGCGGCCTGTCGACCACGGTGGGCGACGAAGGCGGCTTCGCGCCCGACTTGCCGTCGAACGAAGCCGCTCTGGAAATCATTCTGGAAGCCATCACCAAGGCAGGCTACCAAGTCGGCACCGACATCAGCCTGGGCCTGGATCTGGCCAGTTCGGAGTTTTACAAGAATGGCTTGTACGACCTCGCGTCCGAGGGCAAGAAGTTCGATTCGGCGCAATTTACCGACTACCTGGCTGGCTGGGTGGACCAATACCCGATCATCACGATCGAGGACGGCATGGCCGAGGATGACTGGGCCGGCTGGAAGCTGCTGACCGACAAGCTGGGCCGGCGGGTGCAACTGGTGGGCGACGATTTGTTCGTGACCAACACCGCCATTTTGTCCAAAGGCATCCAGGCCGCCGTGGCCAATTCGATCCTGATCAAGCTCAATCAGATCGGCACCCTCACCGAAACCCTGGCGGCCATCGCCATGGCCGACGAGGCCGGTTACAGCTCGGTGATTTCCCACCGTTCCGGCGAAACCGAGGACACAACCATTGCCGATCTGAGCGTGTGCACCCTGGCCACGCAGATCAAGACCGGGTCCCTGTGTCGCTCGGACCGGGTCGCCAAGTACAACCGCTTGCTGATGATCGAAGCAGAACTCGGCGCGCAGGCGGTCTACCGCGGGCAATCGGCGTTTGCGGTTCCTGCTTGACACGGTTAACAGGACCATTGAATAGGGCTCTGTTGCTGGTGCCGTGATCTCTTCCTGACTGCGGCATTTTTTAATATTTTTCTGCGAAAACGCCATGTCAAAGCTGCTCGACTCCCAGAACACTGACACTGACACTGTCCATTCCGACAAGGATCTTCCTCTTCGGGAAGACATTCGTCTCCTGGGGCGCCTGCTCGGTGACACGGTGCGCGAGCAAGAAGGCGAGGAGGTCTTTGCGGTTGTCGAGAGGGTACGGCAGCACGCCGTGCGTTTCAATTGCAGCCAGCACCCGCAAGCAGCCCAGGAGATGGCAGGAATGCTTGATGGCCTATCCCCGGACGACACCAATGCGGTTGTGCGGGCCTTCTCTTATTTCCTGCACCTGGCCAATATCGCCGAGGACCAGCACCACGTTCGGCGCAATCGGGCTCATGCCCAGGCTGGATCAAAGTCCCGGGCGGGAACCTTGCCTTACACCCTGGATCGTCTGGGCGAGGCCGGGGTCACTTCTGCGGCGCTGGCGGAGTGCCTGGCGCTGGCTGTGGTCAGCCCGGTGCTCACGGCCCATCCCACGGAAGTGCAGCGCAAAAGCATCCTCGGCCTGCAGCGGAAAATCGCCGAGCTTCTTGACAGCCGCGACAGGGTCTCACTGACGCCGGAGGAATCGGGCGAGCACGAGGAAACCCTGAAGGATGCCATCCTCACCCTGTGGCAGACCCGGATGCTGCGCCCCGAGCGCCTGGCGGTGATCGACGAAGTCAAAAACGGCATCGCTTTTTACGATGACACCTTCTTTGCCGAACTGCCTCGGCTCTACTGTCAGTTGGAAGATTTGCTCAAGGCGCGTCATCCTGAACGGGACTGGACCCTGCCACCCTTTTTTCGCATTGGTGCCTGGATCGGTGGAGACCGGGACGGTAATCCCTTCGTCTCGGCCAGCGTGCTCGCCCAAACGATGCACCTGCAATCGGCCGCTGCCCTGGATTTCTACTTGTCCGAGTTGCATAAACTGGGCGCCGATCTACCTTTGTCGCATTTGCTGGTGAAGATTTCGCCGGAACTTCAGGCGCTTGCGGATCGCTCACCGGACCGCTCGCTGCACCGGGCCGACGAGCCTTACCGTCGGGCCCTGACAGGCCTCTACGCACGGCTTGCTGCAACCGCGCGGCAACTCGGGCACCATCCTGCCTTGCGCCACGCCGTGGGGGACGCCAGCGCTTATGAGCACAGTGAAGTGCTGCGCGCCGACTTGCAGGTGCTGGCCGAATCCCTGGCCGCCAACGGCAGCATCCGCCTGGCCGGCGGCCGCCTGCGCCGGCTCACTCGGGCAGTGCAGGTGTTCGGCTTTCACCTGGCGCCCATCGATCTGCGTCAGAACTCGGACGTGCACGAGCGCACCGTTGCCGAGTTGCTGGCCACGGCCGGCCGCTGCGCCGACTACCTGAAACTTGCCGAGGACGAGAGAATTGCCCTGCTGGCCGAAGAACTGACCAGCCCGAGACTGCTCCACTCCCAATTCCAGAAGTATTCCGAAGAAACCACCGGGGAACTGGCGATCTTCTTCACTGCCCGGCAGCTCAAAGAAAAGTACGGTGACGCCGCCCTGCCCAACTGCATCATCTCAAAGACAGACGGTGTGTCAGACCTGCTGGAAGTCGCCCTGCTCCTGAAGGAGGCAGGACTCCTGATACCTGGGGCGAATGCCGCCCTGGCTATGAACGTGATCCCCCTGTTCGAGACCATCGAGGACCTGCGCCAGTCCAGTGCGACCATGGCGCGGATCTTGGCTCTGCCGGTGTATCGCGCCCTGGTGACTGCACGGGACAATGAGCAGGAGGTCATGCTGGGGTACTCGGATTCAAACAAGGACGGCGGCTTCCTCACCTCAGGTTGGGAACTGTACAAGACCGAGATCGAACTGGCGAAGGTATTTGCCGGACATGGCGTGCGCATGCGGCTCTTCCATGGCCGTGGCGGCTCGGTGGGTCGCGGCGGCGGTCCGTCCTACCAAGCCATCCTGGCCCAGCCCGCTGGCGTCGTGTCCGGGCAAATCCGCATCACCGAGCAGGGAGAAGTGATTGCCTCCAAATACGGCAACCCGGAAGTGGGGCGCCGCAACCTGGAAATCCTTGCCGCCGCGACTCTGGAAGCAACGCTGCTCGATAACGTGAACAGGGTTGAGGTGGAGGAAGGGTTTCATGGGGTCATGGAGCGGCTGTCGGAACTGGCCTTTCAGGCCTACCGGGGCCTGGTCTACGAAACGCCAGGCTTCACCCAATACTTCCGCGAATCCACCCCGCTGTCAGAGATCGCCCATCTAAACATCGGCAGCCGACCGGCATCGCGCAAGCCCTCGGAACGAATTGAAGACCTGCGGGCCATCCCCTGGGTATTTTCCTGGGCCCAATGCCGCCTGATGCTGCCGGGCTGGTACGGCTTTGGCAGCGCAGTCGAGCAATGGCTCGCTGAGCATCCCGAGGGCCTTGCACTGCTGCAGCGCATGCACCAAACCTGGCCGTTCTTTCGCACCCAGCTGTCAAACATGGACATGATCCTGGCCAAGAGCGATCTGGTAATTGCCTTGCGGTATGCCGGGCTGGTCACCGACGAGGCACTGCGACAGCGCATCTTCACGCGCATCGAAGCCGAATGGAATGCCACCCGTGACGCCCTGCGGCGCATCACCGGCCAGAACGAGTTGCTTGCCGGCAATCCGCTGCTGGCCCGCTCCATGCGCAACCGCTTTCCTTACATGGACCCGCTCAACCATCTGCAGATCGAACTTTTGCGGCGCTTTCGGGCCGGGGAGAGCGACGAAAAGGTGCGCCGCGGCATCCACCTGTCCATCAATGGCGTGGCTGCCGGCCTGCGCAACAGCGGCTGAAGGAGCCAGTTCGTTGAGACAGGTCAGATTGTTAAATCAAGGTTAACAGCAGTTTCACTTTGACCGCATTCCATTGGTTGAAACAGCGCCTACAGTTCCACCGTTCCCTTTTCATTTTTACAAGCCAGGAGACATTCATGCGCAAGCCTATCGATCGTCGCTTCTTCATTTCCTCAGTTGCCACCTTGACACTGAGTGCCGCCGCAGGCAGCGCCATGGCGCAAGCCGCCCCGACTTGGCCAACCAAACCGATCAGCATGATCGTGCCGTTCCCCGCCGGCGGAACGACCGATGTGCTGGCGCGCGCGCTGGGACTGGAGTTGTCCAAAGCAGTGGGGCAGCCGGTGATTGTGGAGAACAAACCCGGCGCTGGCGCCACGCTGGGCGCGGACTTTGTCGCCAAGGCCAGGCCCGACGGCCACACGCTGGTGATGGGCGCCGTGCACCACACCATTGCCACCAGCGTGTACAAAAAGCTGCCCTACGACTTCCAGAAGGATTTCGCGCCCGTCACGACCGTGGCGCTGGTGCCCAACGTGCTGGTGGTCAATCCGAACGTGCCGGCCAGGAATGTCGGCGAGCTGCTGGCCCTGGCCAGGGCCGAGCCCGGCAAGCTGACCTACGGCTCCAACGGCAACGGCACCGGCCAGCACCTGATCGGCGCGCAGTTCGAGGGCATGGGCGGCGTCAAGCTGCTGCATGTGCCCTACAAGGGCAGCGGCCCGCTGACGGTGGACCTGCTGGGCGGGCAGATCTCGATGTCGTTCGACACCCTCACGCCCGTGCTGCCGCAGGTCAAGTCCGGCAAGCTCAGGGCGCTGGCCGTCACCACGCTCAAGCGCTCGCCGGCGCTGCCCGACGTGCCGACCTTGGACGAGTCGGGCCTGAAGGGCTTTGACATGGGCACCTGGTTCGGCATCCTGGCGCCAAGCGCAACGCCCGGGCCCGTGGTGGCGCGGCTGAACACCGAACTGGTCAAGATCATCCATTCAGCCGAATTTCGCAAGAAGATGGCCGACATCGGCGCCGAGCCCATCGGCAACACACCTGAGCAGATGGCAGCGCAGATCAAGGGCGACACCGAGCGCTTTGCCAAGCTCGTCAAGGATGCCAAGGTCACGATCGAGTAAATCCAACGCAAGACCCAGCGCCTTGAAAGAGTCCTTTCGGTTTTGACATGTGAATGACGCTGCGGTGCCACCGCAGCGCCTCAATCGGCTGCGGAGACCTTCTGAATGAATGCACCTGACCCTGCGCGGCAACCGCGCCAATTCCTTGAGCACCTCTACCAGGCGGCGGTAAGGCGTGCCTTGCCGCTGCACAACATGGCAGCGTTCCTGCCGGCGCTGCCCACCAAGGGGCGAACCTTGGTGTTGGGCGCGGGCAAGGCCGGTGGAGCGATGGCCCAGGCGGTTGAGGCGTTGTGGCCGCAGGATGCGCTACTCAGCGGATTGGTCGTGACCCGCTACCACCACACGCCGCCTCGCCCGCCGGGACTGGCCCAACGCATCGAGGTGGTGGAGGCTTCCCACCCGGTCCCCGACGCGGCTGGCCTGGCGGCTGCGCAGCGCATCCTGGCACTGGCGCAAGGACTGACCTCCGATGATCTGGTGCTCTGCCTGATTTCGGGCGGTGGCTCGGCTTTGCTCACCTTGCCCGCAGAAGGACTCACGCTGGAGGAAAAGCAGCGCATCAATCAAGCGCTGCTCGCCAGTGGCGCCAGCATTGCCGAGATGAACTGCGTGCGCAAGCACCTCTCGCGCATCAAGGGCGGACGTTTGGCGCTGGCCTGTGCGCCGGCCAGGGTGGTGACGCTGACCATCAGCGATGTGCCGGGAGACGATCCCTCCCTGATTGCCAGCGGCCCCACGGTTCCCGATGCCAGCACCTGCGCCCAGGCGCTGACAATATTAGAGCGTTACCGCATTGCGATGCCAGGAAACGTTGCCGAACTTCTTCGTGAGGGTGTGCTTGAAACCCTCAAGTCGGACCATCCAGCGTTCAGCCATGCCGGGCGCGGGCACGAAGTGCACCTGATTGCCACACCCCGGCAGTCACTGCAGGCCGCCGCCGATGCCGCCCGCGCCGCCGGTATTGAGGCTCACATCCTGAGCGACGAGATCGAGGGAGAGTCGCGCGAGGTCGGCAAGGTGCATGCAGCGCTGGCGCGCTTTGTCGCCAATCAGGGGCAGCCATTTCACAAGCCTTGCGTCATCCTCAGCGGGGGTGAAACCACGGTGACCGTTCGTGCGCGGGCGCCTGGTCAGCCCAAGGGCCGGGGAGGCCGGGCCGGCGAGTTCTGCCTGGGCCTGGCGCTGGCTTTGCAGGGGCAAGGCGGCGTGCATGCGCTGGCGGCCGATACCGATGGTATTGATGGGGTTGAAGACAATGCAGGCGCTTATGTTGCCCCGGACACGCTTGAGCGGGCACTGGCTTTGGGCATGAAGCTGGACCATTATCTCGACCGCAACGATGCTTATGGGTATTTTGAGATGCTGGGCGATCTTGTGGTCACTGGACCCACGCACACGAATGTCAACGACTTTCGCGCCATGCTGGTGTTGTAGCAGCTGGCTCGCAAGGGCTTTTCACAAAAAATGTTTGGGGAGCGCGAAGTGATGCTGGCCGCTTGACATCAATGTTTGGCCAGCAGCTCAAAACTCACAAGTTTTGAGCAAACCGCCTTGCTGAGGTCTTGTACCGGTTGAGGCATCCAAAACGCCTTGCTGGCCTTCACAAAAGAGCTGCCGGTAGGCAGAAGGCGAGGTGTGCAACTCGCTCGCAAAGTGTTGCCTCAGGGACAGTGCGGTGCCAAAGCCCACCTCGGTCGCAACGCGCTCAATCGACAAATTGGTGGTTTCGAGCAACTGCTGCGCTCTGGCTATACGCTCGGCCGCCAGCCATTTGATGACGGTGGTGCCCGTGGCCTCGCGAAAACGTCGGGTGAAGGTTCGCCGGCTCATGCGCGCAATGTCGGCCAGTACATCGAGCGACAGCGGCTCGGGCAAATGCTCGCGTGCCCACTCCAGCACGCCCGGCAAACGGCTTTCGCTGGGCAGTGCAGGCACCGGCTGCTCGATGTATTGCGCCTGTCCGCCCTGACGGTGCGGCGGTGTCACCAGCAGCCTGGCCACGCGGTTGGCAACGTCGGCGCCATGACGCTGACGCACCAGGTTCAAGCAGCAGTCAATCGCCGCTACCGTCCCGGCAGACGTGATGACGTTGCCGTCGTCAACATACAGTACGTCAGGCAGGAAATTAACCAAGGGAAAGCGCTCGGCGAACAGGTCGCGACAGGCCCAGTGGGTCGTCGCGCGGCGCCCGTCCAACAAGCCTGCATCCCCCAGCACGAAGGCGCCCAGGCACAAGCCGACAACCTGGGCACCGCGGGCATGGGCTTTGCGCAGGGCCTGCGCCAAGACAGGGGGAGCAACGTTTTCGGGATGGTTCCACGCAGGAACAATGACAAGGTCAGCATCGTCCATGGCGCCCAGGCCGCCGGGCACCTCAATTTCCATGCCTTGGTCGCAGCGAACACGGCCGGGCATCGGCGCGCAGTAGAGCACTTCATACGGGGGAAGTCCGCTGGGCGGCGGCGTCACGCCGAACACGATGCCGGGCACCGAAAGGTGAAAAAGGCTCACGCCCTCGAAAGCAAGGACTGCGACACGGACGGGCTGCATGGAAGTCTCCAATAACGAGTTCCAAAAAAAATGGCCCAATTATATCTATATATGTCATTTGGGCCAATGGTGCAAAACCCTGTCCATCCGCAAAATTGACCCCAACGCGCAGACGGAAACCTCCATTGCGCGCCCTCAGCAAATTATTGAAAAGGAAACACCACATGAAAGCCTTGAACCCTTTGCGCAGCGCCGTCGCCCTGGCTGGCATCGCCATGCTTGTCGCCAGCGGCACAGCCTACTCTGGCACAAGCGCCCCGGCAGCTCGCACATCCGAGGCGAACGCCGTCCAGGTCCAGCAAATTCGAAACGCTACCGTCAAGATCGACTTTTCTGGCACCACATTTTTGGTCGATCCCATGCTCTCGCCCAAGGGTGCGTTCCCGGGCTTTCCAGGCACCTACCGCAGCGAGTTGCGCAACCCCTTGGTAGACCTGCCATTCTCGGCTGATGAGGTGTTGAAAAGCGTCGAAGCCGTCGTGGTGACCCACACCCACACGGATCACTGGGATGAAGCTGCGCAACAGCAGATTCCCAAGAACATGCCGGTGTTTGTGCAAAACGACGTAGATGCCAAAACAATCCGCGGTCAAGGCTTCAAGGATGTGCGCGTCCTCAAGGACGCCACCACTTTCAACGGCGTGAAGCTGAGCAGGACCGGCGGCCAGCACGGCAGTGATCTGTGGTTTGCAGACCCTCAGCGTGCTGAGGCGATGGGCCCCGTCATGGGCGTCGTGTTTTCTGCGCCCAAAGCCAAAACTGTCTATGTAGCTGGCGACACCGTATGGCGCCCGGAAGTGGATCAAGCGTTGAAGCAGCACAAGCCAGACGTGGTGATCCTGAACACGGGAAGCGCGCTCATGAGTGGTTTTGAGGAGCATCCCATCATCATGGGCAAGCAGGACACCCTGCAGGCCGCCAAGGCAGCGCCCAAGGCGGCGATCGTGGCCGTACACATGGATGTCGTGAACCACATGTCGCTCAGCCGCAAAGAACTGCGCGAATTTGTGCAGGAAAAGAAAATTCAGGATCGGGTGATGATTCCTGAGGATGGCCAGGCCATGAAGTTCTGATGAGATAGATCTGCCCAAAGTTAGGCAGTCTGTCTAACCCGACAAAAGGACACCCAATGAAAAAAGCACTTGTCGTTATCGATAGTTAAGCGGGGCGCTTGGCGGCTGGCCGCTGGAAAAAAGGCAGCGCTGGCAGCCGCCTGGCAACGTCAGGACCCCTGGGTTGCCCTGTGGTTTCCTGGGCAGTGACAACACGCAGCTGGCCGCCGAACTGGACCAAAGGCAGAGCGTGCTGCGCGGCTTTGCGGTGGTAGAGCCTGGGGCTACTCTGCAAACGCTGCAACCCTTGCATCGGGTCGGAGTGCGCAGCATCCGGCTGAACCTGGCCAGCATGTCCCATGAACTGGAATCATGGTCGAGGTCCGCCCGGCTTTGGGATGCGCTGGCGTCACTCGGCTGGCATCTGGAGGTGCACACCGACATTGGCCGTTTGCCACAAGTGCTCACGCAGATGCCCGGCGAGCTGCCCCTGGTCATTGACCACATGGCAAAGCCCGAGGCGATTTTGGCCAATGACGCCACGGTGCGGGCCTTGAGCGGCCGTGCCCAGCGCGGCAGCGCGTATATTTCAAGCCTAGTGGCGCTTACCGGCTTGGGGGACTGCATCCTGGCGAACTGGCGCGACTGTGGCTCGGTGAGCTGGGCTGCAAGGTGCCAATTCTGCGTCTCTAGCGAGAAAGGTCTGTAACAGCGTTCGCAACTGAACTTGACTGGTCAACGTATTTGCAATTGCGCTGCAATAATTCCAAATATTGCTGTCAACAGTAGCATCGAGCTTCAATGCATCGACCAATCTGATAATAGCCAATTGGTCATGCTTCAGCGCGACGCTACGCCTTAGCAACTCAAGCGCTGCGGCTTGCGCTTCGCTCTTTTGCATTTCAGACGCACCCGTAGAGGCGCCAGTTTGCATGCTCTTTTTAAGTTTTTTAATTTGTGCGCGTGTCACTTGTCAACCCAGCTGCGCGCCAGGCGCGCTGACCACTACCATTAGGCGAACAGCCATGCCCTCTAATCGTCATAGGCGGCATCGATCTCGCTGATCTGCATACGGGCGTAAATTGTGGCAGCGCCGCTCAGATCCCACACGGCTGCTCCGCTGCAAACCGCAGCGGCCACTTCGTCTTCTCTACGCATTTTCGCTTGCGCCTCAGCAACGATGCGCGCGGCATCGCCACGCGGCACGCAGATCACGCCATCGCCGTCCGCCACGATCAGGTCGCCCGGGCGCACCTCCACGCCTTCGCACACCACGGGCGCATTGACCCAGCCATGGCCCGACTTGTCGGGATGAATTGGCCAGATGTGCGTCGACCACACCGCAAACCCCATGGCACGGACCTGGTCCACGTCGCGCACGCAGCCCTGCACCACCACGCCTGCCAAGCCCTTTTGCAGTGCGTAACGGGTGGCCAGGTCTCCCCACTGCGCGCCGGAGAGCTCTGCCTGGCAGACCACCACCAGGACATCGCCCGGTTGGGCCAGATACAGCGCGCGGTGCATCATCAAGTTGTCGCCAGGCCAGCAAAAGGTCGTGACCGCAGGGCCCGCGATCTTTGGCTGGCCTTCCTTCAACGGACGCATGCGCGCGCCCATCAACGCAGCGCGGCCGGGAGTTCCCATCGACTCGTGAATATCAGCGACAGTCACCTCGCGCGCTTGGCCAACAACCTCGGGCGCAACGCGGTTGACTTTCAGGTAAACCTTGGAACTCATGACGGCGAACCCCTTGCCTCAGGCGTGTGGGACGCAGTAGTCATCGGCTGACAGCCGGAAGGTGGTGCGCTTCATCAGGCGCGGCTGGTCCAGCTTCATCGGGTCGCGCCGGTGCTGGGTGCAGCCGTTGTCCCACATCAGCAAGTCGCCGTTGTGCACCTTGTGGCGGTACGCCAGCGAAGGGTGGCCACCGGCTTCGAACAAGATGGGTATCACGCGCGCGTTTTCCTCTTCTGACAGCCCTTCGATCGACACGAGCGTGGTCTGGTCCGCATACAGCGCCTTGCGACCCGTCTGCGGATGGGTCAACACCAGGGGATGACGGGCGTCGGGCAGGCTCAGCATCGCATTGGACGCCTCTTTGCCCTTGAGTTCGAGCGTGCTGAGCAGCGCGTAGCGTTTAGCGTAGCGAAAGATGCCGGTGCGCCCATCGATCAGCTGCTGGATGTCCTCGGGCAGTCGGTCCCAGGCAGCATACTGGTTCGCCCAGTAGATGTCGCCGCCGTCGCGCGGCACTTCCGTGCCGTACAGGATGGCGCCGGTGGCGGGCCGCACTTGGTACGTTTGGTCCGAGTGCCAGTCCACATCCTCGCCGCCAGCGAAGCCGCCGACGAAACGGCCGTCTGAATACTTGAGCGTGCTGAAGTAAATGATCTGCTCGTGGTAGGGGGACTGGATGTCCTTGCGCCCGGTGCTCTCGCAGTGGCCGAATTGTTCGGTGAAGCGCACCAGTTCAGACTCATCCAATGACTGCCGGCGAAAGATCATGAGGGGCGACTTTTGCCATATGGCCTTGATCTCTTCGATCGCGGCCGGGTTGTCCAGGAGGTCCGGGATGAATGCGTGGACTTGCACAGCGAAATCGGAATGCAGCGGGGTGGTGGTGATATTGCTCATGGTTGCTCCTTAACTTTTTACTCGGGTTTCATGTTGGCGGTCTTGATCACCTGGGCATAGTTGCGGCGCTCCTCGCGCAGCCAGGCATTGAGTTCGGCTGTTGTGCGAATTGGCGCGCGCGCGAAACCAAGTTCGCCCAACGCGTTTTGGGTCTCGGGCAGATCAAGAATCTTGCGCATCTCGATGGCCAGCTTGTTCTGAATTTCCATCGGTACGCCCCTGGGCACCATCAGCGCGTTCCAGGCAGCAAGAGTGAAGTCGGGCAGGCCCTGCTCCTTGGCGGTTTTTACGCCAGGCATGGAGGCCATGGGCGTGGCGGTGGTCACGGCCAGCGGCTTGATTTTGCCCAGCCCGACGCGCGTGGCGGCAACGGTGTCGATCAGCACAGGCACATGCCCGCCCAGCACTGCGGTCATGGCATCGCCCGAACCCTTGTACTTGACGCCAAACAAGGGCACGTCGCGCAGCTTGAGCATTTCCAGCACCAACTGGCCCGTGACGCTGGGAACAGCCACGTCGACCTTGCCCGGTTTGCTTTTGGCCAGCGCAATGAGATCATCAAGCGAGTTGACGGGGACGTTGGGTCCAACGGAGATCGCGAAAGGGATAAGAGCAGTCAGAATGATCGCGTCGAAGTCCTTTTCCACGTCATAGCCCACATTGGGATAGAGCGCCGGGTTCATCGCGTGCGTGCCATTGGCACCCATCACCAAGGTATAGCCGTCCGGCGTGGCGCGTGCGGCCAAGGCTGTCCCGATGTTCCCGCCAGCGCCCGGCTTGTTGTCCACGATGAAGCCCTGGCCGAAGGCATGCGAGAGCTTGTCAGCGAGGTATCGGGTGGCAATGTCGGTGCTCTGCCCCGCCGGGTAGGCCACGATGATCTTGACAGGCCGGTTGGGCCAGTCATGGGCCCCCTGGGCGTGGGCACCGCTGGCGCCAGCGGCCAGCGAAGCGCTGGCCAGAAGGCACAGGACCGCGCGGCGTGTAGCAAATGTCATGGCTTGTCTCCTTTGGATGTTCTAGACATTCGCACGTTAGCCGCGGCGCTGCGCAATGGGCACGATTGCAGTGATCGATGTTTCACATGTTGAACTTGTGCTTTTAGGCGCCCTCAGCGCACCCGTCCAGAGGTAACTGGCGTTCAATTCTTCAAAGGATCGGCAGCCGATTTGCGCCATCACCATGTCGATCTCGCTGCGCATGATCTGCAGCACACGCGCAACGCCGCTCTGGCCGGCTGCCGACACCCCATATAGGGAGGGGCGGCCAAAGA
>Ga0308165_1003084_pt1 | contig 18486 bp, 17 predicted proteins | sample PhyWR2_FD_201032 | JGI IMG/M metagenome (GOLD analysis project Ga0308165, IMG submission 201032) | Phyllosphere microbial communities from UC Gill Tract Community Farm, Albany, California, United States - DLSLW.R2 | ecosystem: Host-associated > Plants > Phyllosphere > Unclassified | place: USA...
CCCCATCAGTTAACCCGTCCTGGCAATTGCCAGAAGATGGCTATTATCAATCTACCGATGCACCTGTTTCTCTCCTGGCCACTCGACAGGCAGTTAATCAATCATATCACCCACGGACTGGTTATCAGGTCGCTGACCGCGCAGCAACTGAGTCCTTTTGAAGTCCAGCGCTGGGAGCAAGAACTCAGTAGCCCGAATGAACAAATTCGCCAGCTGACAATAGACGAAATTGGATTGATGCTTAAGCGTTTCAGCTTATCGGGCTGGGAACCTATTCAGGTGAGTAAAATGACCCGGATACGGAGTACCGGCAATAATGTGTCACGCCATGCTCAGTTTTATGTCAGTCAGATGCTGGAATTTATCGGCACCAATTTTGACCAGGCGCTAACTATTGAGCAGGTTGCCGAACATGTAAAACTTAATCCCAACTATGCCATGGGCATTTTTCAGCGCGTAATGCAGTTGACCATGAAGCAATATATCACCGCGATGCGTATCAACCATGTGCGTGCTCTGTTAAGTGATACCGATAAATCTATTCTTGATATCGCCCTGACCGCAGGGTTCCATTCCAGCAGCAGCTTCTACAGTACCTTTAATAAATATGTCGGTATGTCACCGCAAAACTATCGCAAACTGCGTCAGTTAAAAAATACGCGTCACAGTACCGCACATGAAGTGACCGATTGATGTTAGCAAAAATAGATTTCCGCGCGTTGTTACCAAGATTAGTTAATTATATAAAATAAACACTTAGAATAAAAAATAAAGGAATTTATACACAGCCAGGGATTTAACGGGTTGTACTAATATATTGATGTATTAAGCCGCAAAAGAGAGTTTATAGAAGCTGTTTATGTTCTACGAAAAAAGACCGATAATAGGGAAAACATTTCATATATGAGTACCTATGCCAAGGAAAAAACTACATCTGCGTACTCTCATGCTGATGTTATCTGTCGGTGGAATTGTGCTTACCTCCCTGCTGCTACTCGGTGGATTGACGCTTCTCCAGAAGGGGGATATTGAAAATCGGTTACTCGAGAACAACCTGGCTTATGCCCGAAAACTGGCAGATACCACTGACAGATATCTGGCGACAGCTCAGCGAGAACTGGCCTATAGTGCCAGCAAGATAGGATCGCTTAGCGACAGAGAATATTTGAAAAGTGAAACAGAACGACTGCGTCTGCAGTCCGGCTTTTTCAACTCTGTCGTGGTGGTTGATAACGAGGCAATTATTGCTGCAGCTTCTCCTGAAAGTCTGCAACTGATTGGGGTAAAACTTCATTCAGATGCCACCAAGAAAGCGCTGAAAACGAAAAAACTGTTTATCTCTGAGCCTTTTTTTTCAACTGCGGGCAATTATGTCGTTTTTATCTCGCAGCCCTTATTCAATAAGACCGGTGGCTATATCGGTTTTATCGGTGGCAGCATCTACCTTCAGAAAGAAAGTATGCTCAGTGATATTTTGAGCATGCATTTTTACGAGAAAACCACCGATGTCAGCGTTATCAATAGTGACGGCAAGGTGATCTTTAATCGTGATCCGACATTAGTAAAGGCCGAGCTTGATTCTATTCCCGGTTTGCAAACCCAGAAAATCACCGACCCAAATGGTCACTTCTTCAGCGAGGCTAAAAGTGGCAGCAATCTTGTCGGCTATGCCAGCCTGAAACAAGCGGACTGGAAAGTGGTTATCTCGGGTGCCTCCGAAAGTGTCTCCCGGATCCTGATGCAGACCGCCGTCAATTCATTCTGGTTTACGCTAGCGATTGTCTTGATAACTATCACAGTGGTGACCATTTTTGCTGCCAAAATTTCCACGCCTCTGGAAAAGCTCGCAAACTTAACTCAAGAAGAAGATAGCAAGACCGCAGCAAAAAAACTGGCCAAAATTAAAGTCTGGTACCAGGAAGCGGAACATCTTAAACAGGCTCTCAATCAGCATCTGTCGAACATCACGAAGAGGGTGAATGCCCTCAATGATGAAACCATGACGGATACCCTTACCGGTCTGTATAACCGTAAAGGGTTTAGTACGCTATTAAAACGATACGCGCATTCCAGCAAGCATTGCGTTATCGCTATTGATATTGACCATTTTAAGAAGGTGAATGATCAATATGGTCATGAGGGTGGCGATGCGGTGCTGATTAAATTCAGTGAAAGGCTCTATGATCTGAGCCTCCGTAAGCAGGTAGTCTGTCGATTTGGTGGTGAAGAGTTTGTTATATTACTGCCTTATACCGAACGTGAAGAAGCGGCCGTCATTGCTGAACATATCCGTGTTGAGATCGAAAATACTGATTTTCCGTATCACCATAAAGTAACGGTTTCATTGGGCGTAGCAAGTTTTACTGATAGCGAAAATGATGTTTATACCGCACTGCGTAAAGCTGATTTAGCCCTGTATGAAGCTAAATTTTCGGGTAGAAACAAAGTTGTCGTCAGTAAACCTCAAGGTTTTTTCCACGTCTGAAATAGAGCCGTCGCCGCAGTCATGGTACAGTGCGCTTTCGAGACTTGGTGATATTCCATTTTTCACATCAGGCAATCGTAAACGCGACTTAGGACAACAACTTATGAGTAATGAAATCCCACTTAAGTTTTATGATATCGTGGATGAATATGCGACCGAATCGGCGAAACCCGTCAGCGAAGAAGAACGTGACGCTCTGGCACACTATTTCCAGCTATTGATTACTCGTTTAATGAATAATGAAGAAATCAGCGAAGAAACTCAGCAAGACATAGCGAGTGAAGCGGGGATCAGTGAACAGCGTATTGATGATATCGCGACATTTCTGAACCAATGGGGAAATGAATAGTTCCCGTTGATGATTGCCCTTCCCGGCTCCCCCGCTGCGATAAACTCACAGCGGGGAAACACGCAGTAATTCAGTAATTACTCAAAAAAGATCTGTGGATTATCTGCCAGTGAAATAAAGTTTTTGCTGTTTTTATCCAGCGTCAGAATCGCACCACTTTCAATATCATATACCCAGCCATGTAACCGGAGTGCGTTGTTACGCAACCCTACGGCAACACAAGGATGGGTTTTAATATTGTTCAACTGGGCAATGACATTCTCTTCCACCATCGCATTGACTTTATCCGTTTCGTTATCCCAGTTTTTTTTATCCACTACCGCTTTGGCGGCATCAGAATAATGTAACCAGTGAGCAACCGCAGGCATCTGATCCAGGCACTGACAGGACGCAATGGCTTTCATCGCACCACAATTAGAGTGTCCACAAATAACAATATCCGTCACGCCCAAGGCAACAACAGCATACTCAATTGTTGCAGAGACCCCACCCGGCTCGGGTCCAAAAGAAGGAACAATATTACCCGCATTACGTATAACAAAAAGCTGACCCGGATCTTGCTGAGTCACCAGCTCCGGTACCAGGCGACTATCCGAGCAGGAGATAAATAGCGCTTTTGGGTTCTGGCTGGAAGCCAGGCTACGGAACAGCTCTTTGCGCTGTGGGAAGACCTCTTTTTGAAAATTGAGGAAACCTTCAATGATATGTTGCATAGCACTTTCTCTTTTTTTTTCAAATTTCAGTTTTATGATAAAGCTAACATTCTGTCCGGCAACCCCTGATGATGAAAAAACAGGGGGCAGCACTCTGGCAGGCTGTACTGTTACATTAACTGATAAATATTCTACCTGCCAGTCTGCTGTCCCGCTTGTCGTCGCAGTGGATTCAGCGTTGTGCCACCCACAGTAAATCCTCGGTCGAGAATCCTAGATTACTGGCAATACGTAAGTAATTTGATTTTACGGTGTCCGGAATCGTAGGTGTACGTGACAGTATCCATAAATAATCACGATTAGGGCCGCTCACCAGCGCGTACTGATAATTATCATCCAGCGCAATAATGTTATAGCCACCATAGAACGGACCAAAGAATGAAACTTTAAGTGCCCCAGTGGTGGATGCCCCGGTAAAGTAGGCTTTCCCTTCACTTTCACTCCACTTATTTTTCTCCGGATTATAACCGCGGTTCAGTACGCTGATCCCGCCATCACTCCGTGTTCCGTAGGTCGCTGTCACCTGCTCCAGGCCACGTTCAAATCGGTTTTCCAGACGGGCAATTTCGTACCATTTACCCAGATAACGGCTGGCGTCAAATCCCGTAATCGGTTCTACGCCTTTTGGCGGCGTCGGAGACTTACAGGCTGCCAGCGTGAGAACAATGGCAACACTTGTCAATACAGGCCATAACTTCATATGAACTCCTTTCACTCCCGTATAAAGATTTCAGTATAGATCAAAGATTTTACCTTTCGTTTCGTTGGTATAAGGTTAATAACATATTCAGAATAATCTCTAGTAGCCCACCCGTCGCTTATAACCCGCTTTAAATTTCTACAAAAATCAGAGTCTCAGGGAGTGAAATACATTAACAATAAATATTACCTCATATAAACTTGTACAAACTAATTAAATTGCATAAGTTTTGGGGTATATCTATTACGCCACCAGACTCACAACAAGGATGAGGCCCATGAGCACAATGCCATCCATCATCACGAAGTTTGTTGATTACTATGCTGAACTGGACAATCAATCGCCATCATCGCTGGCTGAGCTCTATCATCCTGCTGCTGAGTTGACAGATCCCTTTGGTCAACACCAGGGGTTGCTTGCTATCCAGCACTACTTCACCCGCCTGCTGGACGATGTTAAACATTGCCATTTTGACATCGACCCTCCGCTTTGTGCCGGACCTCGTTTTGCCGTGACCTGGACGATGAACTGGGCACATCCACGGATCTCGCGAGGAAAGACGCTTATTCTGCCGGGATGCTCGATGGTCGAGGTAGATAACAACCTGATAATTCATCAGCGTGATTACTACGATGCGGGAGAGATGATCTACGAGCACCTCCCCTTGCTGGGCTGCGCAGTTCGCAGTGTAAAAAGGAGATTACGCGCATGATGACGGTACTGATTACCGGAGCCAGTTCGGGTATTGGCGCTGGGCTGGCAAAGTCCTGGGCTGATGAGGGCCACCATGTTATCGCCTGTGGCCGTGATGCCGTCCGCCTTGAGGAACTCCTCCAGTATAATTCCAATATTACCCAACGGCTGTTTGATATGACAGATCGAGAAGCCTGTCTGCTGGCGCTGGCAGACTGTCATGCTGACCTGATTATTCTCTGCGCGGGAAGTTGCGAATATCTGGAAAATGGTGTGGTTGATGCTCTCTTGGTTGAGCGTGTGATGACGACCAATTTTCAGGGGCCAGTAAACTGCCTGGCCGCCCTACAAACGCAGCTCGTACCCGGTAATCGGGTAGTGCTGGTCAGTTCAATGGCACACTGGTTACCCTTTCCCCGAGCAGAAGCCTATGGTGCATCCAAGGCGGCGCTAACCTGGTTTGCCAATAGCCTGCGACTGGACTGGGAACCAAAGGGAATTAACGTCACGGTCGTCTCGCCGGGTTTTGTCGATACGCCATTGACCCGCAAGAATGATTTTTCCATGCCGGGTCTGATAAGCATTGATGACGCTGTGAAAGCTATTCGTCGCGGTATTTCAAAGGGAAAAACGCATATCGCATTTCCAACTGGACTGGGTCTGACACTACGACTGTTGTCAGGACTTCCTGCTGTTATCCAACGTGTATTGTTACGCAGGATGGTTCGCTCATGAATATTGCTATCATTGGTAGCGGGATCGCCGGACTGACCTGTGCCTGGCGGCTGGCAGGCCATCACCAGGTGACACTGTTTGAAGCAGAAAGTACCGTCGGCGGACATACAGCCACGGTCGATATCACCACTCCCCAGGGGGCTTTTGCTATTGATACCGGCTTTATCGTCTACAATGACCGTACCTATCCGCGCTTTATGGGCCTGCTGAGTGAACTGGGTATCCGCGGGCAAAAGACTGAGATGAGTTTTTCGGTGCACAACCCGTTAACCGGGCTAGAGTATAACGGACACACCCTCACCTCGCTTTTTGCCCAGCGCAGAAATCTGTTCAATCCGTCATTCTGGCAGCTTCTGAAAGAGACGGTACGCTTTAATCGTCTGGCAAAAAAGACCCTGGCGGGTGATATCGATACCCACGCCACGCTGCAGTCTTTTCTGGAACAACATCATTTCGGCGCTTTTTTTGCACGTCATTATATTCTGCCGATGGGAGCGGCCATCTGGTCTTCGTCACTTGAGGAAATGCGTCGTTTCCCACTTCCGCTATTTTTGCATTTCTTTGAGCATCACGGTCTGCTGGATATCATTAACCGCCCACAATGGTACGTAGTGCCAGGCGGTTCACGCGAATATGTCCGGGCGATACTGGCCCAACTCAGTGATAATCTGACCTTGCATGTCAACGCGCCGGTCACACAGGTTATCCGCAACCAGGACGGGGTTGAAGTCAGGCTGGCTGACTCGACCCACTCATTTGATCACGTCATCTTCGCCTGCCACTCAGCACAGGCTCTTGCCATGCTCGAAACCCCAACACCTGCCGAGCGTGAAGTACTAGGGGATATTGGCTGGCAGCGCAATGAAGTGGTGTTACACAGTGACTCACGCTGGCTTCCTGTCCGTAAGCGTGCCTGGGCAAGCTGGAACTACCGCCTGAGCGAACATGACCAGGCCAGCGCCTGTGTCACTTACAACATGAACATCTTACAAGGACTCCCCGAAGGAGCACCGTTGTTCTGCGTGACCCTCAATCCTGAAACACCGATTGACGATAGCCAGGTCTGGCAGCGTTTTGTGTATGAGCACCCGCTGTTTAATCCTCAAAGCTGGCACGCCCAGGCTCGCCGCGGTGAAATTAACGGCCACCAGCGGAGTTGGTTCTGTGGGGCTTACTGGTACAACGGCTTTCATGAAGATGGCGTTCGTAGTGCGCTTGATGTGGTGAAGGCTATTGCCTCCATTAAGGATAAATAAGATGAACAGCTGCCTCTATCAGGGCGTTTTACGACATCGCCGCTTCACGCCTAAAGCCCACAGTTTTCGCTACCGTATGTTTATGGCCTGGCTCGATCTGGATGAGCTGGACACGCTGAAATCGGTCGGTATTCGCCGCAATCGATTTGCGGCTGCCTCCTTCTATGATACCGATTATCCGCTCGGTGTTCCGCTGAAAGAAAACACCCTGGATCGACTGGAGAGTCTGACCGGCGAACGACCTGATGGCCGGGTCATGCTGCTCACTCAGTTGCGTTATTTCGGCTTCCATTTTAATCCGGTCAATTTCTATTACTGCTATGACCAGGCAGGCATATTACGCTGGATACTGACAGAGGTTCGCAACACGCCGTGGAATGAACGGCATTATTATGCGGTAGATGGTCAGGAAGCCTGTCCCCTGAAAAAAATGTTCCATGTTTCCCCCTTTAATCCGATGAATATGGTCTACCACTGGCGCTTTAACAATCCGGGTAAAACGCTACATGTACATATCGAAAATCATCAGGATACTAAAATTTTTGATGCCACGCTGGCACTGACACGAGAGCCACTTACGCGTGCAGCTCTGACCTCGTTACTGCTTCGTATTCCGCTGATGACACTAAAAACAGTGTTAGCCATTTACTGGCAAGCGCTACGCCTGTGGCTTAAGCGTGTGCCTATTTATAACCATCCCGCCAGTAAGAGTGAACGCAAATGACCAACCCTTCCTTTGCACTTGATACTGCTATTCCGCGCCATGTCCGCATCGCGCGTCGTCTGCTGTTTCGTCTGTTACGTGGTATCCGCGGGAGTTCTATTACAGTCTATGAAGGCGAACAGGCTTTTCATTTTGGCGACAGCTCTGCCCCCCTGCATGCCGATGTCCGCATCCTCACGCCTGTGGTTTACAGGCGTCTGCTGGCAGGCGGCAGTATCGCTGCCGCTGAAACCTGGATGGAAGGGCAATGGGAATCACATCAACTGACGTCGTTACTGCAGATTGTGGCGCTCAACAGCAAAATAATGGGCCGGCTGGAAAGTGGCTTTCGCTTGCTGGGTCGACCTGTTGAACGGATACGCCACTGGATACGGCGAAATCATCGTCAGCAGGCGCGTGAAAATATTGCCGCCCATTATGATCTCGGCAACGCGTTTTATGCCCATTTTCTGGATGAAGAATTACTCTACTCCAGTGCACTTTTCTCTGCGGAAGAACAGAGTCTGGTCAGCGCTCAACAGGCAAAAATGGCCCGCCTGTGTGAACAACTGGCTCTGACCTCTGACGATCATTTGTTAGAAATTGGTACTGGCTGGGGTGCGATGGCGGAATATGCCGCACGTCATTATGGCTGTCGTGTCACCACTACCACCCTGTCGCGCGAGCAATATAACTGGACAACTGAACGTATTGCTCAAGCGGGCTTACAGGAAAAAGTAGAGGTACTGCTGTGTGACTACCGTGACCTGACTGGGAAGTACGACAAACTGGTCTCAATAGAAATGATTGAAGCGGTAGGAAAACGCTACCTGCCAGTATTCTTTAAGACTTGTCAGGCGCGTCTGCGTCCTGGCGGTAAGATGGTTATTCAAGCCATAACTATTCAAGATCAGCGCTACCGTGACTACGGTAAAAGCGTCGATTTTATTCAGCGCTATATCTTCCCCGGCGGATTTTTACCGAGCATCACAGCGATGAACTCGCTGATGACACAACACACTGATTTTGTCGTCCGCAATCTTTTCGATATGGGACCAGACTATGCCCGTACCTTGATGCACTGGCGGCAACGTTTTGATCACGCCTGGCCAGAGATAGAAAAACTCGGCTTTGATGAGCGATTCCGTCGTTTGTGGCTCTACTATTTTAGTTACTGTGAAGCCGGATTTAATGCTCGAACCATTAGCGTAGTGCAACTGACCGCAGAACGCGTATGAAACGCCCCGCGCAGCTTCTCCTGACAGCGGTTGCATTCGATGTTTACTGGACGCTGGTGGTGGTATTTCGCGAACGCGGCATTTTTTTATGGCTGGCCCTGGCGATACTGGCATGTCTGATGCTGCCCCACACACAACGTCGTGACGCTCTGCTACTCGCCCTGGCAGGGAGTGCTCTGGATACTGCCTGGGTGTTAACGGGGCTGATTAAGTTTAATAGTACAGCGTTATTGCCGCTCTGGATGGTCGCCTTGTGGTTAATGTTTGCCACCGTCTGGTCCCGTCTGACCAGCATGACCACCTTATCCAGATGGCTGCTGGTGCTGTCAGGCACCGTGGGTGGCCCAGTCGCCTATGCTATTGGGGAATATCTTGGGGCGATAACCTTCCTGGAGCCGACCGCTATCGTTTTAAGCTGGATGGTTTGTGGATGGCTGGTATTAATGCTGCTTTTTCATGTCCTGATGGGGAGGCAACAATGCGCTCGTTAGTCCTGATACTGATCGTGCTCATCATCACCAGCCCGCTGGCTCGGGCTACCGACTGGCTGAACTGGCGCACCGTAGGCAGCGCCACTTTTACATGGGGGCCGTTTACGCTCTATACCTCTCAGTTACTGACTCCTGAAGGGAACTATAAGGGAGCTCATCAGGATCAGGCTCTCATCATTACCTATCAGCGCGATATCGCTCGCGATAAGCTGGTTGATGCCACCCGAGAACAGTGGGAAGCACAGGGAGTTCTTGAGCATGAACCGCAAAGCGAAACCTGGCTAACCATGCTGAAAACACTCTGGCCTGACGTCGGTGCGGGTACCCAGCTGGCTTTTGTCGTTAATAATCAGCAGGGGCAGTTCTGGTATCGCGCTTCTGCGGCGCAAAAAACCTTTACACCATTGGGCCCCAGCCAGTCAGCTGCTTTCAGCACACACTTTCTGGCCATCTGGCTCAGCCCTGACACACAATATCCCAAACTGCGTCAGCAGTTGATCGGAGGTGAAAAATGAAACGTTTTCTCAAATCTGGCATCGCGTTGATGATGCTGCTGGCGGGCTGTAGTACTGAGGTCAAAGAATACCAGGACCAACAGCCACCGCTGGATATCTTTCACTACTTTCAGGGACAAACAGAAGCCTGGGGTATGGTGCAGGATCGCAGTGGTAAACAGCTGCGTCGCTTCCATGTAGATATTAAGGGCGAAGTTATCGGTGACACCCTGACGCTCAATGAACAATTTGTTTATAACGACGGTGAGAAGCAGCAGCGAATATGGCGTATCCAGCGTACCGGCACCGAGAGTTACCAGGGGACGGCCAATGATATTGAAGGTATCGCAACCGGTCAGGCAGCAGGGAATGCCTTTAACTGGCGCTATAGCATGAATATCACTGCTGACGGTAAGACCTGGCTGCTTCACTTCGATGACTGGATGTATTTACAAGACGATAAGCATCTGTTTAATAAAACAGAAATGAAGAAATTTGGTGTCACTGTTGCCACTGTTACCTTGTTCTTCACTCGCAAAGAATCCTGAAGAGGACCACATCATGAGTACTCAGCCTATTATTGGGATCAGTGGGTGTCTGACCGGTTCAGCCGTGCGTTTTGACGGCGGGCATAAACGTACCGGTTTTGTGATGGATGTGCTGGCACCCTGGGTGAGCTTTAAGCCTGTCTGCCCGGAAATGGCGATTGGGCTACCCTCTCCTCGCCCGGCATTACGCCTGGTTCAGGACAGTAGCGATGCGATATCTATACGCTTTACCCAGTCACCTCATGAAGATTTGACTGACAGGATGAAGGCTTTCACCGCGTCATATCTGCCACAACTTGAGAATATTGCCGGCTTTATCGTCTGCGCTAAATCACCGAGCTGCGGTATGGAACGGGTCCGGCTCTATGATGATAAAGGCAATCGTGGTCGTAAAGAAGGAACCGGCCTGTTTACACAAGCCCTGCTGGAAGCCTATCCCTGGCTACCGGTAGAAGAAGACGGTCGTCTGCATGACCCGATGCTGCGAGAAAACTTTATTGAACGAGTGTTCGCCTTACACGCTCTGAATATGCTGCGTCAAAAAGGGCTTACCCGACATTCACTGCTGGACTTTCATAGCCGCTATAAACTTCAGCTTCTGTCGCATACTCCGGCGGGGCAGCGTGAAATAGGTGCCTTTATCGCCTCGTTACATCAGTGGGATGATCTGGGCGCATTTTTCGTCGCATATCGTGACAGGCTAATGACATTGTTGAAAAAAAATGCCTCCCGGAAAAGCCACACTAATGTCTTAATGCATATTCAGGGTTACTTCCGAAATCAGCTTAATTCACGTCAACGACGCGAGTTAAGCGAGGTGATTCTTCACTACCGCGCCGGGTTGTTACCGATACTCGCGCCGATCACGTTGCTGAAGCACTATCTTGCTGAATATCCAGATGACTATTTACTGACGCAAAACTACTTCGATCCCTATCCGAAAGATTTAGCCTTGCGTCTCACTATCAATTAAACACAGACTCAGCCCCTGGCAACGACCACCTCCGGCCGCCACCAGACGATGTGTGGCGGTCATTGGAGCGGGTGAGGCAATCAAAAAGTCGTCTCCAGCGTCTGATAGACCGCATCCCGTAAATCATTCACAAAGCGGCCAGACATCCCTTCGTTCAGGGTATTAGTCAACGCGACGACACTCAACCCCATTGCCGGGTCAACAAACCAAGAATGACCATAGGCTCCGCCCCAGCGCCAGGTGCCTGTCGATTCAGGAGATAATGCCAGCGCCGGATCGCGCAAGACCGAGAATCCCAGACCGAAACCCGCGCCAGGTACATTGGGCAGCGTCAGGCCGCCGGTCTGATCACGCACCATCTCAGTGACCAAGTGGCCGGGAAGTAAATCGCCCCCGTCCTGGCGTAGCGTTTCCAGCAGGCGTAATACATCGCCCGCAGTCCCTGCCATTCCTGCGCCACCGGAGGGAAATGCCCGGGTGTTAAAGATACGACTCGGGCTAAAAACGATACCAATACATTCCTCAAACGCAGAGACCACTTCCCCTTCAGCGAGTCGATGCGGTTCAGGCGAGTCATTGACATATACCGTTGCCATACGCGCATTATTTTCAGCGCTGAAAGCAGTATCATGCATGCCCAGCGGGTCAGTAACCAGCTGGCGTACTGCCTCTGGCAGCGGCATTCCTGTGACTTGTTCTATCAGTCCACCCAGGACATCCGTTGCTACCGAATATCCCCAAGAGGTTCCCGGCTCATAACACAAAGGCACGCTGGCAATCCGACGCAGATTTTCACTCAGGCTAATAGCACTGCTGTCCAGACCATCGGAAACGTCGGCACGCGCATAGGATCCTTGATTATCTTGCTCAAAGAAGCGATAGCCCAGACCTGCGGTATGGCTCAGTAACTGTCGTAGGGTAATAGCTGCTGGGCCACCGCCAGCACGTTTTGGGCGAAAATCGGGCAACCAGCGTTCAATCGATTCGTCGAGCGTTATCTTGCCCTGAGCAACCAGCACCATTGCCGCGCTGGACACCACGGGTTTAGTGACAGAGGCCAGACGAAACTGCGTATCAAGCGTCATCGCACGCTGGCTTTCACGATCGGAAAAACCCGCTGCTTGCTGATAGACGAGCTCGCCATGACGAGCAACAAGAACAACGGCACCTACCAGACGGCGTTCATCCAGTGCCTGCTGCACGGCATTATCAATAAATGGAGCGGGTTTATGCTGCCGGGAGAGCGAAAAATGGGTCATAACAGACTCCTGAAATTTCTCAGTATGCGGAAGCCGTTGTCCGGAATCAAAGGCAAACAGTACCTGAGGGTGGACAGCTCATGAAGAGAAATAATCAGTGGTAAGAGCTGGCCAGCATCACAGGCTGCCCAGCATATTCCACATTCAGGGTTGTTTCATATATTGCAATAGCACCAGACGCCCGTCGCTATAGGTATCATCTGGCGCAGGCAGTGACAGTTGCTCTAACGTTTCCCCATTGGAGAGCAGTAAAACCAGAGCAACATTCCCGGTACTGCGGTGTTTTTCCAGCCACTGGGGGAAATTTTCTGCTGTCGTGAAACGGTTTTCGTTACCCGGATAGGCCAGCCCGTATCCCAGTTCACCTTGAGAGTCATATAAATCGATATCACTGCGTTTCATCTGCCAGGCAATACCTGAAGCAACGCCGGTATTATCAGCCAGAATATACTGGCTATCTGCCAGCTGCGGACGTACCGCCTCAATAAACGCCTGCGGTTGCTTTGAGTGCACCACCGTATCAGGAATAACGAACCCGACCAGCAGCGCGATCCCCAGTGGGCAACAAGAGGCCCAGAACCAGCGACGTTCACTGCGAAAGAGCGTCACTCCCCCGACCAACGCCCAGAAGAGAAACGCCAGGCCACCCAGCATGACCTTATTGACTTCGCTGGTATCATAAAGGGTAAATTTTGCGGGTCCCCAGGGCGCCAGCGCAACGAGCACGATGACGAAACAAATAATGCCAAATATCAGATTCAGCCAGCCATTAATCCGTAAGGTTAGCGCCTTATTTTTGGCCAGTATGACTGCATGATGCGCCATTAAAATCGACAACGGCACAAAACAAGGCAGGATATAGGTCAGGAGCTTGCCTTTGGCGATACTGAAAAACAGTAGCGGCATGATAACCCAGCCTAGCAAATAGATGGCGGCATCTTGTGTACTGCGCTCCTGAAATCCACGTTTCAGCGCCCCCGGTAATAAACCTAACCATGGCATACAACCGACAATGAGAATAGGAATGTAATACCAGAACGGCGCTTTGTGCTGAGCACCCTCCTCAGCGAAACGCTGGATATGCTCGACCCAGAAGAAATAATTCCAGTAATCAGGTTCAGCTTTGGCAATTGCCAGAGCCCAAGGTAAGACAATCAGAACCGCACTCACCACGGCTATAGGGCCAAATAAGAACAGCTCCTTCCAGCGTTTCTGCTGTACCACCCAAGGCAATACGCCAATAACAGGGATAGCAAGCGCGAGAAATCCTTTACTCATCACCCCTAACCCACAGGCAAAACCGAGTAGAATATAGCCTCCTACCTTTCCTGCTGTGGTGTTCGCGGTACTGGCAGCCCAAAAACAGCACATTGCTGCCGTCAGGCATAACGTCACCATCGGGTCGAGCACCGCATAAGTCCCGACGCTATACACCAGGAAGAAAGTCAGGAAGATTACAGCAGATAATACAGCCACTGCCCTGTCACGCCACATACGAAATGCCAGCCAGGCAATCAGCATAGCGCTGAGTGAGATGCAGAATACTGATCCAAAACGCACGGCAAAATTATTATGTCCAAAGATAAGCTGGCTGACCGTATTTATCCAGTAACCCAGAATTGGCTTTTCAAAATAACGGAGATCAAGAAAATGGGGCACCAGCCAATTTCCGGATAGCAGCATCTCACGGCTGATTTCTGCATAACGCGTCTCATCCGGCTGCCATAATCCTCTGGCATCCAGAGGGACTAAATACAGCAAGATGAAACAAAAAACAAAAGCCACACCATACTTTACTAAGAATTTCATCTACCAAAACTCGATAAGTTATTGTCAGCCCGACCATCCATGCCAGGAGTGAAAAATAAATAGTAATCAATGATAAATAATCAGAACAATCCCAGCATAAACTGGCAGCAGGAAATTTATTTTGCGTATTTTTTCGCTACTGTGGACAAGTAATTACTGATATTGTTCCACCAGAAATAAAAATATTTTCTTTAATTACCATAACATACATTGAATAAAAATAATTCTCACTAATACAATAACAAACTAAATTACCTGATACCTGAGAATTAAAAATAATATCACTGGCTGGCAACGATACAGACGCTGAAAAAAACATGACGCAAGGTATAAATGTTATTTATTCCTGGATTTTTTTTGAATAATAGACTAAATGTCGGTTTTTATTTAAATAAACCTCTTCACTTTTAGGGTGAAGAGGTTTATACCCGTCAAACTTCACGTAGCTTAGGGGTCACTGGCCTATTTTTTGTCTACCTGATAGAAAATATGCTTCCCGAACGGGTCAATTTCATACCCGGTCACTTCAACCCTGACCGGTTCAAAGATAGTCGAGTGCGCAATCATCACCGCTGGCATTTGATCATGCATCATTTGCTGCGCCTGCTGATAGATAACCGCCCTTTTGCTTTGGTCGCTTTCGGTTCTGGCTTCCTCAATCAGTTTATCAAACGGTGGATAACACCATTTCGCTGAATTAGACCCGCCTTTGGCAGCCGTACAGGTAAACAGTGGGCCAAAGAAGTTGTCCGGGTCTCCGGTCGCTGTGGTCCAGCCCATTAAGGCCGCCTGATGATCGCCATTCTTCAGACGCTGTAAATATTCACCCCACTCATAGGTGACAATTTTGGCATTCACGCCGACCTTCTTCCAGTCAGCTTGGATCATCTCCGCCATACGACGAGCGTTAGGATTATAGGGCCGCTGAACCGGCATCGCCCAGAGATCGATAGTGGTGCTCGGGTCATAGCCCGCTTCTTTCAATAAGGCTTGCGCGCCCTCAGGGGAGTAGGCGTAGTCTTCCAGTTTATCATCTGCACTCCACACGCCTGGCGGGAGCAGGTTTTTAGCCTGGGTACCACTACCATTAAATACCGCTTCAATAATCGCCGGTTTATTGATTGCCATGGCCAGCGCCTGGCGGACTTTTACATTATCAAACGGCGCTTTTTGGGTATTAAAAGATAAGAAACCGGTATTCAGGCCAGACTTACTCATCAGATTAATATTTTTGTTTTCCTTCATCCGTGGTAAATCTGCAGGATTCGGGAAGGGCATCACCTGGCACTCATTTTTCTCCATTTTTGCATAACGAATGGCTGCATCCGGTGTGATAGAGAAAACCAGGCGATCAAGTTTGGCCTTACCTTCCCAGTATTCCGGGAAGGCCGTGTAAAGAATGCGCGAATCTTTTTGATATTGTTTGAGTTCAAAAGGCCCGGTGCCAATAGGCTCCATATCGACACGTTCAGGTGCCCCGGCTTTCATCATCTCATCAGCGTATTCTGCAGAAAGAATCGAGGCAAAATACCATCCCAGTGCAGCAATAAACGGTGAGTCCGGTCGCGATAAGGTAAATCGCACGGTATTATCGTCGACTTTATCGATGCGGGTAATCAGCTTAGCAAATTCCATACTGTTGAAATTTGAATAGTTACCATTCGAAACTTTATGGTACGGATGCTGAGGATCTTTTTGTCGCATAAACGAAAAAATGACATCATCGGCATTGAAATCGCGACTCGGTTTAAAAAATTTATTGCTCTGGAACTTCACGCCTTTACGCAGGTGGAAAGTATATTCTTTACCATCCTCACTGATTTCCCAGCTCTCCGCCAGACTCGGAATTAATTCTGTGGTACCCACTTTGAAATCTACCAGTCGATTATAAATCGGTACCGCACTGGCATCCACACTGGTTCCAGAAGTATACAGCTGTGGATTGAAATTTTCAGGTGAACCTTCGGAGCAAAAAACAAGCGTATTTGCCGCGACACTGGCACTGAATGATAAGGCTGCTACAGTCACAGCAAGAGTCGTTATCTTTGTTCTCATACCTGTCCTTATTTCTGTAACCCACAAGAAAATAATTAAAAACCTTGCCATAAATAACATTAAATTCAGATACTGAGATACCGCTATTTCTAATAAGGGTCCGATTATGTCGTCTTCGTTACAGTTTCAGTTAACACAACGCTTCTTTCGCTATTTGGCCATCACCAGCCAAAGTGACCCACACGTTAATACTTTGCCGAGCACTCCCGGGCAAAAAGAGATGGCAACATTACTGGCAGATGAATTACAGGCTTTAGGGCTTGACGATATTATTATTGATGAGTTTGCAACCGTGACAGCGGTAAGAAAAGGCAATGTTCCCGGCGCACCACGAATTGGTTTTATTACCCATATTGATACCGTTGATGTGGGTTTATCTGCGGAAATTCATCCGCAAATATTATCCTTTACCGGCAGCGATCTTTGCCTGAATCAACAACAGAATATTTGGTTGAAAACCGATGAGCATCCGGAGATTTTGCGTTATGCCGGTGAAGACATTATCTTCAGTGATGGCACTAGTGTGCTGGGCGCGGATAATAAAGCCGCGGTCACTGTGGTCATGACCCTGCTGGAAAATTTAGCCGCAACCGATAAGGTCGGGGATATTGTAGTGGCGTTTGTTCCCGATGAAGAAATTGGCTTGCGTGGTGCTAAAGCACTCGACCTGACACGATTTGACGTCGATTTTGCCTGGACGATTGACTGCTGTGAAATCGGTGAAGTAGTCTATGAAAACTTTAATGCTGCTCATGCTGAAATCACTTTTACGGGCGTAACCAGCCATCCAATGTCAGCGAAAGGCGTGCTGGTTAATCCTCTGTTGATGGCCACAGACTACATCAATCATTTTGACCGACAACAAACGCCTGAACATACTGAGGGGCGGGAAGGTTATATCTGGTTTAATGGCCTGGCAGCCACACAAAGTGAAGCGGTGCTGACAGCCAGTATTCGTGACTTTGATTTAGTCCGTTTTGCTGATAGAAAGCAACAGTTGGTCGAGGTGGCAGAAAAATTTGCTGCTCAATACCCTACCGCTCACGTTAAATATGATATCAGCGATACTTACACTAATATCAGTAATGCTATTAGTGAAGACCGGCGGGCTATTGACCTGATATTTACCGCACTGGATGAACTGAATATTCCGGCAAAAGTTATCCCCATGAGAGGGGGTACCGATGGCGCGGCACTGTCAGCGAAAGGGTTATTAACGCCCAACTTTTTTACCGGCGCACATAATTTCCACTCACGCTTTGAGTTTCTCCCCCTCAGTTCTTTTGAAGCCTCTTATCAGGTCGCCCGGAAACTCTGCTTATTAGCTGCTAAATAATGTGTTATCTGCCCGGCATTTCCCTGCCGGGCAGATATCCGATACTTCAGCTAGCCTTAAGCTCCCAGCCTTTCTTCCCTGCTATCAGCCGATGAGTCAGGCCAATTTGACTGAGAAACACCTCGTCATGTGAAACGACCAGTAATGTCCCTGAATACTGCTTAAGTAACGATTCTAAAGCCTGCAGCGACATAAGATCCAGATGGTTACTCGGTTCATCGAGCAGTAAACAACGCGCAGGTGGATCGGCATAAATCACCGTTGCCAGGGCGGCTTTAAGCTGTTCTCCGCCACTGAGCTGCCCGCAAGGCAATAAGATGCGAGTGGCATCTAAACCGAGTTGAGCCAGTTGCATGCGCAGTTGAGATTCTCCTGCCAGAGTATTCACCGCCAGCAATTGTTCCAGCACGTTGCGTTGCGGGTCAAGCAGGGAAAGCTGCTGGTCCAGCAAGGCGGAGTTTACCCGCACATCGCACAGTCCTGAGACTAATGTTAACTGACCGGCTAAGATTTTTAGTAATGTCGATTTACCACAACCGTTTGGGCCAGTAACCCCTATCCGCTGACCACCGTAAATCGTCAGGTTAAGAGAGTTAAAAGGTGCGGTGGCAAAAGGCAGTATGGCATCCGTCAGCATGGCGACTGGGTG
>Ga0308165_1003085_pt1 | contig 18485 bp, 14 predicted proteins | sample PhyWR2_FD_201032 | JGI IMG/M metagenome (GOLD analysis project Ga0308165, IMG submission 201032) | Phyllosphere microbial communities from UC Gill Tract Community Farm, Albany, California, United States - DLSLW.R2 | ecosystem: Host-associated > Plants > Phyllosphere > Unclassified | place: USA...
TCATCAATCTGAAAGAGGAGTTTTGCGGGGCGAGGAATATACATGCACCGGATTATAATGGGAGATGGTTACTGAAAACAGCCATTGACTTACAGAGTCTTAGCTCCGCCGCAGGCGGCTATTGTTCGAACATCTCTGATAAATCTGTCTGAGCGGGACATCTAATTCCTGCTCAGAAAATATTATTGTTATTTTTTCAACAATATCTCTCTTTAATTAATTTATATGCAACAATCCTCAATTCGCAACAATCCTCCAATTTTTGTGTTCTTAAGGCAATAATCTCTCTCGTATTCTCCAGAGATCCGAAAAAAGCAAAAGTCGGAACTGTGTTGACAGGAGATGTGAACGATTGTTTTGTACCTTGCGATTCTGACGTTGAACCTTATCAAGCAAGGAGTTGAAGCAAGAACCTGTAGAGATGAGTGAGGCTCCGGTTAAGACAGCAGTTTGACCGTCCTTTAGAAGAAGCTGTCAATTAATTTCTATGCTATTCTGACGAAGTGCATCAAGCTTATTCTTGGGCATAACAAGGTAAGTCTCTTTCAGCGTAGGGTCCAAAGGCTTACCTTTTTTAAAGTCACCCAACATCTGGTCTACGTCTCGGCGATCGCCACAAGTTGCACTCAAATATTGACCACCAAAAGAGTAGAGATCTACATTAATTACGGTGTCACAAATTCCCGATTTTATTACTTTTCTTGCAAATTCAATATTTTGTTTATGGTAGTCATTATATTTATCGCCGTAGTGTTTGACTATCCACGATGATGGTGGACTTTTTTCAAATATCCAGCGATTGATCCTACCGTCAACTCCCGCCTCAGTGAAGCTTGGTAGCATCCGGATAAATGCTGGCTTAATTTTTACTTTAAATGATGACCCCGTTCTTCCATATATACCAATGTAATCATCAGGCGACGCAGTGTAATTGCGATAAAAAACTTGCATCTCAGATATGTTTATATTGTCTCCACCACCAATATAAATGAACTTTTCATTAGGGTTAATCTGATACTCTTCATAGGTTTTCTGTAAAGTATTCAAGCGTATCACTTTTTTTGCTCAGTTTCCTTTACATGTTTTACGAAGACATCATTAGCTGCTGCTGTAATATGCATTTGAACGAAAATCAAACTGATAATAAGTGGAATTCTAGAGGTGATCATGTAAACTTCCTTTTTCATATTGCATTCTATAATGTTTACAGAATGTATGGTTTTTATCTTACAAATCTAACTAACCGAATACTTACTCCATAGTGAGATATTTTTCTCTCAATATAGACATGCTCAGCGTCCATGTTCACATCGGCATTATTCGCGCAAAGCTCAATTTTTCTAAGTAAGAAATCATCATAATAAATAATTCCAGCCTGACAGTGGCTATGTTTCCCATTTTTCGGACCAGGATGGGTAATCTCAAATTCAACGTCATGACTTACAGAAACATTTGAGGTTAGATAAACAAAAACCTCAGGAGCATGCCAGAGCATCATTACGAACATTAAAACTAATGCAGTGTATCCTTTCCATATCGCATTCCAATTACCTTTGTATAAATTTCCATTTCGTATTGCGCGATATAAAACTGCACTTGCTAAAACTAGTGATAGAAAAATAATAATGAATCTGCTAGCCAACTGATTTTTCATAAATACATTCAGCGCAATTGACCAAGAAAAATTAAACCATAATATCCATATAGTTAAAAAAACAAGCAGGGAGATAACAAGTTTTATATCAGATTTTTTCATAATTGAATTTTAAACTACGTGATAATATTCGGCAAGTGTGAACTTTCCTATTTAGCTTAAGGAAATATGCAGGCGGGCATTGTAATGTCGTCGTTTTTCATCTGATATTATGGGAGCCAAACAACGGCCGAGATATGAAAACGCCATAAACCAAACTAAAGGCTAACCGCTTGTGGTGTTGTCCCCTCACCGCAAAAAGAATGATACCTTGAATGGGGGGCACAAATTTGACCTCACGTTGAGCGTCGCGGTGACGCTCAATAGGTATTTACTCATAATAATCTATCATCAGGTTGAACAATGTGTCGTCATCAGCGATGCATTTAGTCGGATTTCCTAGACCGTCTGGATTAGTGCAATGAATTCCAACAGATGTGGATTCTTTTTCACCATTACCCATAATATCCTCTCTGACTCTTGTTATATTATCTAGGTTTTTTTTCGTATTGTATTTATAAATAAAGGTCTCAGTTCTATTTATCATAGAAGGGTCGTATTTAACAATGTATTTGTTAATTAAATTATCAGGATGATAAAAATAGATTGTGTTGACAATTTTGTTATTTACACCAGAAATTCTACCGTTTGTATAAGTATAGTTTGTCTCAATTGTATGTCCGTTGTAATAATCAAAAAGGGAAGTTACCTGACAGTTCTTATTTTGTGTAATATGCTTTAATTTTTTCCCATCAATGATTTTATAAAAACTCAATCCTGTTGGATTTGATTCAATTAATCCATCCTCGGTTGTTTCTCTAATTTTTTTTAGGCATGCGTTTTTGTCAAAAAAAAGTTCTGTTATGTACGTGTCACCTCTGACTATTTTTTGTTTTTTAACATGTTTTATATTTCCATTAAGTGGCACAATATTAAAAACTTCTAAATAATTTGAAATGGTTTGATTATGTGCAGCGTCTTGAGCATTACTAGCATGTGGGGTTAATGCTAAAAGCAGTATGGGAGTGCTGTAATATTTTATTTTGTGAATGATATTATTTACTCTTGTAGCTAAAGTGCATTTGTCGCTGCTGTTTTCCATTGGTTTTTCTCTATTTATGGAATTCTTTAATCCCGCTAGATGGGTTAAATAATGCTGTTAATGTACAAAATTTTCCCATATCCAAACTGACCTATTATTCACTAAATCTTCATTGCTGACCCAGTCGAATCGTCGCATCTTCTGATTCTGCTGTGCTGACGATGCACGTATCTTCTATTAATACATCGCTATCCAGATCTGAAATGCTGATGGACCGGAATTGATTATCGAGGACTCTGAGAGAAACCTGAACTGCCCGGTTCCGTTGTTCCCGCGCGTCGTAGAAATGCCCACTCCAATTGTGAATGTCGGCTCTTTTTGCCTCATCACGGCTGGACTCTGGATTTTCCTTAAACTCAGCCAGAGGGCTACCAACCTTATCATATATTCGGAGCTGCAGATTCCCTCTATTGGTATCAGGCGTATTTTTCAGACTATTTATTGTAATGATATCAAAAGTGCTACAGTGCGAGACGTCGGCAATCTGGCCTTGCCAAGAAAATGCTGTGCAAGGCGCGCACATTAATACTACAGCAAAAAGTTTGTTCAATTTGTTAATCCTTTGAATGGCAGTTATCGAATTTTAATATTAATTCATCTTAAAGCCAACATACTGTAATGGATTGATTTAGTGCCAGTGGCTATCGTTTTTAAATCATAGCCTTAACCGTATCACATTTAGGTTGTCCGATTAGACAAAACCACGGGAAACGTCATATAGCGCAATTCCAACCTTAACGTGCAATATTTTCTGCTTTCCAAGGGGAACTCAGGTAAATGGGGATGTGTCGATGTGTCATCGATGCTTTATTCTCTCTTTTTCTGCCAAGATCCGATTTCTGGCAAAGTAGGAAACACCTGTATATAAAATACAGATTGTCGCGGCGCAGCTCGTCGCGGAACGCTTCATCTTGGCGAGTAATTTAAAGGATTATTGCCTTTAAACGGTCGGAAACCATCTTCCAGGTATATTCACCCGTTGCAGCGTTGACCGCGATGATTTGCATTTCATCAAACGAAATCCGTGAACTAATGATTTGTACACCATTGCGCTTCAAAAAAACTTGAGCGACGAACAGTGCCGTTCGTTTGTTTGCGTCTCTGAAGATGTGACCACGTGCGATAGCGACCAGATATACGGCAGCCAAATCGTAAATATCCGTTACACATTCGTAATGATGCATGTTTAACACGCGGTGAATGATGGCATCGGCGCGGCCAGGTTCGTCCATGCCCGGAACGCCACCATCACGCGAGATTAAGCGATCATGAAACTCGATCACTTCCTGTGAACTGACTAATTTCATCGTTTTGAAAGTTCCGTGTACGCTGTGCCGTGAGTCTGCATGATCTCGGCAAATTCAGCATCGAGCGCTGCTTTGCGATAACGCTCAAACTCGGTTTTGCTCACAACTACTGCTGATTCACCATTTCGCCGAGTGACTTCAACGGGCTCGCCAGTCGCCGCCATATCAAGAATTGCGGCCAGATTTTCTCGAGCATTGCTGTATGTATAACTGTTCATAGACCCCCCTTTTACTTGTTCATGTTAATTGTACAGCTAACATGGGGAAATGCAAGAATGTACATAATGCACTGATTGTCTCGGTATTCGCCTATGGCAATAATCCACTAATCGCAACAATCCATCATTTTTTTGTGCTTTTTCTGCAACAATCCTTCTTTCCCCATCTGCAGAGCCGAAAAAAGTAAAAGTCGGAACTGTGTTGACAGGAGATGTGAACGATTGTTTTGTACCTTGCTATTCTGACGTAGAACTCTTAGGGGGCCGCTTGGAAAACGGAAAATATCCCACGTTAAGCCTGTTTTTTACGCAGGCTTATGTCGTTGCACTCATGCCGATTCAGAATGGTCCATGTGATAGACGACTAATCCACTTCATGAAGTAAGGCGAGCGTATCCGCCCCTTTTCATTGCTAACGGAGGATCAGAAGCGGTTGTTGCGTCTTTTGCAGCATTTCAGAGGTATGACTACCGATAAAGAACTGCCGCAACCTGGAATGACCGTAGGCCCCCATCACTATCAGATCGATAGTATTTTCCTCGGCGTAACGAATGAGCGCATCCCGACATCTTATCCGGTAAGATGTGTTGCGCGCTTGGGTTTCAAGAAAGGCTTATGATAGCTCTATAATGCGAGGGGAAGAAGACGATAATCGGAATGTGCATCCCTAAAACTCATAAAAAAGCGACTTAATACGGATGCCTGAAAGTATCAAGTCGCAAATGAATATATAACAAATAGATATTAACTTTTTGAGGAGTTCTAAAATATATCAATTCATCAATATTTTTTATGTATATGGCTTTTGTTTATAAAGTGTTGATAAAAAAACCAGATTACTGTTTCCTTAACATAAGTAAATGATATCTTTCGTTACTTATTTAACAGAATATTGTGAACTGATAATGATAATATTTCAAATTGTTTAGCAAGCTCCAAACTTAGCCAAATGTAGCCATGTACAGAAGTTTCATAACTATCATCACCTGTATCATCAGACAGTACAGACTGATGAATACTACTTACAAGATCACTCAAATTTATCTTTTTCAAGTTAATGGTTGATAACTGTCCAAGCTCTAATGTATCCTCTATATCCTGTAATGCATTCAATGTCATCTGTATTGATTCATGTAATTCTGATGACTTAATTAGAAAGAAATGACTCTTCCTTGATTCCCAATGCGCATTAGCTTGTGACTCAAGAATGCATATAATATTAGTACATATTTTTTGTATTACTTCAAAATCATCTTTACCTCTATGACACTCCTTGCTTGCAGCTATAATTAAAGATCGTAAACTCACTATTTCCAAAACTACCATTTGTATGGTCTTATCTAAATACGGGCGATCAATTAGGTTGCGGGAATTGATTATCTGATAAAGATTAGAAAACTCTTTAATAATACAACAAAGTTTTAAACGCCAATGAATGTAAGCTTTTTGCGGATATAAGCTAGTAAAAACCATGGCGAGAAAAGCACCAAGAACTATATTAACACTACGCCAAAAAGCCGTCATAACATCACCAGCAGGAGCACTGGAGACAACGGCCAATGTAATTTCAAAGCCCCATAAAGGGGCTTTTTTGTCAGTATTGACCATTCATCAATCGCGTTTAGATATTTATCTCGTCTCTAGAGGAAATTTTTATAAACCGATATGCTAATGCACGCAATACGATTACTCTCTATCTTTAAACCGTCCGTTGTTGAGCCGGTCGAGAAGGTCAAATACCCAACAGACAAGCGCACGAGCGTTATGGTAGTGGCAAGATTTTCACAGTGGTGAGTTAAAGCGCTTTTCATATACTCTGCAATATGAACGGTTACAGGATACTGTAACTGAATGGTCAACTAGGCCATGTCCATCCTTGCAGTGATAACCCCTAACGATTAACCATTAACGCGGATGATGCTTAAAAAGACACACAGCTATTTGTCTTGCATATACCAAAGGATTACCGAGGCTTCATTTTTTGGTGAAGGAATATGTTATTGATACAGCAGGATTGAATGAAGAAATTAGTAGGAGGTATGTAAGGAGCGAGGATAAGAAATAGCAAATGGCGCTACCACAGAACTAAAATACGCTTTTCTATGGCACCTTATTAGCAATAAATTCCAAAATTACAATATGTTAGTTGCTGAAACACGTATGAATATCTTACTCGACGTGCAATTTTAGAAACTTCCATTAAGTATTCGTTACTGAGCGAGGTTTTTGTAACGTCATCACGAGAGTTTTATAGGGTATTAAAGAACTATTCTCTTTATTAGCTGTGCTTTCCTATCTGTTGACTATGTTAAATAAATACATATTAACAATTGCGAATAGTCTTTACCTTCTCAATGATAATTCGACTTTAAAAATTTGTACTGGTATTATATCTAGCTGTTGTAAATAGTTTGATAATATGTGAGATGGGATATAATTACTATGTAACAGTACTATTATGTAGTTCAGTTCTTACGTGCGTCCATTACTGCCTACAAAAAAAAAGATATATACGACATGCCTTCTCTCTTTCATCTATGTATATTATTTATTGAATATTAACGATTGAAAGGAGTTTGGAATGTTGATGGCATTTGTAAAAAAAACGCTACAAATCATTAATATATCATCAATGATAATGATTGCTGCTAATGTAAATGAAATAAAATCAACATATCAAAACTATAGTACAGGTTACGACTTAATTGATTATTCAGGTTATAACTATACCTACCCATCATATAGGTATGCAGGTTATAAATACACGTCGTCATTATATAGGTTAGATAATGAGATCTCAGATAAGTTAATTGAGCATCACATTAATAAATTGCAGGATGAGTGTAACGAAGACTATAATTGTACTTCTGGTGTGGGAAATTTTCAGGCTGTAAAAAAATGGCTCTATAAAAAAGGCCTTAAAAAAGGAATTAAAAAATATATGTAAATATACTAAGTGAAAACTTAGTGAAGTGTTTAGGTATATTTAATAAGGGATGATCATAACGACGATAAGACTTGAAAGATTATATCATCAATATTAAATAATTATTTTTCAATGGCAATGGGTTTGCGAAAAATAAAGCAAAATATAGCTTGAAGGAAGCTTTGTGAATAATTTTTCGTTTTTCTTTCATACGATCAAGTCATACAGTTAATTAATGTCTTCATCATTAAAACAATTTCATCTCACAGTCTAAAACTCAATAAGCCCTATTTCTATAGGGCTTTTGTTTAAAGGTTACAACTTAAAAAAATGAATTATAAACAATAGTTTAGTTGTGTTAGGCACATTTATCTACGCATTCTTTCAATACCACGACCGTGTATTTTCCAGTTTTAGCATCGAGCTGTACGCCGTGAATATCGGTTTCAAAGCCCGGATAGTGGACACCAATTTCACATAGCATCTGCAAGAAACTCAGCACTGGGCGGCTCTCTTCCGTAAGCATTTCTCCTGGCATAATTACCGGCACACCAGGAGGATACGGCAGGATCATGTTGGCGCTGACTTTCCCTAACATATCATCTAAGGCACATGACTCAATGTTGCCACGCACTTCTTCTTGGAACGCATCATGAGGCGTCATTACCAACTTTGGTAATACCTCGAATGCATGATACATCAAGTCGGGCAGATTGTGGTGTTTCACCAGAGCATGAATGCCATGAGCTAACTCCATGATTCGCATATCTTTATAGAGGTCTGGTGCTTCTTTATATAATGATGGTAAAACGTCTTTTACGCGAAGGTTGAGATCATATACGTGTTTGAAGTCGATGAGTGCGCGCAGCAAACTGAGCGCCTTGGTTTTGTCGATCCCAATGCTGAATAGGAAGAGCAGATTATACGGCCCCGTTTTTTCTACGATAATACCTCGTTCGTCCAAGTATTTGGAAACTATCGACGCGGGGATCCCTTCATCTTCTAATGTGCCGTTTGGATTTAGTCCCGGAGTTAATAAGGTAACTTTTATAGGATCAAGATACATATGATCGCTGTCGATATTCGGGAACCCATGCCATCCATTGCGCGGGTTCAACGGCCAGCATGCGACCTCATCAATATTGTCCGGCTGCCACACGTCAAAGAACCAGCCATCAGATTCTGTAAGTAAGCGGCGGATCTCTTTTCGGGAGCGAATTGCTCGTTCAATTGAATCATTAATTAAACGCTTACCTGCATTACCTCTCATAATCGCCGCTGCGGTTTCCGTTGATGCCACGATGCCGTAATGCGGTGAGGTAGTAGTATGCATCATATAGGCTTCGTTAAACGTCTCTTCGTTAATATCGCCCTTCACGTGGATCATTGAAGATTGGGAGAACGCTGCTAGCAGTTTGTGAGTAGATTGAGTTTCGTAGATGATTTTACCCGGCACACGCTCACCGCTCATCCCTGCTTTGCCTTGGTAAACAGGATGGAAGTTGGTGTAAGGTACCCACGCCGAATCGAAGTGTATCGACTTAACATCGAGCGTGTTTTTGATGTATTCGGTGTTATAGAACAGACCGTCATAGGTGGAGTTAGTGACTACCGCATGCACGGGCCATGTTGCATTGGGCGTATTTTTCACTTTCTCTTCGATGCTAGCGCGGGTGAATTCGCTTTGCGGTATCCCGCCTAAAATACCGTAGGCGTTACGGGTTGGGCGCAGATAGACGGGAACCACGTTGCTCATCATCATCAAATGGGTCAATGATTTATGGCAGTTACGGTCGATCAGAATAGTGGCACCGGCAGGAGATGAATACATGCCGACAATTTTATTCGCTGTGGATGTCCCGTTGGTCACGATATAGCTGCGATCGGCGTTAAACGTGCGCGCAATATACTCTTCAGCGTCACGGTGTGGGCCGCTATGATCGAGCAGTGAACCGAGTTCAGATACGGAAATTGAGATATCCGAACGCATGGTGTTTTCACCGAAAAAATCATAGAACAGGCTACCGACAGGGCTTTTCTCGAATGCCGTTCCGCCCATATGCCCCGGCGTACAGAACGTGTATTTCTCTTCTTTGACGTATTTGAATAGCGCCTTGGTCAGCGGCGGCAGAATGGCATCAATATATTGATCGGTGCTTTGGCGGATCTTGGTGGCAATGTCTTGCGCGCTGCCTAATGCATATTCAAAGAAGCGAACGTTAAGACGCAGGTCGCTCATATTAACGTCAAGCGTCGAATAGGTGTTGGCGAAGGCATAAATTGGCAGCAGTTTGTTGAGCTCGCTGATTTCAGCGCTGAGTTCGAGGTTGTATTTATCCCAGTCGAAAATGACACCACACAGGCGGGAGTTGTTTTCAATCAGCTTCAGCAGATCGTTGCGGTCTTTGGGATAAGCAATGCGGAAGCCTTCCTTCTCTAACTCTTGATGCAGCTCGCGCAGGGGTTCTTCCTTAAAATAAGCGCTTAAATCGTTCATGATAGCAATGATATTCATGCAATACTCTCCATATTTCCGTCGGATAAATCGATCGATATAGCAGATTAATCAACCGATATTTAATGTATTTGTGAAGCTAAATTCTGAAAATGGATATCAAAGACCAGTATTGGTCGAGCTTTTATCTCTTCCCATTTTGCGCGAGTAGAACATCAGGATGATTAAGCTGATAATGAAGGTTCCCGCCAACTCGAAGGAGTTGGCCCCCATCAGGGCGATAAAGCAGAATACACAGCCCAGTACGGAAGCGATCAAGCTGAGAATGTTTTTCAGGTTTGCGCCATCAAAACGGATCAGGTCGATACAAGAGTAGAAGTACGGCAGCATGGTTAGCAGCACGGCAATCCCCGTCAGCTCACCGAACAGATCCGATGCTTTGCCACCGTTGGCGTTCATTACCGTGATTAGCACCATCAATACTGTCATCTTAATCGCGGCTAAGAACAGGCCTTTTCTTGGAATACCGTCTTTATCCATTTCACCGTAAACTTTCGGGAAGTTGCCGTCATGGGCGGCGCGAGCGCCGGCCTGACCGACCAGCATCATCCATGAGCCTAAAGACGTTAAACAGGCGAATGCGGTAAAGGCAGAGACTACCGGCCCTGCCCAGCTACCTACCATGGTGGAGGCACTGATCGCAAACGGTGCGCCTGATGCCGCCATTTGTGAGGCTGGATACATACCGGCAATAACTTGAGTTGCGGCGATATAAACGATACCGGCAAGGAACGTCCCCAGCATGGTCGCAATAGGCACGTTACGTTTTGGATTCTCCACCATACCGGTACTCACCGCGGCAGATTCAACGCCGATAAAGGCCCACAGACACAGCAGAATACTTTTTATGACGGCGTGATAATCTGTGCTCCCAGAGGTATTCCAGTTTGCCTGATAGGTTCCCATATCAAACCAATACCAACCTGCAACACCGGTACCGATAACGGGAATAAGCACTAACACTAAGCCAATGGTAGTTAAGCGGCTGACCCAAGTGCCACCGAGCATATTGACGAAGGTAAAGATCCAAACAATGGCAATGCATGCGATCCCCGCCGGTATCGGTTTGTTAAGCATGGGAAAAAACGTAGAAAGGTAAGAAACGGCGGTAATGCCAATAGCGAGGTTACCAATCCAATTAGCATGGTAATAGAGTACCCCAGTCTGAAAGCCGAAGGCTGGCCCGATTTCACCTGCATAGGCAATAGGACCACCTTCTTGCGGATCTTTAGTAGCGAGTCGAGCATAAACATAAGCCAATGAAATTGCGCCGATCAGCGCAACAACCCAACCAATAATTGCGATAGAACCTAAGCTTGCAAGGTTAGCGGGGAGCAATGCGATCCCGCTTCCCATCATATTACCGGCAACAACACCGGTGCAGGCAATAAGGCCAATTTTCGTTGCGGATGCCATAATGGCTACTCCCATAGTTATTAGGCAATATAAATAGACATGGTTACAAATTCGCTATCACTTAGTATTAATAAAGAATATTCGAAACCAACATAAAGGCATCATTTATTACGAACTAAACGTCAAAAATAATAAAATCGATGATTTTTCATTTGACCTGGAAAAATTTTATTTTAATCAGAATATTGCAGTATATTTAAGCTATAAAACCTAACAACCAGAATATTAGTTTAGATAATTAAAATTAATATAGGTCAGCACCTTTTAAATTGTAGGGCCAAAGGTTAATTGTGAAGTGCATGAACTACACTTGAGAGATTTTCACTTTCCTCATCATAATTAACTTATAAATTCCATTATAAGCCTCATAAATTATAAAATGATAATTAGACTAATTATCAACTCCTACGTTAGTAGGAATTTTCTCTCACAGTAACGGGTTTGTGACTATTTTAATCAAGCTATTAATAGTTTATATTGCTTGGAATATGAATATATCCTTTCATTAAATTAATAATTTTGATGCACACATCTACCTAAAAGAGGATGTAATCTTGAAAGTAATTGTTGTTGATGACCACCCGTTTGCAAGAGTAGCTATGCGCACGTTGCTCGAAAATGCAGGTTTTACCATTACCCATGAAGTTGACGATGGTGCAAATGCATTAAAGTTAATTAAACGATATAAACCCGATGTTGTTATTTTAGATGTTGATATCCCTACAATCAGTGGAATTGAAGTTGTTGAAAGACTGAGGCGTAATTTGTTTACAGGAATTATTATCGTTGTCTCTGCCAAAAATGAGCTCTTTTATGGTAAGCAAAGTGCAGATGCTGGTGCAAATGGCTTCGTTGGCAAAAAGGAAGGGGTTAAGCATATTCTCTCCGCAATAAATGCCGCCCAGAATGGTTATAGTTACTTTCCATTTACATCAACTAAATTCATTGAAAGTCACCCATCTGAACAAGATAAACTAGAGCAACTTTCAGCTCAAGAAGTAAGGGTCATGAGATACTTATTAAATGGTTTAGATATGGTGACAATAGCATCTAAAATGGGCATTAGTAACAAGACGGTAAGTACTTATAAAGGCCGATTAATGGAAAAGTTGGAGTGTAAATCATTAATAGATCTTTACTCATTCGGAAATAGAAACAATATAAGCTAACTCAGTGGTGTTTTGAGTGTAATATGTTATCCCAATTTCTTTAGAGAATATAATCTGTATTTGAATGAGATAATTAGCCATTTAACTCACAATGTTCGCATCGAGTGGATTTGTATTAGATGTGCACCGATGGATTTTTTTTCATAGTCTTTAAATATAAAACTTATCATTTAACCATTTGAAGGTTATCAGCTCTGGCTATAGACACTTTGTTTAACATTAGTATATCAACAATTCCAAAACAACAGTTTTTGATATAGGCAAAAGTCCTGATATGTCGATATAATTTTAACAACTCAAAAAGCTAACATTGAGTTATCTTTATTCATTATATGGCTTTGGCGACTTGATACCCCCAGGATCCATATCAAGTCGCAATTTTTTTAGTATTGTGTTGCCATCCTCCATCCTCTGAAGGACATGGATTTCTGCTTCAACGGGCGGCCTGACTGCACCAACCCTCCATAGGCAAGCACGGCGTGTTCCGCCGCTAAAATACTACGAGTGCCGTTTACATCAGCATTCGCTGTATATCCACACGCCAAACACTCGAATTTTCTTTGTAACTCTCGAGCTTGATTTGCTTTGGGTCGGAGTAGCGGAAGCTGTCGCTTTGGCCATTTTTTGAAGCTAGGAAAGGCGGCACGTTTTGCGAGGGAGTTGGTGTAGACCCGTTCCAAATCCTTGAGGGTCTGTTGCAGAAGGTGAACTGGCGCATCGCCCAGCCACTCCGTTTCCGCGCTGTTTTATTACCCGATAAGCATCCTGCACATCCCTGCGTGGCCGAGTTCTTCTCACCGCGCTCGTGGCGCTCTTTATGCAAGGTCAGTGCTCTGTCGAACACGAATCGGCAAGAACCAGCGCATCTGATGCTCCTGTTGGTCGTCTGTACGGAGTTCGTATGTGAAGGCTTGAAGTTTTTGCATGGCTCAATCACACGCTTGGTCTATGAGCAATGATAAGGATATTCGGCAGGGTCTGCACCGACTTCGAGGCGCAACAGATCGCGATGGACGGTGAGGACGATCACGTCCACTTGTTGGCGGAATACCCGCCAAAGGTGGCAGTATCAAATCTGGTGAACAGCCTCAAGGGGTATCCAGTTGCCTGCTGCGCAAGGAAAGATCCGCTATCGAGAAATGCTACTGGAAGGGCGTGCTGTGACCTCCGCACTACTTCGCCTCATCCTGCGGCGGTGCGCCAATCTCCATCGTGCGACAGTACATCGAGCAGTAGCAAACACCCCATTAACCCAAAGGGCGGCTATGCCGTCCACGCTATCCCTCCCAACCTTTAATGAATTGCACCCCATAAAGTTGGACGGTTTTAATCAGGCTGCCGCTGAGGCCCGGGTCCGGTATTCTACTGGGCTCTGGCCTTTCAATTTCAGGCTGATCCGTTCATTGTTGTAATAGCGGATATATCTGCTCACCGCCTGACGAAGCTCTGTAACGCTATCAAATTTCTTCAGGCAAAAGCATTCTGATTTTAGCGTCCCGAAAAAGCTATCCGCCACGGCATTATCCAGGCAGTTTCCCCTCCGGGACATGCTCTGCGTCAGACCATGCACGTTCAGTTGTTCCTGCCAGCGCTGCATCTGATATTGCCATCCCTGGTCTGAGTGTAAAACCGGCTTATCTCCCGGGCTCAGCTTTGCCAGCCCTTTCTCCAGCATAGTACTTACCATCTTCATCACCGGCCGTTCCGACATCACATGTGAGATAACTTCGCCGTTAAACAGATCTATAATCGGTGACAGATACAGCTTTTGCCCTGCCACTGCGAACTCCGTGACGTCCGTTACCCACTTTTCATTCGGCCGTGTGGCCGTAAAGTTCCGCTGCAGAATATTGGCGGCGATTTTTCCCTGCTCACCCTTCCAGGAGCGGTATTTTTTCACCTGGATCACCGCTTTCAGGGACTGTTCGCTCATTAACCGCTGCACGGTTTTATGGTTCACGCGTTCGTGCTCTCTGGCCAGAGCCGCTGTGATCCGCCTGTATCCATAGCATCCTTTATGATGCAGGTATATTTCTCTTTATTTCTGCGTACTTATCCGGTCTGTTGCGGATCGACTGATGGTAATACTTGGTACTGCGGGCCATTCCGGCTGCGACCAGCAGATCGTGTAAGGCATGTACAGCCCTCAGCTCACTGATTATTTTTGCTTTTTCTTTTGCTGAGCTAGGGCTTTCAGCTTTTTTAAGTAATCGCCCTCCGCACGCAGATAACGCAGCTCTGCCAGTAGTTCGTCATGAGAGAAGTCTTCAGCGGCTCTGGACACGCAGTCCGGTGGGCGTGTCGTCTGTTCAGGGATTTTTTCAGCTTTCACTTTAACGTGTCTCCTGGTCTGTAGCCCCGTTTCACCGGCGGATTCAAACATATCCATCCAGCGCTTCACCACTTTATTATCGGAGATATTAAACCGGACTGAAGCCTCACGAAAAGAGAGGTGTTCCTTCTGTATGGTCCTCACCACCTCCAGCTTAAATGCCGAACTGTATCCAGCGACCTTCCAGGTAATGCCGTCAATCTCGTGCATCTGCTAGGAGGCGACTCAGTGGCTGACGGTGGACTTATGAATACCAAAATGAGCTGCAGTTCTTGTCGTACCTCCCTGACCGGAGAGGTAATACTTCACGACAGAAATACGAAATTTTAGAGAATGACGGGGTTTTCCCATAAAAATGCACCTTACTCAGTTGGTGTCCAACTTTTGGGGGGCAGTTCATTAACGGCGGGGTTTGCCGCGAAACGGATCATTCTGCAGTCCTTTGATTTGTTTATAGGTTTCATTAATGCGCAAACGTAGACAGACTGAGCGATTATGCTGATGAACCCCCATATCTGATGCTTCAGGAAAAGCTAGTTATAAAACGTTGAGCGACCAACAAGAAATCGGCTCAGCAAGTAAGCCTGGTACTCACGAATACGCAGAATAATGACCTCGACAGATTGATTCGTTGGTTTGAGGATGTTTCTGATGAGAGGTGATGTTAAGCAACATCATCGTAAAAAAGGATATTATTTAAACACTCGTCTAAGGCGACATGAATACAACATATGCATTCTTATATCTGAGTAATAAATTTAAGCTATGAACTAGGAGAACTCTCATTTATACTATCAATGATTAATTGAACTTTATATTCAAAGTCATTTAATTACGTTTAACAAATATTTATTATTAGTTGTTAGATGTATGGTAAGGAGTGGGTGGTGGAGTTAATTACATTACTTTACAATTCATACTTAACGTTATAACTCACGCCACTTATTGTTTTGTAATTGTGTTTTTGTTGTTGGCTTTTATGTGTTTCTATTTATTTGGGTTAGATAAAACCTAAATAAAATAAAAACAACATTAACTAATTGTGAAGTTTGAACAAAACAATCGAATATTACTTTCTTTTTTTTATAACATTCTTCAGTTTCTCTAAAAAAAAACAAATTCAGTTTTTTATCCTGTTATTACCTAATTAATGGTTAGTATGTTTGTTTTTTATTGGTAATCATTATAATGAACCAAGCATATGCCATTTACGGCTATCACATATATGGATTTGATAAAGGAAGTGAAAACATTTAGCTATTTTCCCTCATGAATACGGATGCTTTAGCTAAAGTGTTGGATTGTTTTTTTATTACTGTAATTCGCTATGGAAAGTAATATTGATTCTGTGGGTTTATTCTAATGGTAGATAAATAGCAACTTCAACTTCTATATCATGATGTAGATGGTAGTAATTTAAAATTTTATTTTTCTTACTTAACATTCATTATTCTACAATATTATCTATAGAGTTTTATATGAAAAACAAAACCCCACCTTTTACCTCTGAAATCAAAATGGGTAGAAGATATATCCGCGCCATTGCACACCTGAATATCGGTATGCAGGTCGTATTTCCCTTGGCCCTGTCATTTACTCCGGTAATGGTTGCTCGAGCCGAAACAGAAGACAAAAAATTCCTCACGACCAGCGCCCCAGCGAAAACTATTCCCTATGTGTTACAACCTGGGGATTCGATTGCTCAGATAGCAGAAAAATTTCACCTCACCGTGGCACAGCTTAAAACGCTGAATCAATATCGAACCTTTGCCCACGGCTTTGAATCAGTGCGCGCTGGGGATGAGATCGACGTTCCCGTTCAATCCAAAAGCATCGCCACTGATGCTGGCAGTGATGACAGCGCAGCACTGGCTCAGCGTGCCCAGCAGGCCGGTCACTTTTTACAAAACAATCCCAACAGCGACAGCGCGAAAGATTTGGCGCGCAGCCAAGCGTTGGGTGCAGCGAACAGCAAAGCGAATCAAGAAGTGGCCAGTTGGCTGAACGGCAAGGGAAAAGCGCGGGTAAAATTGGATGCCGACCGTGATTTCTCACTAAAAAACTCTGAGCTGGATGTGCTGTATCCGCTGTGGGAAAACAACGCCCATCAGGTGTTTACGCAGGGTTCGGTGCATCATACCGACAGCCGCAACCAGTCCAATCTGGGGTTGGGCTACCGCTATTTTGAAGGCACCTATTTGCTGGGCGCCAACACCTTCTTTGACCACGACTGGTCACGCAGCCACTCGCGTTTAGGCCTCGGTGCCGAATATCAGCGCGATTTCCTCAAAGTGGCCGCCAACGCCTACATGCGTCTGACTAACTGGAAAAATTCACCGGACTTCGATAACTACGAAGAACGCCCAGCCAACGGGTGGGACATTCGTACCGAAGGCTATTTACCTGCCTATCCGGGCATCGGCGGCAAGCTGGTGTATGAACAGTATTACGGCGACCGCGTCGGACTGTTTGGTAAAGATAATCAGCAAAAAGATCCGGTAGCGGTGACGGCCGGCGTTAACTATTCGCCTTTCCCGCTGATGAAGTTCAACGTCGATCACCGCATGGGTAAAAGCAATCAAAACGACACCCGCTTTGGCATCGATCTGAACTATGTGTTTGGCGCGCCGTTAGGTCAGCAGTTGGATAGCAGCCTGTTGGCGGCGAGCCGCAGCTTGGCCGCGAATCGTTACGACTTTGTCGAACGTAACAACAACATCGTGTTGGAATACCGCAAAAAAGAGAGCATCAGCCTCCGGTTGGCCTCGCAAGTCAGCGGCTACAGCGGTGAAAGTAAATCGCTGGGCGTGTCGGTCAACAGCACCAACGGCGTTGAGCGCATCGAGTGGACCGCGCCTGAACTGCTGAGTCAGGGCGGGCAGATTGTTCAGGTTTCTGAGCAGCAGTTCAACGTGATCATTCCTGAATACCAATATGGCAGCGATGCCAACAACAGCTATGTTGTGAGCGGCGTTGCCTACGATAAATCCGGTAACGCATCGCCAAAAGCGGAAAGCTTAGTGGTTGTTGCCTCGGCTGCGGTGAGTACGCTTAACAGCATGCTCACCCCGATGGAGCTTCAGTTACCGAACGACGGTACCTCTACGGCTAAATTGACGCTGGTATTGCGTGATGCGAACAATCATCTCATCAGCGGTGTCGCTGATGATATTAAAACCACGTTAAGTCCCGTGGGTCGCGGCCAGCCAGATGCCACGGTGAGTGCTTTTAGTGAAGACATGACCCGCATGGGCACCTATAACGCCACCGTCACGGCGGGCGAAAATATGGGTGAATATAAAATTACGCCTGAAATCCATAATGCCAAACTTGCGTCAGCGACGCTGTATGTCGGCAGAGCACCGGTGATCAGCGGTTTAACCATGAGCGGCAAGCTGGCGTTAGGCGAGCAGCTATCGGGTCATTATCAGTTCGATAGCAACAGCGGCAATGCACAAGATGCCTCTCTTTACCAATGGGGCAATAAAGGGCAAACCACAGGGCTGAATGGCGCTGAGACCATCGTTACTTCAGGTAGCGTGCCGGGCTATACGCTGGTCGCCAGCGATGTTGGGCAGGTAAAAGAGCTGTCGGTTCAGGCGCGTAACGGGGTGGAAACCTTAGGGAATACGCTGACGGTCACCACGGCTCCGGGCGATAGCGGCAACAACACCGAAGGCGGTGGCGAAGGTGGTGTGATTGTGGATGAAACCGCAGCGCCGGCTATCAGCAACGTGGCGATTAGCGGTAAGTTGGCGGTAGGCGAAGCGCTAAGCGGCAGCTACACCTTTGATGCCAAGACCGGCA
>Ga0308165_1003087_pt1 | contig 18479 bp, 14 predicted proteins | sample PhyWR2_FD_201032 | JGI IMG/M metagenome (GOLD analysis project Ga0308165, IMG submission 201032) | Phyllosphere microbial communities from UC Gill Tract Community Farm, Albany, California, United States - DLSLW.R2 | ecosystem: Host-associated > Plants > Phyllosphere > Unclassified | place: USA...
CCACCAGCCGGACTGCCTCTTGCTTGAATTCGAGCGTGTAGCGCGCCCTTGATGTTTTCGTCATTTCCGTTTTCCTTGTCTGAATTGAACCACTCAGCAAGGGATACGTTTTTCAGGGGCAAGGTCAGATGGACAAAATTTGCAAAAGCGCGACAAGCTGGAAAAGCCATCCGATGGCAAATCCAAAGCATGCACACAAAAGCGTGTAATGCCCTTCCTACCTTGGCCAATAAAGAACGAAGAAGACCAAGGTAGAGGCTTGGTATCCCGCAATAAAAAGCATGTAGCAGTCGCTACACCCATTAAATTTATCCAATCACCAAAATTTTTTCTATGACACACAACCATTTTCAATTGGTCGTCATTCAACGCATTAACGAACACAAAGAAAAAGAAGCGGTCCGGCTTGAAGCCGAGCGTGCGCGCATTCGGGTCGAAGAGCAAGTCAAGGTCCAGCGTGAGGCAGAGGTCACCGATCGCAAACGCACCTCTGAGGAGGCTGGCAACCAAGTGGAAACCACTGCGGCTGAACTGAGGGTCACCCAGGATTTGCCGGTGGTAGTGCATCTTTCAGCGGCCACGCAAACAGTTTGCCATTCAGAAGGTGCGCAGCACTTCGCCGCCTTGCATCCCAACCTGGTCAAGCTGCCGGTCGCCATGGTTCAACTCCCAATTGTTGCCATGGCCGGCGGAGCACGCGAGTTTCGCTTGGACCAGATCGGAACGCGCTTGGGCTTTTCAGTAAGCGCCGAGTTCCTGTGCCAGCTGGGCTTTGATGCTGCAGGCCGAGATCTTGCAGCTGTGCTCTACAACGAGCATGACTTTTCCAGAATCTGCACAGCATTGGTCAGTCACATCGGCCAAGTGCAAGCGTACTTCCGGCAACCCAACAATGGCCAATGTCATGCTGGACCGGCTACTGCAGCACCGCCTCCGGTTCATGATCAGTGGCGAATCGCTTCGTAAAAAGCAGTCAGCGAGCCAGCCAAAATACTGCCAGCAAAAGAACTGAACAGCAAAAACAACTCAAACAGATTACACGGTTCACCGGGAACCTAAAAAAGAGCTGCCCAGCCTGGCCAACACCAGCCCCGCGACGGTGCCCGCCATGTCAATGCCAATGTCCAGCCAGCGCGGGTGCCGGTCCACCGCCAGAAACTGCAGCCCTTCGGTCAACAGCGCCAGCAGCAGCACGGCCAGGAGGATGCGCTTGACCGGCCAAGCCAGCGGACGCATGGCCGCCACCATCGCCATGCCGGCAAATATCAAAAAATGCGCAAAGGAAGAAATGTACGACGGCGCATGCAGCATTTGCACGCCCTCGCTGCGCCAGGCGCCAGGCACCTGCGTACCCACCAGCAACGCCAGCAGTTGAAAACCCAGCAACGCTTCAGAAACTCGACGGTTCATTGTGAAGTTTTCCTGGTCAGGCGTTGGTTGATGAAAGAAAGATCAGAAAGTCCGACTCACGCAGGTATCAACGCAGCGTCTATCGGGCATGAAAAAGAATAGCAATTTCAAAAGCTTGCCAACCCTACAGCCCAAAATACCCCAAGGCCCATCACCTCGTGCAACACCATTTGCCAGCGCACAGCACCACGCGCCAGTGAATACTCTGTCCAGTAGCAATGCTGAACCCCACGGTAATCCACCGGGTACGGCTCTACCCGCCAGCCTGTCGCCTTAAAAATTCCCAATGCCCGGGGCATGTGTCTGGCAGAAGTCAGCAGCAGCCAGGGCTGCCTGATGTCAACCCCCGCAACAGCTGCGCCAAGCACCGCGTTTTCATAGGTGGTGCGAGAGGTGCGCTCGTAGAACACTCGTTCAGCCGGCAAGCCCATGCGCTTGAAAAATGCCTCGGCCTGGTCGGCTTCAGTGGGGCCGCTCGCCCACCACTTGCCATCACCCCCAGTGAATAAAAGCTGCAGGTGCGGGTGCTGGCGCAGCAGATCCACTGAAGCTTTCAAGCGTTCTCTCGACCCCCCAAGCACCACCACACCAGTGAAATGCTGCAGTTCCCCAGCTATGACAGCCCCTGGTGCAGGATGGCTATTTTCTAGCTCGTGCAGCATTGCCTCCGGCAGCGGCAACCAGCCCACCAATGCGGTCCAACCCAAAGCGGCCAGCATCAAACACCTAGCAGACACTCGATGCCGTGACCGCACCCATAGCGACAAGCCAAACAGCACAGCCGCCCAAATAAGCGGCTGCGTGAAGATGGAGAGAATTTTCGAAAGATAAAACAAGGACTGCAATCAGGAAAGAGCTGACTCGTCTAATTTTGTTTCTCATTAGAAACTGAGTTAATGATCCAGTCCCAGCTGGCAATGCTGTGCATGCGCTGGGGGTCTACCTCAAACCACTTCACGCCAGCTGCTGCGCCTGCGTAGTCACTTTTCAGGCCTGCTAAGACTGGTCGCAGTTGAGAAGTATCAAGACATTGATGACTTTGTAATTTTTCATCTCCCATTGTCCGCGTCAAACTTCTCATGACGCAGATACCACTACCATCTAGCGCGTCAAGGCCGCAGTGATCTGCCTGACCACCGCACCAGGCGCAAAAAGCCGGGCGCACAAAGCCTTGCAACGCGCGGGCATATCGGCATCTCCCTGGACTTCGTCCACCAATTGGGTCGCCAAATGCTCCAGGCTGTTTACCGAATGATCCGTGCAGACCCGACCTACCCGCTCGTCTTCAATGATCTGGATCAGGTCATTGCCGGTATTGATGCTGGCCAACACAGGCAATCCTGACTGCATGTAGGTTAAAAATTTTCCGGGAATATTGTGGGTTTTATGACGCGGGTCCAGGGCAACGATGCCCACATGGCATTGCGCATAGAGGCCTGGAATTTCTTCTGGCGCTATTTCGTCATAAAAGACGACATTGTCAAGCTCACGCCGGATGGCTTCATCGCGCAACAGCTGGGCATCACTGCCCCGGCCCACAAATAGAAAGCCGATATCGCTTCGGCTGCGCAACCGTGCAGCCAGGTCAATCAAAACCCCCATTCCCTGCGCTACGCCCATGTTGCCCGCATAGACAAAGATGGTGCGCCCGGCAAGTTCATTACCAGCCACCGAGATGCTGCACCCCGTGTTCGGGGCCTGGGCCAGCCAGTTCTGCAGCACTTCGACGCGCTGGTCCGGCTTTAATCCCGCACGGCTGAAATAAGGCAGATTCGCCGGCGTTTGTACCCCGATGGCATCGGCCACCGAATACTGGTAAGTCTCGACCGCCTTCAAAAACCGATAAGGCAAGCCACGGCCCAAGAGCCCCATGTCCACCGCCCATTCCGGGAAAATGTCCCGGATGATGAGGTAGCTGGGGCAGCCGCTGGCCCTCTTGAGGGTGTTGACGATGGGACCCAAAAAGATCGTCGGCGCATACCAGATCACGCCGTCCCACCGCACATCGGCCAGCGGGCTTTTGCGCAGGTTGCGCCGCATGGCAAAGGGCATCAGAAACTCCCCCACCGTGCGGCGGGCATAACTCATGTCCTTGGTGCGGGGTGCTTTCAGCCGCAATACTTCGACGCCGCCCAGCTTTTCAAGCAACCAGGGCTGTTCAATATCCGGCGCAGGAATCATCACCGTCAGGTGGTGCCCCTGCCTGACCAGTTCATGCGACAAGTCCCTAAGTTGAATGGCCCCTGAAGACCGCAGCGGAGGAAAAACGTCGGCAATTAAGGCAATACGCATCTGAATCGCCTGCCGCTCAGTATTTCTTCCATACCACGCGGTTCACATAGTCGGTATAGCTGTGAATGATGCGCAGCACCTTGTCAGACACATTGGGCATGCTGTAGTCGGCAACCTGGCGCAGGCTGCGTTCGTCACCGCGCGGCTGGCTGGCCAGAATCGCCAGGCCCTGCAGCACGCGCTCGACCTCCAGCCCGACCATCATCACGGCAGCCTCTTCCATGCCTTCTGGACGCTCGTGCGCCTCGCGCAGGTTCAGCGCCGGAAAGTTCAGGATCGACGACTCTTCATTGATGGTGCCGCTGTCCGACAACGAAGCGCGCGCTGAGAGTTGCAGCTTCACGTAGTCATGAAAACCCAGCGGCTTGAGCAACTGCACGTTGGGGTGAAACTTCACCTGCATCGCATCCACACGCTTTTGGGTGCGCGGATGGGTAGAGACGATCACCGGCAAGCCGTACTGTTCGGCCACAGTGTTCAGCACCTGCACCAGCTTGCCGAAGTTCACGTCGGAGTCGATGTTTTCCTCGCGATGGGCGCTGACCACAAAATACTGCCCTTCATGCAAGTCCATCCGGCGCAGCACATCCGACGCCTCGATGCGCGGACGGTAATGCGTCAGCACCTCGCACATCGGGCTGCCGGTCTTGATGACCATGTCAGGCGGCAAACCCTCGCGCAGCAGGTATTCGCGGGCGATGCTGCTGTAGGTCAGGTTGATGTCTGCCGTGTGGTCCACGATGCGGCGGTTGATTTCCTCGGGCACGCGCTGGTCGAAGCAGCGGTTGCCCGCCTCCATATGGAACACCGGAATCTTGCGCCGCTTGGCTGGCAGCACCGCCATGCAGCTGTTGGTATCGCCCAGCACCAGCACAGCTTCGGGCTTTTCAGTGGCCAGCACGCCGTCCACCGCAATGATGATCTTGCCGATGGTTTCTGCGGCACTGCCGCCTGCAGCGTTCAGGAAATGGTCGGGCTTGCGAATGCCCAGATCGTCAAAAAAAATCTGGTTCAGTTCGTAGTCATAGTTCTGGCCGGTATGCACCAGCACATGCTCGCAATGCGCATCGAGCCGGGCCAGCACGCGCGAAAGGCGAATGATTTCAGGCCGGGTTCCCACCACGGTCACGATTTTTAGTTTTTTCATAATTTCAAAAGAACGCAGTCAAAGCGAATCAAAGCGGGCAGGCAAACGTATCAGGCCGGGCACGATCAAATACCTCGTTGGCCCAAAGCATGACGACCATTTCATCCGTGCCGATGTTGGTGATGTCGTGTGTCCAGCCCGGAACGGTTTCCACAACCTCCGCCTTATCGCCGCAAGTGAACAGTTCATGCGTCTGGCCGGTCTGCATGTGGCGGAATTTGAAGCGCGCCTGTCCCTTGATCACCAGAAACTTTTCAGTCTTGCTGTGGTGGTAATGCCCGCCCCGGGTAATGCCGGGGTGCGCCGTGAAGTAAGAAAACTGTCCCGCATCCGGCGTTTTGAGCATTTCCACAAAAACGCCGCGCAGATCGGCATGTTGCGGCACGGTGTAGGCAAACAACTCCACCGGAAGGTAGCTGACATATGTTGAATAAAGCGCCCGCACCAGCCCGGTGCCCACGCGCTCGGTCATCAGCGTGTCGCGGCTGCCCTTGAAAACCCGAATCAGCCGCGCCAGTTCGCCCACGGTGGTGGTGTATTGCGGCGCCACCGTGGCAAAACCGCCAGCGTCCACAGCCGCATCGGCGCCATCCATCAACTGCACAAAACGCTCGATCACATCGTCCACATATACCAGCGTGAGCGGCGCCACCACATCATTGACCTGGATCGGCAGGTCGCGTGCAATGTTGTGGCAAAACGTGGCGACCGCCGAGTTGTAGTTGGGTTTGCACCATTTGCCGAACACATTGGGCAACCGGAAGATATGCACAGGCACCTGATGGCTGCGCCCGATAGCCAGCAAGGCGTCTTCGGCCCCGCGCTTGCTTTGTCCATACGGGTTATCGCGCTCGGCCTGGGCCGACGAGGTGTAAACGATGGGCACCCGCTTGTCGGTTGCTTCAGCCACCGCAGCAACAGCCTGGCAGAGCGCCTGGGTCAAATCCACATTGCCCGACACAAACTCCTGCGGGTCTTGCGGGCGGTTCACGCCAGCCAAGTGAAACACAAAGTCCACGCCCTGCAGCAGCATGGGCAGTTGGGCCACATCATCACCCCGGGTAAAGCAGACAACCTGCACATCCTTACGCTCAGCCAGGTGCAACTGCAGGTTTTTACCGACGAAGCCATTGGCACCAGTGATCAATACCTTCATGGACTCAGTCCTCTGCCAAAACTTTTTCGCCGCGTGCAATACGCTGCATGAAGTCCAGTTTGAGCAGCAAGGTTTTCATCCCTTCAACATCCAGCCGGGTCGTGTTGTGCGAATGGTATTCCTCGGCATGCGAGCTTTGCGTCAGCCGTTCCTCGCCTTGCTCCACAAACTTGGCGTAATTCAAATCACGGCCGTCAGGCGGCACACGGAAGTAGTCGCCCCGGTCTTCGGCGCAGGCCATTTCTTCGCGGCTCAGCAGCGCTTCGTAAAGCTTTTCGCCATGACGGGTGCCAATCCCGCGCACTTCGTGGTCGGGCTTGCCCATCAACGACAGGATCGCCTGGGTGAGCACGCCCACTGTGGCGGCAGGCGCCTTCTGCACAAAAATATCGCCATTGTTGCCATGCTCAAACGCATACAGCACCAGTTCCACGGCATCGTCCAGCGTCATCATGAAGCGCGTCATGTCGGGGTCGGTCACTGTGATGGGCTTGCCTGCCAATACCTGTTCGACAAACAGCGGAATTACCGAGCCACGCGAAGCCATCACGTTGCCATAACGCGTTCCGCAAATCACAGTATTGGTGCCTTCCAGGTTACGGCTGGCCGCCACCATGACCTTTTCCATCATGGCCTTGCTGATGCCCATGGCGTTGATGGGATATACCGCCTTGTCGGTGCTCAGGCAGACCACGCGCTGCACGCCAGCCGCAATGGCGGCTTCTAACACGTTTTCGGTGCCCAGCACGTTGGTGCGCACCGCCTGCATCGGATGGAATTCACACGACGGTACCTGCTTGAGCGCTGCTGCATGAAACACATAGTCCACACCGCGCATGGCCGTTGCCACGCTACGCGCATCGCGCACATCACCAATGTAGAACTTAAGCTTGGGATGGTTATAGCGCTTGCGCATGTCATCCTGCTTTTTCTCGTCTCGGCTGAAGATGCGGATTTCAGCTATTTCGGTATCCAAGAAGCGTTTGAGGACGGCGTTGCCGAAGGAACCAGTACCACCGGTGATTAAAAGAATATTTTTAGAAAACATAATCCACTTAAGTTAATACGCTCGTGTTAGCGCGCTAACGCCAATACATCCAAAAAAAGGTGCCGATTAAGCTCGATAGCGAAAGGATCTTCTGCCTTATTGCGAGCAAAATTGATACAATTCAATTTCATTTTCACCCGATCCTTACTACTCAGTTGAGCTACTTTTTCAATCACATCAACAAAACTTTTCGGTTGATTCAGTGGAATATCCCAACCAAGGCCTTTATTTTCCAAATCACGCCACGGAGTCTGATCACTCACCAAAATTGGTACTCCTGCTGATAACGATTCCATAAAAACGTGTCCAAAATTTTCACCCCGTGAAGGCACAAAAAAAATATCGTTAGCCCCGATAATTTTTTTTACATTACTATGATCAACACTGCCACAATAAGTAACCTTGATATTTGAAGGTAGGCGTTCAATCAATGTATGACATTTTTCCCAATAAGCTGGATCTTCTTTAGGTCCATAAATTTTGAAGTCGATAGAAGACTGAACGTGTGCAAATACTTCTAGTGCGTAATCTAGGTTCTTCATAGCAGCTATACGCGACAGAAAGCACACTCTTAAAGCCGGCTCTAAAAGTCCACTATCTGTTTCCTCGAAAGTAGGATGCATATCCTGCAAAAAATTATCAGCTGTCGCAATGTTACATGCTATATACACGCGACCATCTTTCATGGGAAAGCTTCTTCGGATATCTGACGCTTCTTCCTCAGTGGAGGCATGCCAATTAATACCAGAAAAAATCCCACAAATTTTAGCTAGCTGAATGAAGGGCTTTTTTTTCCACGACTTAATATGCAATGCTCCTGCAGAAAACTCTCCACGCGGAGCCAAAATCAAGGGCCTTCTGGGGGAAACTCTAAGCCAGCGCACGAACACAGGCCAAAGTGCAAATCGAGGATTAAAGAAGCTATTCAAATACAGCAAATCATGCGGTGTTTCTTGTATGAGTTTTTTCAACCCAAATAACGAACGCATGGTCGTGCTGGCATAAAAAACACTACCATTACCAATGGCATTCCAAGCATCGATCTGAACATTAGAGTATGCGTTTTTATCTCCTAAATCTCGATCTGTAGTGATAATGCGAAAATCAAATTCGTCACCCAATCGCGCAACCATATTAGCAATAGTCCGGATTGGCCCTCCACCACGGTAGCCGGGCAGATAGAAAGGGGCAAAAATCAGGATGATCGGCTTCATGTCTTTAACGATTTTCGTAGCTAGGTTCTGACAAAATTTCCACCTTATAGGCCTGTTCAATACCGTAATTTTTTAACGCTAACCACGGTGTACTGGGACGCACGCCAGTATTAAATTCTGTGAATTCAAATATTTTTTGTAGATAAAGAGATCCGGCATTTGCACCAAGACAAGTTGCCCAACCAGTAAGGTTTCGCCGCGTAGCGTCTGATATCGGACCATATGCCATTTGAGACGTCAGTAACTGCAGTAGCGCCAACCGGTCATTAACGGGAAAAACGCCACCTAGACCACTAGCTTGCACGACGCCAGCTACGCCACAGGCATTACTACAGACAACCGGCGTGCCTACCATTAAAGCTTCAGAAGCGACGGCACCCCATCCATCATGAATACTGGGTAGCACCAGACAATCAGCCTGCGCCAACACAGCAGGTACGTCAGGTAGTGGTAACTGGCCTAACCAGCGAATGCGGTTACCCAATTTGCTTTCCGCCAAGGTCTGCAGAGCAGCCTCTTCAGACCCTGTGCCAACAACCCACAACTCGAAAGCCTGATCCCGCAAAGAGCCAAGCGCATTGATCAGCCAATCGACCCGCTTGAGTGAAATCAATCTGCCCGCAAATACAAACCGAAATGGACCGGATTCGCGTTGGCTTGTTTCCACTGGCGATTTATCGTCAGGCAAGAAATAGGCAAACGGATAAACCCGCTCGGCCTGCATGCCACGCGCGACAACCCAATCGGCCGTGCGGTGCCCCGTAGCCAACACACCCTGCAGCGATTTACCACGCACTCTAAAAATACGGCTGTATTCCGCGCGCTTAAGTACCCCGCGCCAGCCGGAGTCATTGACTGTCTCCATGACGACCCATTGCCGCAGGCCGCGTTTCGCCAGCGCAGATTGGGCCAGTCCAACCAAGCCATTGGCACGCACACCTTGGCCAACATGAATGGAGTCTGCAGGAGCCAACTGCACCAACCTTTGGACCGATTCAATGGTGTCAGCCAATTGCAGCGCGATGCCTGGCAAAGCAGGCGCAGTCCACCCTTGCCGCGCCCGGTCGTCCGACATCGTGCGCTGAACCACATAAGTCACCTTGCAATCCCGCTGCGCCAGTGCCACAGCCAAGTCAGCCATATGTGGACTGATGATGAGTTGCCAAAACCAGATTTCAGGCATGCGTCTCTTGCCTCGCCATTTGATGCTCACCTGTGACGGCACCTGCCAGAAGAATCAGCAACAGCATTCCCATACCGCCCACCGAGAAAAACATCGATTCGCCAAAGTTCACGAGCACTAGCGTAATCAATACGGCAAACTGCCGTACCCCAGAACGCGCACCGCGTCGCAACACTACCAGCAACCAGCTCAGCACAGCTCCAGCGCCAAAGATACCCAATTCCTCTAGCACCGCAACCGGCATCACGCCTTTTTCTACCGGTGCGCTTAGCGGTAATCCCATAACCGGATCACGCTCTACCTCCATATACGCAGGCTCGGAAGCAACCCCAAAGCCAATACCTGTCAACGGATTCTTCTGGATATTTACAAACATTTTCTGTATCAATACCCCTCGCGATGCATCAGCTGCTGCGATCAGACTGGTGCTCTCAGACCGCTTGAACAAGTAGGTTGACAACTTGCCCGCCAAGAGAGGCCCCGCCATAATCACGCCAGCCACGGTCAACAACGCGACAGCTTGGAACCGCCGGCTGCGCAGACCTGGCAACATGAGTCTGCGCGACACACCAGCAAATATTGGGGACAACAGCGTCGAGCTCAACAATCCCAGAACCATGGCCACCCCGGCTGTACGCGCCTCAGACAAGACCACCAGGACTAAACACAGCCCCAGCAAAGCAATGTCACGCCAAGCTGGCTTGCGCTCACTCAGAATACGTCCCCCCACCAGCACACCCACCAACGCAACCGTGGGACCAAACGCCTGCGGATGGTTTAACAAGCCCTGAAAGCCCGTGCCATTTCGCAAGTAGCCAATACCGGGAATAGCCAATAGCGGCAAACTCAGCAACAACAACCAAACAAGCGTTGCGCAGTCGCCAACGCTTGCCAAGCAAATAGCAGCGTTAGCATTACCACAACCCATGCCACAACCTTCAAAACTGATACATCTACCACAGCACTGAATAACAATGAATGAACCAGCAGCAACGCACCGAGACACAACGTGAATAGACTTAACCTTTTGATAGAAAATCTCGCGCTACTGTTAGTACCACGCCACACAACCGAAATGGCTGCAGCAATTATTATCAAATAACGTCCTATGGATGCTAAGCTGGCATCTGGGGCCAGGGCGGGATTTAGCATACTAAAAAACCACGATAAAGCCAGCGCTTGAATTGCTTGTATTCGCCCACCAAGCGCATATAGCGCAATTATTATAAAACTAATATTTGCAGTGGGCCCACTAGCTATTCGCATAAAAATAGCAAAAAATGGAATCAATACTGAAATAGAAATAATCTGCATATTTAAGCCAGAAAAAAGTTTCATATTTTTATCAAAAAAATATGAAATTCATTCAAACTTATAAAATTTATTAATGGCGTCAAATTTACAATCTATCAGTTCAGAAAATCGCCGTAGCATTGCAGCCCGACTTAATTCATTCGTCAATGCCTGTTCACGTGCATAACTTGCGTTACAAATAAAACCTTTATCTTCTAAAATGCAAAGAATAGCAGCATAAATTGAATTTTTATCAAGAGAATGACAACAGACACCAAACGGATACTCTTCAATAAAGGGCGTAACAGATGAATTTAAGGGACCATGATATAAAACTGGTATTCCGCAGGCCGCATAGGTTGATAGCTTTCCAGGAAATGATGTTTTCACAGTGAGCGAATGGCGTCGGTCGAACCAATAGGGTAAATAAGCAATATTTGAGTTATATAAGCAATCAAGAGCTGACTCAAATGACATATATCCTTGATAATCTACATATTTCGAAGCTCCAACACCAGTGCGTGGCTTTCGTCCAATAAAAGATATGCGAACATCTTTTCCGGCAATTCGACCACCAACCGAATCAAGCATTTTCAACAATGCGTTCCATTCTTTTTTTGCATAGAGTGAACCCGCAAAACCAATCCTAACTATATTACTATTTTCATTGGCCTTCCACTCCCTGAAATTAGATTCCTCAATTCCATGCCGCATAATAACTGATTCAACACCATAGCACTCGCGATAAATATTTTGCATTGATTCACACATAACGCTTAAACGGAGAGACCCGCGAATTACGCGTTTAAATGCGGCATGCATGTTCTGCCAAGTAAAAGGGTCAATATATTTATTCCTTGCGAAATATTTAGGATCATCCCAAATGGTCGAAACTATTGATAATTTCCTGTTCTGCATTAGCCTATCAACAAGAGTAATCATAGAGCCACTCGACAATACCGCCCAAACAATATCTACATCTTCTTCCTTGATTATTGACTCAACCTCCATCGCCATGGAATTAACATTGAATAAACTAAAAAACCACTCATTGATCGAAGAAAATATTGGCCATCTCGAAGAATTTACATAGCGCGTGATAGACCTAAAACCTAACCAAGTCGACTCACCTACAGCCTGACGTTTTTGCACAGTCGAATACCTCACCAGACGAGCGGCAGGGTAAACTTTTCCTATCTCCCGAAGAAATAGCTCGCCAATTCCTTCTCCCAAGGGGTCTGAATTGACAAGTAGAAGTATTTTAGGAACCAATTTTATTACTCAACGGAATTTTTTAAATAGACTAATTGACTCTAAAGGATGAACATTAGACATTTCATTTTAAATATTTTTTAACATTTATGTCGTTAAGATGCCACAAGTGTCAAAAATAATTTCGCACCCATTAAATTCATACTATCAATTAATTAAACAAGCCACGAATTACTAATTTTCGCAACGGAATTAAATTAACTATTAAAATTGATATAAACATAGCAACAAATGGAATTGCTTCATTTCCAATTGGAATAAATACTATAGTTGCCACAACCCCTACAATTGAACGTATACACATCAAAATAGATGCAACTTTAATTTTATGAAGCCCTATTAATATAGAAAAATGAGCAGACTCCCAACAAAGAGCAACAAAATAAAACCCTGCAGCCAATAGCAATCTCTGACTTGGAATGATTTCACCCTTGAACCAAATACTGAATAACCACTCACCTCCAACTCCAAGAAACAAGGCGACAAAAAATCCGAAAGTCATTATTGACCACAAAAGACGTCTATATGCTCTCTTACCCCAGTCACGATCACCCCGAGCTACACTCTCAGATATAGCAGGCCAAAGAGGGGTAGCTAACATCGCAATAACTCCACTTACCAGAATAATCACATTCATCGTTGCCGAAAATGATGCAGATATATCGGATGCAAATCTTCTACCAATAATAATAACAGGCAGTATATGAGCAAGGAAATTACCAAATCCGCCTGCAAGTGAAAATATCATTCCATTTTTCACCAATCCCTTGCATATATCCCATCTAAAATTTACCAAAGAAGGAATAATGTGTGGACTTCTCCACATTATCCATACAACATTACCAAATTTAAATATTATTACTGGTATATTTAATGCAAGTATAATATCTACAGGTGTCGGATTTATTTTTGAAATAATATAAATCGCCAAAATACAAGGCAAACTACTTACCGCGGCAAGAATATTTGCTATATATTGCCTTTGATAACCCGCCTGCGCAGATTCGAATAATGAAATATTTGTTTGAAAAAAGAAAATGCAAATTAAAACCGTAAGACCCATTCTTATAGTAGGTAAATCGTTAATATATAATTGACCAAATATACTACCAACAGGTAAGACCCACAACGCGAACATTGCGCTTAATGACACAACTGCAGATATCAATAATGCAGGAAAAAATGCGGATGAAAAAATTTGACCTTCTTCACTTATAGAACCATGTACATGTGCCGCAGCCAACTTAACCACTAACGTAGGTCCAATTCCCAAATTAGACAACGTTAACCAACCAACTGCAGCCATTAACATTGCATAGAGAGCAAATTCATGGGCACCCAAAGATAATGCAGCTAGTGGTATTGCTATAATCTGTACAGCAACTGTTGTGATCTTTGATGCCATAGACGACGCAACAGCATATCGAAAATTTCTCCCGCGAGTTTGTTTTGACAACTCGTCTGAATTTATTTTTAATGTCATTTATTAAAAACAAATATAAGCAATTAATGGTTTAAAGTAAATTTATAAGCGACCATCTACATCACCCTTAGCAAACATGCCTTTGATGTCGTAAATCACGGCGCGTCCATTTGCCATGCGACGCAAGCCCTTAACACCCAATGCCCTGAACTGGTCATGACCCACAGCCACCACCAGCGCCTCGTACTGGCTGGGTTCGGGCAGTTCAGCCAGCAGGTTGATGCCGTATTCATGCTTGGCCTCGGCCAAGTCAGCCCAAGGGTCGTACACATCCACCTGGGCGCTAAAGCCTTGCAGCTCATGCACCAGGTCAATCACGCGGGTATTACGCAGGTCGGGACAATTTTCTTTAAACGTAAAGCCCAGTACCAGCACGCGTGCCTTTGCCACAGTATGGCCCTTGCGGATCATGAGCTTGACTACTTGGGCCGCCACATGCTGGCCCATGGCGTCGTTAATGCGGCGGCAGGCCAGTAAAATGTCGGGGTAATAGCCAACCGACTGGGCCTTCTGAATCAGGTAATACGGGTCAACGCCAATACAGTGGCCGCCCACCAGACCGGGCTTGAAAGGCAAAAAATTCCACTTGGTGCCGGCGGCTTCAAGCACCTCGTGGGTGTCGATGCCAAGGCGTTGGAAGATTAAGGCAAATTCGTTGATCAGAGCGATGTTGGCGTCGCGCTGGGTGTTTTCAACCACCTTTGAAGCTTCAGCCACCTTGATACTGCTGGCTTTATGCGTGCCGGCAGTAATGATGCAGCGATACAGTGCGTCCACGAAGTCGGCGGTATTTTGTGTAGAACCGGAAGTGACTTTAGGGATAGTGGTGAGACGGCGCTCTTTGTCACCGGGATTGATACGCTCTGGGCTGTAGCCAACGGTGAAACCTGCGTTGAACTTCAGGTTGGACGCCCGCTCCAATTCAGGGACGCACACTTCTTCAGTGGCACCCGGATAGACAGTGGATTCATATATCACCACGTCGCCCTGCTTGAGTACCCGGCCCACTGTCTGGCTGGCTTTGATCAGAGGTGTGAAGTCGGGGCGCTTATCGGCATCTACCGGCGTGGGCACGGTGACGATATAAACGTTACAACTCCTTAGTTCTTCAGCGCTGCCGGTGTAAGAAAGTTGCTGGGCTTGGCCCAGTTCTTCAGCAGTCGTTTCCAGCGTGCGGTCAAACCTTGTTTGCAATTCGGTAATACGCGCAATGTTTATGTCAAAACCCAGTGTGGGAAACTGTTTGCCAAACTCAACCGCCAAAGGCAGTCCTACATAACCCAAGCCGATGACTGCAATTTTTGCGCTGTTCAGGTTCATGGTTGCGTTGGAGACTTCGTTTTTATTCATAAGAGATTGTGAAGAAAGAAACTATTGGCCGCCCTTGCCGTGCAGGTTGGCGCGGTTAACTGAATGAAATAGACCGGCTGCAGCAGCTTTTTGCTATTTTTTTTATAGCTGCTTGCGCATGCTGGGTATGCGCCAGAGGCACTTTTCGCCTATAAAAATGCTTGAGTCATCGCCCTTGTCAGGTATCAGCCCATGGCAATCCACATTCATGATTTTTTGAACGCCTCTTGCTGCTCGGAACGGATGACTGGTGGTGCTTTGTCGGATGGCAAGGCCCGCACGGTCCAGAACCAGCGAAACTGCGTCAGTCGCGCATAAACGGCGGTGTACAGCAGGGCACAGACCACAAAGCCCAGCACCAGCATGGCGGTGTGGGTGTGCCACGTCACCGCAATGACGGCGGGCACCAGCGCGGCAATCCACATGGTGGCGCCGGTAACGGAGTTGCGGACCAGGTTGCTGGCATGGGGCAACAGGGCGCGCGACACCCGGCGCTTGACCAGGCTGTGCAGATGCAGACGGTCCGGGTCGCCAGGGCTGAGGTTGCGGCGGCGGCGGCGCACGATGCTGAACAGCACCTCCAGCACAGGAAAGCCGCACACCAGCATGGGCGCCCAGGCCGACACCTCGGCATGGCGCGCCAGGATCAGAACGGCCAGCCAGGCCAGGGCAAAACCCACGAAGTAAGCCCCGCCATCGCCCAGAAAAATCTTTCCCAGCGGCCAGTTCACCAGCAGGAAACCGATGACGGCACCGCCCAGGATCAGGCAAACCAGCGCCAGGTCGTGATCGCCCAGGGCCGTCGCCATGACACCGAAAGCAGTCAGGATGATGATGACGGTGCCTGCGGCCAGGCCATTGAAGCCATCGACGATGTTGATGGCGTTGGCAATGCCGCCCACGGCAAAGGCGGTGAACAGCACGGAAATCACGGTAAAGCCCAGCAGCCAGTCCAGACCCGGCAGGTCCGCATCGGTGATGGAATAGCCGGTGATGGCCCAGCCCAGCACGCCGCAGGCCATGGTCGCCAGCAGCCGGGTGCGCACGCTGACACGCTTGGTCAGGTCTTCCAGCAGGCCAAAGGCAAAGGCCGGAATGCCGGCCAGGATAAGCGGCCCCAGCAGGGCTTGACTGGCAGAGCTGGCAAACAGGTAGCCCGCCACGACACCTAGTGCAATGGCGATCCCGCCGACCCGTGGCGTCGGGCTGGTATGAAACTTCTGCACCCCTGCCTCGCTGTCCATGCTGAGGTGGCCATGCCAGTGCTGAGTGCATACCAGCAGCAGCGCCACCATCAGCGCCACGACGCTGGCCAGCAAGGCCGGCGCCAGATCTGGATTCAAGAGTGTTTGCATGAGGTGCGTCCGGAGGATTAAAACAAGGCGGCCACGTCACTGGCCATCGGCGGTTTTTCCGTACTGGTAATTGGTATAGCGGTAGCGGCTGTACTTGTAGCCATAGCCGCCGTAGCGTTGGCGGCTGGTGTCCAGGTCGTTGAACACCACGCCCTTGACCGGCACGCCCGTCTGGCTCAGCCGCTTGGCGCTTTCCTGCAATTCGCCCAGCGCCGTGACTTCAGCCCGCGCCACCATGAACACGGTGCCTGCATGCGTCGCCAGCACCTGGGTATCGGACACGGCCAGAACGGGCGGGGTGTCGATCAGCACCATGTCATAGTGAGCCGACAGGCTTTCCAGCAGATGCAGCATGGAAGGCGACATCAGCAGTTCAGCCGGGTTGGGCGGCATGGTGCCGGTGGTGATCAGATCGAGGTTGGGCGCAACAGCCTGTCGCACCACGTCGCCCAGCGAACGGCTGGCGGTGATCAGCTCGCTCAGGCCATGGCCGCGCTTCATACCAAAGAACTGATGGATATGGCCCTTGCGCATGTCGGCATCGATCAGCAGCACGCGTTTGCCGCCTGCGGCCAGGACTGCCGCAAAGTTGGCGCTGGTGAAAGACTTTCCAATGCCTGGCGTCGGGCCGGTAAACAGCACCACGTTGTTGCGCGCGTCAAGCATCGCAAACTGCAATGCCGTGCGCAGGCTGCGCAGGCTTTCGACCCCTGGGTCTTCAGGATGTGTGATGGCCAGCAAATGGTTGCCAGGGGCCTGGCTCTTGATCAGCTTGGAGAGCTTGTCCTGCTCCGTCGAATGCGGCACGGTGGCAAAAACATGCAGGCCGGTGGCCGATTCGATGTCGGCCGGATCCTTGATGCCAGGACGCAGGCTGTTGCGCAGAAATGCCAGGCCCATGCCCAGCAGCAGGCCAAGCACGCCGCTGATGGCCAGTATTTGCGCCCGTTGCGGCTTGATGGTTCGCTCGGGCACCACGGCCGCATCCACCACGCGCACATTGCCAACCTTGCCTTCCTTCACCAGGCGCAGCTGCTGCGAGCTGGTGAGCAAATTCAGGTACAGCTCGCTGTTGACCTTCACATCGCGCGTCAGGCGGAGCAAGTCCTGCTCGGTGTTCGGCAGGGTCTTTACCTTGCTCGTGAGATTCGCAATTTCTTTGCTGGTGGCGGCAATTTGTGCATCCAGGGTCTGGATCACAGGATGCGCAGGGGTGAACTGCGCAATTTGCTCGCGGCGCTTTTGCTGCAGCAGCAGGAGGTCGCTCTGCAGCTTGACAGACGCATCCAGGTAATTCTTACCCTCCACGCCCAAGTCAAAGGTGCCGTTCTGGTTGCGGAAATTGTTGAACTTGACCTCGGACTCTTCCAGCTGCTTTTTGAGTTGCGGCAGAAAGCCGCCGAGAAAGTCGAGGGATTTTTCGGCTTCGGCCGATTTGCGCTCGGTGTTCTGGCGCACATAGTTCGTGCCCACGGCATTCAGGGTTTTGGCAATCTCGCGCGGGTCGGTGCCCTGCAATTGCACTGCAATGACGCCCGATTGCTTGCCCTGCTCTGAAATGCTCAAGTTTTTTTGCAATTGCTCGATCACGCCCAGGCGCGAAGAACGCACCACATTGAAATAGGCGCCGGGCTTTGCCTTGAGCTCGGTGACCAGAATGCGGCCACTGCCCTGCTCGGCTGCAAACACTACCGGCTCGCCCACCTTGCCTTGCGCCAATGACTGGCCATCCGGGTCGCGCAGCTCAAAGCCGCCTTCGCCAGCCACCAGCAGCAAGGGCTTGCCTTCAAGTTCGGCAGGCACTTCCAGCAGGCCCAGGCGAATCGACTCCTTGCCCGAAACGTAGCCCCCCATGCCCAGGAAGCCGGGGTTGGACAGATCGGTCGCGCGGCGTGCCAGCCAGTTGCCAACGAATGGAATGTACTTGGGTGCCGCCCTGACGTACAGCTGCAGGTCATCGACCGACTTGGCCACGACCAAGCGCGAGCGCAGGATTTCTATTTCCGCCGTGGCGGGTGATTTGATGTCAAACAGGCTGGCTGCATCGCCCAGTGCGCCCGCAGCGCCAGGCTTGCTGTCTTCCACTTGGATCAGCGAATTGGCTTCGTACACCGGGCGGCTGAGAAAGGCATAGGCACCGCCCAGCACCAGCACCAGCACCGTGACGCCGGCAATCAGCCAGCGCGCATCCAGCACCACATCAAGCAGGCTCAACAGGTCGATTTCGTCGTCTTGCGCGTCGGCATTGGAGAAGGCTGGCACGGGAGATAAAGGAG
>Ga0308165_1003088_pt1 | contig 18472 bp, 17 predicted proteins | sample PhyWR2_FD_201032 | JGI IMG/M metagenome (GOLD analysis project Ga0308165, IMG submission 201032) | Phyllosphere microbial communities from UC Gill Tract Community Farm, Albany, California, United States - DLSLW.R2 | ecosystem: Host-associated > Plants > Phyllosphere > Unclassified | place: USA...
GCCGGCTGTATGATACGTCGTCCGGTTCCGTTCACGAAATCGATCTGGCATTACATCAACTTTTATTCACAGCTGAACCTTTCTCGACAATACAAGAATCCGGACTTCGTCTGTCGGCGGAAATATCTGTCAATGGACAGGTGATCGCAATCGACATGCTTTATGTGCTGACTAACAACAATCAACTGATTCTCCGATATGCAGCGACGACCAACCAGCCGCTTCGCCTCTCTTTGTCGCTTCCTGTTTTCTTTAACCTAAGCGGTAATTTAAAAGCTAGTATTACACAACATGATTTGAAGTTTGCCAGTTCTTGTTTCATACACCCCGCACCTGCGCTGTCGATTAATCCCTGCTTGCAACAGACGAAAGGAACACCCTTTGATTTCCGGTTAGGGCGTCGTCTGGACCGTTTCTTTTTAGACAAGATGTTTTCAAAGTTTCCTGCCGATACCTATTTTTCATTTCATCAACAACCGATCATCTCTGTTCACGAAGCCATAAGCGGGCGCTGGATGACAATCGAAACTTCCCAACCCGGTTTTGTGTTGTCTGCAGCAGCGCATCATACCGACACGTCCTTCTCCGGTATTTGTTTTGATTCAACGGATTTCCTTCTGTCATCTCTCATCCGCGGTTCAATTCCCTACTTTCACGAGACGACTTATTCGTTTAGCACGACGTATTGATTTCACAGCAAGAGGAGGACAGCAGACTGTGTGTCTGTCATCCTCCTCCGTTTGATTTGTTTTACGGGTCCACCCGCGAACCTAGTTGATTTTCCGGATGACCCGGGTTCCGGCAAATTCATCCTCCGGCAGGATCGATCCGTCTCGCAGATATACTTTCCGATTTTTCCAGGCTTTAACCGGAGCAATCGTTTCCCGGTACACAATCCGCTTCGCAATCTGTTTTACGGCAAGCGGTTGATGATTCTCGCTGACGACTTGAATCTGAAACAGACGTTGTCCTACGGTTTGTCCGCTCCCCGTTGACAATTGGACCGTCTCAATTAAAAAATTAACGACCGGTTCCGTAATTAGTGCATGTACCGCCTTGTTCTTGACACGCTTCAAGACAGTTTCTTCAAGTACACCGGAAACGATTCCTTGAACAAGTACGTCGACGATGCCCGCTCCGATCCTACGTTTTAATAATCCATCCATCTTCAATTCCTCCTTCGTGTTTATTTCAGGTGACAGTATCTCCTTCGTTCCGGAATCAAAAAAACCTTTTTTGAAACGGATAACTCCGATCAAAAAAGGTTCATTCGTCAGGTGTACAACAGGACGATACCACTCAAACCGAACAGACAGCCTGTATAGAGGACAGCCGCCATTCGTTTACTGGATCCCGGAATGTCCCGACGGACGAACAGCCGCCCGTACTTCACGGTCAAAACGAGTCCGATGGTAAGTGCCGCAAGCGCGAGGTTCGACATGTCAAGCACGATCAAAAACCAATGCAACATCTTCCCTACCCTCTTCCGTCGAATTTTTTATGTATATCCCCTGTCAGCCCAGCCACGCGGTACGCCCAGAGGCAACAAACAAGCCCTCTCTTATCCCGTTGAATCGTGGATTTGATCACTCTTTGCTCGTTGATGGTTTAGCTTTCATGCTCTGAGCGTTCAGCTTTGTTCGTTGTTCCTTGAGCTGTGAACAGTAAACTTTCACTTCCGGTTCTCAATGGAACCGATGTGAGGTGCCGAAGCACCGATTGTTTTGTTATCGCACAAAACACGCGTGTTTGGTCATAGGAGTATCAGGCAAACAGGGGATGTTCTTCAGGCAAAGATTTTCGTTACAGTATTGCTTTCCGACAATGTAAAATCGACTTCCGTTTCAAAGGTATCGATTGTCTCATCAAGTTCAGCGATGGTCTGGCGCAAGTTCGACGGATCAATCAATTTCGGCTCCAGGCGTTCGATGAACAGACGACGTGATTTTTCCATCTCGTCTGCGTTTCCTTTTTCCCGGGAACCGTATGTTGCCTCGATATGACTATCCGCCCGCCGTACGACGTCTTGCCGCTCTGTCTCGATCGTCTGTTCGACTTGCCGGAGCTGCTCCCGTAACGTCTGCAACAGTTGCCGTTCATAGACAAGCCCGGCATCCCGCCGGTCAATGGCCTCCGCAACGGTCATCTCACGACCGTTAATGCGGACGACCGTCACAGCATTCGACGCCGTGATGGCGGACTTGATCCGGTTCCGCCGCTCCATCAAATCCCGAATCGACTGCAGGTTCGCTTGCGCTTCTTCCGCAAATGTCACGACCGACGGATAGCCCGCCGGTGCCTGACTGCCACTCTGCACACCGATGAACGATTTTGATTGTGCTTTTTGAATCCGTTTATCCAAGTTTTTTAACTCCACTAATCCTCGATGAATTGACATTTCGATACGTTCGATGGGGGTCACGTCCTTTTTTTATTTCTGCCTTTTTTTCAGAATAACATAAACTAGTTCGTGAACTACCCCCGTCCGAACAGTTTCCACCTTACAAAATTGTCATATTTTTATTTAGATAAGGAATTTTTTGGCTCATCACCATAACGCGTGGTTACTATTTTAACGACCAAGCTCAAGGCACAATCTCAAAAAGAATCGTTCGAGGTTTCGGTAGCCATAACCACGACGTTTGATGAGCTTAATCTTGTTGTTCGTTCCTTCCATTTTCCCGTTCGATAGCCTTGATACAATGGTCTGACGCATCGCTTCCTCACGACCCCGGATCGCTTTCGCGATTTTTGCGAGAGGTCCGCATGGATGGAACTGGTAACGGTCCAGCCAGTCTGTCAGTCTTCGGTGAGCCTGCCTGTTACACGTTGCCTTCAGCACATACCGGATATGTTGGAGTCCTCTATATAGATCCTGAGTAAAGGCGTCTTCTAGAATACAAGAATGGGCGACCTCTCGGTCTTCTGGAGCCAACATTTCTGGGCGACAAGCCAGTGCACGGTCAATAACACGAATATGATGATGGCGTTTCGTCTCGTTCAAAAATCGACGCCGACGGCGAAGAGCGTCCGTAAAGAACTGGATGAGATGAAAACGATCCAGTACATGTGCTGCATTCGGGAAGACACGAGTAGTTGCCTTTGCCATCGCAGGTGCAAAATCACTGACGACAGAACGAACATCTCCCAGTACAACTTGAAGTGCAGCCGTAATCGCCGATACGTCCCGGCCCGGGACGATAGACAGAAGACGTCCAGTCTTGGCATCAAGAACGATCGTCGCATAGTGGTGTCCTTTTCTCGTGGCGAACTCATCGACAAGGATATGTGTCGCATGTCCCACTGTATCCACTGAAGCGTACTGATAAAACCACCGTTCCACAGTCGTATAAGGAAGTTCATATTCATGCGCAACATCTGAAATTGTGCGGCCATGACACCGTTCTGTGATGCCTTTTCGGAATACTTCGGTAGAAGCACGGACGAGTCCGAGTCCGTAGTCATATACGAACGTCAAATCACAAGAGAGGCATCTTTGACGTGGGACATCCAGTTCGATCCACAAGGCACCGACTCCCCACGCATGACCGTGTCGAAAACGACGACGCTTTCTTGAATGCAGGATGGTCTTTTTTTCGCATAGCGGACAAGGGATGTCATGTGTATCGGGAATGACAGGAAATACGTGCGGTTCTTCATCGGACGACATCTGGATTTGAAAAAGGGCTGGAAGCGGAAGAATTAATTTGATAAACTGTTGGGACAAGGCGAAAACTCCAATCGTGGTTTGTCTAGACAACAATTACGATACCGGGGTTTTCGCTTTTTTTCTATGTTCGATTTAAAATCCGATGGATTTTATGTGTCAACCACACCTTATGGTGATGAGCCAATTTTTTACCTTATACTATAGAAAGAAGATTTATGTTTTCAGAAAAGAGGGGTTTTCATGAATCAAGAACGCTTACAGGTCACGGCAGCCCGGTCTGTCACCTGGACCAGACATCATCTTCCTCCGGTACAGGCACACGAACTACTTGTCCGGACGATTGCCGGTGCAATCAGCATCGGGGCTGAACTGCCGCAAGTCCGGGGCGACGACCCGACCGATCCGGCTCCTGTCTATCCGAAAGAGACCGGCTACGAAAGCTACGCCACCGTCATTGCCGTCGGAGATCAGGTCACCCGGTTTCAAGTCGGCGACCGCCTGCTTGCCTTTTACGGACATCATGATATCGCACTCGTCGACGAAGCCAAAGCCATTCCTGTTCCGGACGGCATATCCGAAAAACTCGCCTTGCTGAACATCTTATCGTGTGACGCTGCAAAAGGTGTCCGGAAACTGGCCCCCAAACCGACAGACTCGGTTTTAGTGACCGGAATGGGTGTCATCGGACTGCTGACTGTTTTTTATCTGCGGCACTTCTATCATGTCGACCGGATTGTCGTCTTTGACCCTGATCCCGTCCGGACATCGCTTGCCCTGTCAATCGGGGCGCATGCTTTGTATTCAGACACTGATCTATCCGGCGAGACGTTTACACATGCACTGGAATGTTCCGCACGACAGGACGCTTTTGCCTTATTACAGGAAAAACTTGTTCCCCATGGACAGCTCTGCATTCTTTCAGACGGGAATCATGAAGCCTTATCGTTGACGCCGGCCTTTTACGAGAAGGAGTTGCGGCTTGTCGGTTCGAGTGACGGATGGGATTACCACGAACATGCCGCATGGTTTTTCAAGACGGCACCACATGTTCCACATCTCGAACAGTTGTTTGAAAAAACGGTCTCATCCCGTGACTTAGTCGGATATTTTGAGCATTTGCTGACAGACGCGACGCCTTTAAAGGTTTTAGTCCTCTATCCGTCCGTTGATTAACTCACCGTTCGGACCGCGAGACCGTTCGGATCTTGCACCGGTAGCGCAGGTGTTCCGGAAAATACAACCTCTCTGGCATGTATCCGTTCCGAGACAGACGTCGTAATTTCCGGAACTGGCCGAGCCAGTAACTGAGACAACAATGGCTCAAGACCCGGTGTCGGTGTCGCGATTCCAAGTTGCAGGAGCTGGTCCCCTGTTTCTGACTCGACGGCATCCGGATGGGTCTGCAATTCAATCCGGAAACCAAACGGCGTTCCGATAAACGTCCGGCGTTCGTTTGCCTGAATCGTCAATCCCAGATCTTCCGCCCGGTCGAGTACCTTCAGTCGGTCAGCTTCCGTTACAAGAAACCCGATATGATCGAACATCACCTTTTTTCCGTAACCAAACGTAATATTGATGGTCCCCCGTTTCATCTCGATGATCCGAAACAAAATCTGTTGCTCGCGGAAATCGTCCCAATCGAGCGGAGAATCAAACGAAGTGAACTCCCCCGCGTATTTCCCGATCCGTTGTGTCACCTGAAAACCAAGCTGCTGATAAAACCGTTCTGTGTCTTCGACGAACGGTGTCCAAAGATGATAATGAAATAACATATGTATCGCTCCCTATATCATGATATCGTCAAACGTCAAAAGATTTACTTCGCCACTCTCCCTTAACAGCTGTTGCAGCAAGTGCACATGTGCCAATCCGTATATGACAACAATCCGTTCCTCAGGCCCTTCGCTTTGTGTCAGGATATTTTTAAAGATCATCAGATTCCGGACATACCAATACCGGGCCATCCACTCCATCCCCGACACCCCGAGACAGGCGAGTGTCAAATAGGTTTGGTGCATCTCCCGCGTCCGTCCGTCTGTATTGATTTTATGCAGAAACGATAGTAACGGCAGTTCAGAAAATTCGTGCTCCATCTGTCGTATCCGTTCTGTCTCTTTTGCGATAATCTCGTCAAATCGCTCCGGTTCTTCGTCTCTCAGCTGACCGAGCGACGGCACTCCGTCAACCATCTGATTCCAATCAATCGCCAGGAGATCGGCAAGATTCATTTGAGCCGCCAGACGAAAACCAAGCTGATGCCGTTCATCGGCAGTCAGCGTCAAGTTTCCGGCGCGATAAGCCGCGTACTCAAGCGTCAGGTCGTGTTGATTCTCCGAACGCGTTTCCAGCATGACTTTTGTCGGACGAAAGTCGGACAGGACATTTAATACGTCCTCAATTTGTTTTTGTCGGTCCGGTGTCAGCATCGATCCGCCTCGTAAATGAAGTAAGTCTCCGTTATCCGGTCGGTCAAAATGTATACTCCCGAGCAGTAATACAGTCCCGCGTCGCCTCATCGTCTTCCTCCTTTTTTGGTGATCCTCTTTCATACTACATTAATTGTAAAAAAAATCCATCAAAAACACGGATCCTCAACTGGATCCGTGTTCCGTTTACATCAACTGTTTAACCAAAAGCGTCTTGCCGCTGACTTCACGCGGAATGTTATCGACGGCACGTAACGAGACGTTCATCTCGGAACCAAGTAAGGTCTTTAAAAACCGGTACAGTTGTTCTTCATGCTCCGATAAAAAACGGGTCCGGTCCGGAATATATAAAAACGTAATGTCCCGTTCACTGTTTTGGATATATTGAACCCGTTCGACGCTATTCGGCAACACTTTGACCAAACTGGATAACTGACCTTCAAAAACCTTTTGTCCGTTTTGTTTGACGATATACCCCCGTCCCCGACCGTCAATTGAATCGATTACGGGACCCGGATGGCCGCAGGAACAGGTTTTGCCGCTGCTCGTCATGCGGTCCCCAACCCGGTAACGGACGAGCGGAGTCCCGTGGGTATCAAAGCTCGTGACAAGAATTTGCCCGTCCGGTTCAATTTCAATGATGCCCATCTCGTAGTGCAGATGTTTATTTCCGAAACGGCACTCGGAAACGATCGGTGCCCCTTCCGATGAGGCATATTGATCAAACACCGGCGCGTGAAAGACGTCTTCAATTAGTTTCCGTTCCGTCGCGGTCATCATCTCTGCCGTCGGAAAAATAGCGCGCGGCCGGCACTGCAACTCCATGCCGATTCGTTTGGCATGGTAGGCCAACTCAATCATCGCTGACGGCAACCCGTCAATCGATTCCGGATCAAACCGGTCGATTGCCTCCAAATAAGCAGTCATCGTTTCAGGACTGAGTTTCTTGACGGTGAACAGCAGTTGATTCAGCGCATGGTTCATCCGCCAGTAGACAGGTTTTTGTTGCCGTTCCGAAACGAGCGCCTGCGCTGTAAAACTGATCCGGCGCATCCCCTTTTGGACACCATGGGTCGCTTTAAAAAAATCGAGATGCGCCATCCGTACCTGCATGTCTTCTTTTGTATACCGGACTTGAATCGACTTTCCTGTCGTACCGCCTGTTTTCCCGAGAATCGGTGCATAGAGATCCGTACGAATCGATTCGATTTGTTGCCGTAACGTCTCCTTTTCAAGTGACGGAATCTGCCGGAGCTCCGTTAACGTTCGAAAAGGCAGTTGCAGATTCAAGTCTTTAAACAGCGTGTTGTAATAGGGGCTATGTTGCCGGCAAAACAGCAAAAACGTATTGAGACGCGCCAATTGATCCCGTTCCACATCAATCGATTTTTCTAATTTGTCCGCTAATTCCTGAAATCGTGTTTGGTACACCGGTCCATACCGTTCCCGTTGAAGTCGATAGCCATACAAGGTGGTGAGAAGATTTTGCATGAACACCGGTGAATACAGATAGACTTGCTCTTTGATTCCCATCTGCGCACGTCCTTTCGAACAACGACTCGACGCCTTCACTGAATATATTCTTAATAGGTTCAGCTTACGTTGGCATTCTGACAATCACATGACAAAATCTACCGTACTTCACTTTCACTTCGATTTTTTTCCTTCTTTAGCAAACTCCCTCTTTTTTTGCAAAGACATCAAAAAAGCAGACGACCTTTTTGAAAATAAAGGGAGTCTGCTCGCATCGTATAGTCGGTTTTTCAACTCGTTTCCGGTAACAGTTGTTTGATCAATAATGTTTTCCCGCTGATTTCTTTCGGAATTTCCGGCACTGCCCGTAACAACACTTCCATTTGTCCGCCGAACAAACGTTTTAAGACGAAGTACAGTTCTTTTTCATGTTCTTCTTTGAAACAACGTTCGTCCGGTACATACAGCATGACGATTTCTTCTTTGTCGGATTGGATATACTGGACCCGTTCAATACAGTTCGGGAAGGCCCGGACGATCCCGGCCAGTTCTCCTTCAAAAATCCGATGACCGTTTTTCAGCTGAATAAAACTTCGTCCCCGTCCGTCAATGGATGCGATAACCGGACCGGCGTGTCCGCACTGGCACGTCGTTTCACTTAACGTCATTCGGTCCCCGACACGATACCGGACGAGCGGCGTGCCGTGGGTATCAAAACTCGTCACGAGAATCTGACCATCTTCTTCGACCTCGATGATGCCCATTTCATAGTGAAGGTGTTTTTTTCCGTAACGGCATTCTGCGACAATCGGCGCTCCCTCTGACGATGCGTATTGATCAAAAATCGGCGCATGAAATACTTCTTCAATCAATTGGCGTTCCGCCGCCGTCATCATTTCCGCTGTCGGGAAAATCGCCTTCGGTCGGAACGTACACCGAATATTGTACTTTTTGGCATGGCGGGCCACTTCAATCATACCTGAAGGAAGACCGTCAATCGATTCCGGATTAAATCGGTTCAGTTGTTCGATATACAAGGCTGCCGTTTGCGGATTAATGTTTTTGATCGTAAACAGCATCTGATTGATGGCTTTATTCATCCGCCAGTAAACAGGTGCTTTCTGTGATTCTGCCGCCAGCGTCTGTCCCGTAAAGCTGGCGCGCCGCATGCCGCGTTCAATCCCGTGTGTCCACTTAAAATAATCGAGGTGCGCCATCCGGATCTGCATGTCTTCCTTTGTGTAATGGACTTGAATCGACTTCCCCGTCGTTCCGCCCGTTTTTCCGAGGATCGGCGCCCGGATTTTAGCATGCACGTCTGCATTCCGTGTCCGGAGGATTTCCTTGCTTAAAACCGGAATCTGTTTTAGTTCGTCTAATGTTTCAAGCGGTAAAGTGATCCGGTATTGCTCGAACAGTTCTTGATAGTAAGGGCTGTACGTCTGGCAAAACAATAGAAATTGATTCAGACGTGCCAACTGTTCCGTCTGCGCATTCGTCTGAAAACGTTCTTTTTCCTTCAACTCCTGTAACCGTTTCTGATAAACCGGACCATATCGTTCCTGATACAGCACACGACCATAAATCGTCGTTAAGATATTTTGAAGAAAAATCGGTGAATGAAAGTAAATCGATTGCTTGAGTTGCATACGTCCACTCCTCTCACATCTCAGTCAGAAATTTCAGTTGAGCCGTTATCCATTTCCTGTTACTTACATCTTATTTCCAGTGATTCGGCGGTTCAATCAAATCTTAGTAAACAAGCTTAGCTTTTATTCGGATACCGTTTTATGATAATAAACTTATGTCACAAACATCTTTTAATAAAATTCTTTTTATTCTCTTTTCTTTACCGTTTTCAGTAAAAAAACAAAAAAAGAGGCTACTTTCAGCCTCTTCTCCTTCGTTCGAATTCCGATTACGTTTGACTGCGTTCCACCTCTTCGTCTGCTCCAAACATCCGGACCTGAATGGCTCCGAGTACCAACTTCAATTCCGTCGGACTCAACTGATCGATGATTTCGATCACAGTCACCGTCGTCCGCCCGTTATACAATTGCACAAGAAGTTGACGCTCCACGTCAATCATCCGGTCATCAATCGATTCCGCCAACATTTCCTGATAAAAAAACTCACCCGTTTCCGGGAAAAAGTAATCACTGAATAATTGCATCAATTGTAAATTTCCCGTCGCCAGAAACAAAATGGCTTGAAACGGCGGTTTCACACGATTCCGCGAACTCAAACGTTTTAAAATCATCTGGTACCGCTTCTGGTGTTGCTCATCTAAGAAACAGACTGCGTTCATCTTCGCCCTCTCCTTAAAGTAGAAATGAAGTAATATGTACATGGAAGTTGGTGGATGTCACCACTCCTATTCGGTCTATTTTTCCTTTTCCCTGTTTTTTATGCCTCAAGCCTGTTATTTCCTGAAAATATCCGAAGGGATTACGAACAGATTGATTCGGGTAAATTCAACAAGTAACGTTAATCGAGGGGGAAAACACATGACTCAAACACGCAAACGGCTGGCACTTGCAGGTGCAACCGGATATATCGGACATAATCTCTTAAACGAGCTCAAGAAAAAATATGATGTCATCGCCTTATCCCGAAACGGCGATGACAAGGATGATGAAGACCATGTCGAGTGGCGCTCGTGTGATTTGTTTTCGCTGAATGATACCATTGACGGGTTACAAGGCGCGGATATCGCCATCTATCTGGTCCATTCGATGATGCCGTCGGCTAAACTGACACAGGGCTCATTCGAAGATATGGACTTGATTTTAGCGGACAATTATGCGCGTGCCGCCAAAGAAAACGGCATTCAGCAAATCGTCTACCTGAGCGGTATCATTCCGGAAGAGACGGAGGACTTGTCCCGCCATTTAAAAAGCCGCTTGGAAGTGGAACGTGTGCTTGGTGCTTACGGGACTCCCGTAACGACCATCCGGGCTGCGTTGATCGTCGGTCCAAAAGGTTCTTCCTTCCCGATCTTATCGAAGCTCGTCAAACGGCTTCCCGTCATGTTGTTGCCGGAATGGACACGGAATCAGACGCATCCCGTTGCATTGCCGGATGTCATCCATGCCCTCGGATCAAGCGTCGGACGGGAAGACTTAAAAGACCGTGCCATCGATATCGGCGGTCCGAAATCGATGACGTATAAAGAAATGATTTTGAAAACGGCCGAAGTCATGGGGAAAAACCAACCGACGTTCGATATTCCGTTAATGACAGTCAAACTGTCCCGCCTTTGGGTGACGTTAGTTTCCGGGGAGCCGAAGGAGACGGTCTATCCGCTCGTCGAGAGCATGGTACACGAGATGGTCGCAGATCCGGATAAAATGGTGGACGGCATCAGCGATGGGAAAGTCACATTCGAGGAATCCGTTCGGATGGCGTTAAAAGAAGAGCAGAAGGAAAAGGATCAGAAAAAACAATCGGGTCATTCGTCCAAAAAAGAAAAAGACGAGGTGCTCGATGTCCGGTCCGTTCAGCGTGTCCGTCTGCCGGAAGGACGCGATGCCAACTGGGCAGCAGATAACTATGTGTCTTGGCTCTCCTCTTTCGCCAAGCCGTTCCTCACTTCGACTATTGCGAACGAGACCGTCGTAAAGATTCAAGTGCCGTTTCTCGATGCACCGCTTCTCGAATTGACGAAAGAGCCGTTTCAGGATGCCGAGCAAGCTACGTACCGGATTACCGGCGGACTGTTTGCGCAAGTTCAGGAAGGCAGCAAAGGACGGATTGAATTCCGACAGATTCCCGGATCCCAGGAGTGCCTGATTGCCATTCATGAGTATGTACCGGCTTTACCGTGGATTATTTACAAATCGACGCAAGCCAACATTCATCTGCTCGTCATGTACCTGTTTAAGCTCCACCTTCTCCGTCTGATGCAGACGACGGAACACGCTCCTGACGAGTCGGATATGATTGTCCCGGAAACAAACGCTTGATTTTAAACAAACTCAGATTTTCTACCAGACTGAATTCCCAAGGAAACGGGAATTCAGTCTTTTTTGATGACTTTTCACCACCCGGGTTTTCGACGGATCGTTTGGTGATCAGTCTGTTATTATCATATAGCATTTTACGGAATCCGTAAGTTTTAACGTCTTGCCTGTTGCGTGATTGCGGAACTTACCGATGAACAGATGACGGAACCAAAATAAGCGTGATACACTAAAACTGGATTGTAAGAAAGGGGTTTCACACGCATGCGCTCATTTGAAGAACGGTTAACGAATCACATTGAAGCGACCGCGCTTCTCACGACATTGATTCAACCCTCGTCGGATCAACTCCGGCTCGACAAGTTAAATAAATTTTCCGAGAAATTATTAAAACGCGAATTTACAATTGCTTTTGCCGGACATTTTTCAGCCGGGAAATCAAGCATGATCAATGCACTGACCGGTGAGTCGATTTTACCGACCAGTCCGATTCCGACCAGTGCCAACATCGTCACATTACGCCGGGAAGAACAGGATGCTGCCATCATTCATTTTCACGACCGCCCTGCCGTAAAGCTCGCAGCGGCCGATTTACCGCATCTCGAGACGTTAGGACGTGACGGTACCGTTGAACGGATTGATATCACCCATGCCGGTTCAAACTTACCGCAAGGACTTGTTTTAATGGATACACCGGGTGTCGATTCCGTCGATGACGCCCACCGGATTTCCACCGAATCCGCTTTACACCTGGCTGACTTGATTTTTTATGTCATGGACTACAACCATGTCCAGTCCGAGTTGAACTTCACCGTCACTCGTGAATTGTTGACTTCCGTACCTGAACTGTATTTAATCGTTAATCAAATCGATAAACACCAGTCCAGCGAATTATCTTTTGCCGCCTTTAAGCGTTCCGTCGTTCAGTCGTTTGCTGCCCACGGCGTGGAACCAAAAGGGATTTTCTTTACGAGCTTACGGGAAGCGGATCATCCGGAAAATGACTTTCCGACCGTTAAAGAACTTGTCGATCACAGCATCCGGGACGTCCAACCGAAACTGTTGCAATCAGCGGCTACGACACTGGAATCCTTACATGCCGAACACGTGGCGTACCTCGAAACACGGATCGAGGAAGCCGCCGAATCGACAAATGAAGGATTGACACCGGCAGAACGGCAACAATCGGATGCATTGCTTGAACAGTTGCACCAACTGGATTTACAACTCGAACTGATGGCTCCTGAACAATGGGTCAGCCGGTTTTCACAGCACCGGGAAAGTTTGTTGCGAAACGCCACTTTGATGCCGTTTGAACTTCGCGAGAAAATGCGGACCTTTTTAGAGACACGACAAGCGTCCTTTAAAGTCGGGTTCTTCAGAAGTGCGAAAAAGACACAGTCCACCCAGCAACAGGTAGCAGACGAACTCTTGCGGGCGTATCAATCCGTCACGACATCCGAAATCGCCTTGCATCTTCGGAAATTGATGAAACAATCGTTGGCAGAAGCCGGTATCTTAACTGATCAGCATACGATGCAGATCGACAACTATCCACTTGATCCACCGCTTCGTGTCATCGAGGATGCTGTCCAGGAAGGCATTACGATTACCGGTGAATCCGTCCTCCAGTTTACGAATCGTGTCGTCAGTCTGACGGCTGACTGGTATACGAAAGAGACGAACCGCTGGCGGGACGGAATTCGAGCGGAACTCGAACAAACAGACGGCAGCGTCAAACAAGAGGTGCTGACAGAACAAACCCGTTTACGTCAAAAATGTGACTTATTGAAAGCCGAAGCCGAAGCCCGGAAAGTCTTTAACACGTATCTCGAACAGGCCGACTCACCGACGGATAAGCAATTGCAAACTGCAAAACAACAGGTCATGCTTTGGCAACAGGAACTGATTCAGGCCGAGCAAGCGTTAATCCCGTTCCAACCGCAGGAAACGCTGGAGGAAGTCGCCGTCGCGGCAGAAGCGGTTCGGTCAACCGATGTCGAGGACACACGTGCCTATACGCCGGAAGAAATGCACCAGATTCAAACGATTTTGTCGTCCGTTCCCGGATTTGAAGAAACGGTCGCCTACTTGCAAGACAAACTGAAGCGGGTCGCTTCGAGTACCTTTACGATTGCTTTGTTCGGTGCGTTCAGCGCCGGGAAGTCATCTTTTTGCAACGCGCTGCTCGGACAACCGGTCTTGCCTGTCTCACCTAATCCGACGACGGCTTCGATTAACCGAATTAATCCCGTCAGTGCGGCACATCCGCACGGGACGGCGACCATCTGCTTTAAGACGGAGCAGGAACTCGTTGCTGAATTAAACGCTCTCCTCCAGGCGTTCGACGTCACTGTTCCTTCTTTGAAAGAAGCGGCGGATTGGATTGAATCCCAGCCGGCACACACATTACGGGATGTTTCTTTCTTACGGGCCTTTTTAACCGGTTATCCGACTGTTGCGCCGTTCGTCGGAACAACACAAACAGTCGATCAAACGACGTTCACCGATTACGTCGCAAAAGAGCACCTCAGTTGCTTCGTTGATGTCATCGATTTGTACTTCGACAGCCCGTTGACCCGTCTCGGGATTACATTGGTCGATACGCCGGGTGCCGACTCGATCAATGCCCGTCATACGGATGTCGCGTTTGACTACATCAAAGATGCGGATGCGATCTTATTCGTGACGTATTTTAATCACGCGTTCGCCCGTGCCGACCGGGAGTTTCTGATTCAGCTCGGCCGTGTCAAGGATGCCTTCGAACTGGACAAGATGTTTTTCATCGTCAATGCGATTGACCTCGCACAAAACGAGAGCGAAAAACAAGCGGTCCTGCAGTATGTCGAGACGGAACTACAACGGTTCGGCATTCGGGCCCCTCGTCTGTTCGGCGTCTCCAGCCTTCAGGCATTGGCAGAGAAACAGACGGACCGTGCGCTCGACTCGGGTCTTCCTGTCTTCGAAGACGCCTTCCATCAGTTTTTGGAACGGGATCTGAAAGGACTGGCTGTCCAAGTATTGTCGGAGGAAACGGAGAAAACCGTCCACCGGTTACGTCAAATGATGGAGCAGACCGAGTTCAACATCGCCCGTAAAGAAACACGTCTCGAAGAACTGGATGACCTGAAGCGGACGATTGAAGCACACTTTTCAGATCCAAGGACCGATTTACTTCGTCATGCGTTGTTCGCGGAAATTCACGAGTTGCTGCATCATGTCAACCAACGGATCTATTACCGTTTTCCTGACTTCTTCAAGGAAGCATATCATCCCGTCCGCTTTGCGAATGCCACAAAACAGCAGGCGTTGCAGGAAGCGCTTGTCGAGCTGCTCGGCTTTTTGAAATATGATTTTGAACAAGAATTACGTGTAACCCACTTCCGGATTGACGGCTGGATCAAAGCTGCGCTCGTTCAACGTTTCCAGGAAGAGGAACGGTATGCAGTGAAGTTGAATCCCTCTTTCCAACTGTCCCCATTCGAAGCGCCGGCGATGACGTCCGTCCATTTCGAAGGACCGTTCCAGGATGCGACGCCGTATCAGTCCGTGAAACAGTATTTCCGTAATCCAAAAGCCTTTTTTGAACGCAATGAAAAGGAACAACTGAAAGATGCTTTGATTCAGTTGACAAAACCGGATGCGACCTCTTATCTGGAAACGGAGGAACAGCAGTTGCGCGAACTCGCGCAGCAACATGTCGCCCGTCTGCTCGACGAGATGTATGCCCGGATTTCCGAAACATTGCATAAACAAATCGAGATGGAACGAACTAGCTTGGCGACCACCGACCATCTGGAACAATTCAAACAAGCTCACGCCAGCATCAGCCATCTGAATCAAACTGTTTAATTTTTCTTCACGAGCAGACCCGTTCCTACACAAAGAACCCGAATCAGATCCACTTCTTACAGAAGCGGTGACTGATCCGGGTTCTTTTTAACGCTTGTACCGCGATCGGAGGGATGCGGCCAATAGGATTTAAAATAATGTAAGACATAGTCCTGGACGTGACGCACGAGCGGACGTTGCTCGACTCCTGCTAAATGATTTAACGAGACGTCCCATAACATCGGCGGGTCAAACGGTAAGATCCGGATGTCTTCGGCATGATGAAACCGGAGAATCGGTTCCGGTAAAATCGACACGACGTCAAGTTCCTGAACCATACCAATCAATAAGTCCCATGCACCGGAAGTAAAAAAGATCTGCGGTTCGACTTGCACATGCCGAAACTGCTATAAAATCTGATGATGCAACATGAAGCTATCATTAAGAATGACCAAAGGTTCCGCTGCGAGTTCACGGTAAGAGACACTCTTGGCTTCGCTTAACGGATGGCTCGGTCTGACCGCAACGACGACCTCATCTTCAATCAATCGATACCGTTCGATGCCGTAGGACTCCCCCGGTTCAATCAAAATCGCCAGGTCCAGTTCTTCGAGCAACAGACGGCGCTTCAATTCAAAAGCGCCTTCTTCAATAATTTCCAGCTCAATCCCGGGATGTTCCGCCATCAATTTCGGAATCAGTTGCGAAAAAAGGACGGGCAAAATGACCGGCGGAATCCCGAGCCGGACTTTCCCGCGGATGACACGTGACCGTTCATGAAGATGTTCCATCATTTGTCGATGTCCGTGCAGGACACTGAGGGCATCCTCATAAAATTGTTGTCCAGCGTCCGTCAGACCGGTTAATCGTCCGTGATGACGCAAAAATAACTCTACTTGCTCTAACTCTTCAAATTCCCGCACCAGTTGACTGAGCGCCGGTTGCGAAATATGCAGATGTTTGGATGCCCGCGTTAAATTATAGGAATGATCTACAATCGTCGTAAAAAATGTCAATTGCCGGATATCCATCTTACTTCCCCCTCTACTCATCAAACCAATGATTTTTTCTAAAATACATAATCATCCCCAGCGCAATGACTGCCATACCCCCGAGTGTAAAGAAATAACCAAAACGTGTCGTGAGTTCCGGCATATGTTCAAAGTTCATCCCATAGATGCCGGCAATAAACGTTAACGGCATGAAGATGGTTGTAAAAATCGTTAATGTTTTCATGATATTATTCATCCGGTACGAGTTGAGGGAAATGAAATTATCCCGGAATTCGGAGGTCATCTCCCGGTTATACTCAATCATTTCGTTGAGTTTAAGCAGATGATCATAAATATCCTGGAAAAATGCTTTTTTGTTGGCATGAATCGCAAGTCGCCGGGATTCAACGACCCGGTACAACAAATCCCGCATCGGTAAGAGCGTTCGGGCGACGACTAATAAATCGGACCGAATCTCAAAGATCTCTTCCATGATCCGTTTATCATTCCCGCGTTGCTCGTATCGACCTTCCAGCGCAAAAATTTTGTCTTCTAACGCATGAACGATTGGAAAATAACCATCGACGATTTTATCCATGATTTTATGTACAATCTCGATCGTCCAGTGTTCGGAATTATTATGTACGCGCTGGAAAGCTTGGAACACCACATCAATTTCACTCGATGGCTCCTCATGATATGAAACCACATAGTTCTCATTGACAAACAGGTTGATTTCTTTTCCCTTCAATGACTCCGTATCAAGAGCATGCAACACAAAAAAACTGTATCCGTCGTAATATTCCAGCTTCGGACGCTGTAAGTATTGAAAACAATCTTCGAGAGCCAACGGATGAAAGTCAAAGGCGGATACCAACTGTTGTTTTTCTTGTTCCGTCGGTTGATTAAAATCGACAAAGTACCATTTAATATCGGGTGCATGAAGACGATCTAAGCCATCATCCACTAAAACTTGATGGTCTGTCGTCACCATTAGACAGCGTATCATAAACATTCCCCTTCTTTTCATTACGGTTTATCCACACAGTATCGCAAACATCCCGCTCGATTTCCATAAAAAAAAGACTGTAGACTTAACCAAGCGCTACAGTCTTTCCCTTTATCCCCGTTCAAAGTAAAAGCCATTCCAATAGACATGACGATACGTAAATTCTTTACCACTTTTTGTCGTTACAAGCATTTCATCTTCCGAAACGACAGCAATCTTGACAGGTGTCTCCCCGTGATCGGTCAAAAAATTTAAAATCTCTAAATGACGATTGAGCCATAATCGACGGCGGAACCAACGGAACCGACTAAACGCCGCTGTAAAGTGTAAAATCGATAACAGCATGATGATCATCCCGAACGGTAACGGTACATCAAACAACGCAATTAAATAAAAATCGGCGATGATTAAAAAGACGGATAATCCCATTTCGGTCATTTCCATAAAGGAAGCTTTATACGTGGCAAAATAAGTCATGACACGAAATAAAACGATGACCGTCAAATAAGGTACGAAATAAAGACGAAAAATGTTGTCCGACCCACTATTGACATACATGAGCAAGGGCAGGAAGAAGAGCAACTTCCAAATTAGGATGGCAGAATAAAACAAAGTGTGATCCGTGTAGCGTTTGCGTACGATGGCGCGACTAATGTTCATTGCCTTCCCCTCCTTCAATGGTGACTACATGTTCGAGTCGATGATGTCGGGATCTGATGCCTATAAGGGTATGTTTCCTCATTGGACCGTTTCTAACCGTCTATTTCGTGTGAAATATTAGTTTATATTGAGTATACGAAATATTTTGACAAAAGGTTTTACTTTCCCATCATTCCCCATATTTATAATGTGCTGTCTCATCAAAATTTGTCGATTTTGATTTTTTTCTTTACACTTGATAAAGATCACTTTGGAAATGAGATGAAAAAACATGTACAGCCACATCATTGTCGGTGCCGGAATCCTCGGAACATCGACCGCCTATCATTTAGCGAAACAAGGGGCAACTGTCCTGCTTGTCGACCGGAAAGAAGCCGGACGCGCCACACATGTCGCAGCCGGTATCATCTGTCCCTGGATGACACAGCGACGAAATAAAGCCTGGTACC
>Ga0308165_1003090_pt1 | contig 18470 bp, 14 predicted proteins | sample PhyWR2_FD_201032 | JGI IMG/M metagenome (GOLD analysis project Ga0308165, IMG submission 201032) | Phyllosphere microbial communities from UC Gill Tract Community Farm, Albany, California, United States - DLSLW.R2 | ecosystem: Host-associated > Plants > Phyllosphere > Unclassified | place: USA...
GCAAACGCTCAACATTACCGAGCATGCCTAAATCGTTACCCGTTAGCACCTTCGATAAACGCACCGACTGCGGCAAACTATCAACGCCGATTCCCAGTTTCGCTAAAGGCTTGGCAACCTTAAATAAGTTGGCATCTGTAACCCTGCAATACCAATCGCCACCTAGCCGAGCCACCAAATCTATTTTTTGCTGGTCTATTTTACCGTCATCGTCCAAAATATCCTCGCTAATATGAATTAACTTAATTTCGGCCAAAACCAGGTTTCCTGCACCATTAGTGTCTCCCAACGAGATCACCTCATTAATTACGCATTCGAACTGAACAGGTGCTTCGGCAACCCGCGGGGGCCTAACAACGTCAGATTTCAGCATCGAAAAGCCCGACTTTTCAAACTCGTTAACACCTTTCGCATATTCGGTGCTGGCCAGGCTCATTTGTTGCACCATGCTGTAGTTTACAATATTAATAACGCACTCTTTTACCTGCAAAACGTTCTCTAAGGTGTGCTTTGTGGTGTTGTCTCTTACACGCCTGGCCGGCGAAAATATACAAATCGGCGGCTTGGTGCTAAACATATTGAAAAAGCTAAAAGGACTTAGATTGACGTTTCCATCAGCATCGATGGTAGAAGCAAAACAAATGGGACGCGGTGCAATAGCATATTGCAGATAATTCTGCAACTGGACCGCACTTAAATCATCCGTTTTTAATGTTAACACAATAATCGGGTTTGAAAGGTGATATTGATAGGTTTGAAAAGCAGTTGGGCACCTTTTTTTAAAGGCAATCCAGCGATCCGCATTATCTCTAAAAAGCAGATACAAAGATTTCTCCTCCAAAGGAGCTCCTGTGGAGCGTTTCGGTCGAAATGAGGATTTTTCAACAATGCCAAGGATCTTGCTTACAATCGATCTTATAGTTAAGAATAACTATTTCTTCAAGGCTAAAATCGAGAAATCGGTATCAGCCAGGGTAATGTTATTGGTTAGCGCACCTAAGCCGGTTATTTCCATTTCTACAATGTCGCCCGGTTGCAACCATTGCACTTTATAGTTCGGATCGTTAAATAAACCCGTACCATTTAGCTCAAGGAAACAGCCCGTGCCAACAGTTCCCGATCCAATTACATCGCCCGGTAAAATATCAACGCCATAGGCACAACGCTCAATAATTTCGGCGAAGGTCCAGTCCATGTCGGCAGCGTTTCCTTTCGATACCTCAACGCCATTTACGCGGCAGGTCATTTTTAAATCGTAGGCATTGCCAACGTGTCCTTCTTTGGCGGGAACCTTGTATTTTTCCAGTTCATCGGGCGTAACCAACCATGGCCCAATGGCTGTGCAAAAATCTTTGCCTTTTGCCGGGCCAAGGTTCAGCACCATCTCTTCCATTTGTAAGGTTCGGGCACTCATATCGTTCATAATCATGTAACCCGCAATGTATTCATCAGCATCGGCAGCCTTAACATTTCTGCCTTTTTTACCAATTACAATGGCCAGTTCAAGTTCAAAATCGAGCTTTTCGAAATGATCGGGCATACACTCAATTTCGCCGTTGCCTTGAATGGCATTATGGTTGGTAAAATAAAAAATCGGATATTCATCATAAGCAGGAATCATGTCTACCTTTCGGTTGCGACGAGCCGCAGCTACATGTTGCCTAAAGGCATACGCATCGCGGCAGCTTGTAGGATTTGGAACAGGTGCCAAAAGCTCGTAAAAAACTTCTTCTTTGGCTGCTAAGGCTCCGTTTTTAATATCGGTATCCACTTTTTTTGCACGATCCATTAGTACTTCACCGCCTTGTAAAAACTCGCTCATACTATCGGGGATCAACTTATCACAACTGTTAAGGTTGTAAATATGCCCATCTATAAACAGGCCCAAATGTGCACTTTCTTCGGTTTTGTACGATACTAATTTCATAGAAAATTTGGTTAAAAGGTGTTGGCAAAGCTACGGAAATATGCTAAAGCACCAATAAAGTTAAAAAATTTATGGCTTCTGAGCCAATGGATGTTTTTTATCCATATATTGATAAATCGAAGTTTTCTATTAAACCCAAACAAACCCACCCTAAATAAAAGATGACATCGAAATGGCGCATACCAGATGTAAATTTGCGTAGATACAAATAAAGGAAATATCATGATAAACTGGAACGACGTTATCAAATATGCCAGTGATGGCAACCCTACGCCCGATAAAAAAGTGGAGAAGACAGAAGCAGAATGGAAAGCCTTGCTTACGCCCGAACAATTTAGGATTACGCGTTTAAAAGGTACTGAGCCAGCCGGTAGTGGCGCTTTTTGCCATGCACATGATGCAGGCAAGTACAAATGCATCTGCTGTGATAACGAACTTTTTGATTCGACAATTAAATTCAGTTCTAGCAGTGGGTGGCCAAGTTTTACACAGCCAATAAGAGAGAACGCAATAAAATACGAAAAAGACACCACGTATGGAATGATTCGTGTGGAGGTAATGTGTAATAATTGCAACGGACATTTAGGGCATGTATTTCCTGATGGACCTGAGCCCAGCGGTTTAAGGTATTGCATTAATTCAGAATCGGTCGATTTGATCAGAACAGGAGCTTAATTATAGAACAGCTTCATTAACAAGCCCTTAAAGAAGTTTCCAATTTAAAATTCAATAACAAAAAATGAGAATGAAAATGAAGATGTTTAGTTTGTTGTCGCCATTATTTTTGCTGGTAACCTTTGTGGCATGTGGCACAACTGAAAACAACCAAAAAGAGAAACAGGACTCAGATACTCAAATTAAACCATCAGCCACCAAAAACCTAAAAAACGCTAAACGAGCGTATATTGCTGGCGGTTGCTTTTGGGGAATGGAAGAACTTTTTAGAAAGCAAAAAGGTGTGATTGATACCGAAGTTGGTTATATAGGCGGCGACAACGAAAACCCTACCTACGAGAACCATCCGGGCCATGCAGAAGCGCTTGCAATAACCTACGATTCGACGGCGACGAGTTTCAAAGAAATTTTGGACTATTTCTATCGTATTCATAACCCAACTACTGTTGATAGACAAGGAAATGATCGAGGTTCGAGCTACCGCTCGGCTATTTTTTATCAAAATGAAGCAGAAAAAAAGATAGCGCAAGAAGTCATCGGCATTGTAGATCAATCGAAAAAATGGGATGGAAAAGTAGTGACCAAACTGGAGGCCTATGTTAAATTTTGGCCCGCAGAAGAAGAACATCAAGATTATTTATTAAAGCATCCGAACGGTTATACCTGTCATTACGAGCGGTTTGGGTCTTTTTTGGATAGAAAAGAATAAAAAAGTTTGGGCGGATACAATTAGTGACACCCAAAAATCCAAATCGTCGTAGCGTCTCCAATGCTATTAAGCTAAGGATAAAACAAAAAATATTGTCATACTAACTAGTGATTTGTCAGGGAAAAACCAATATGGCATGACGCAAAAAACAACCACCCCTTGCCCCTCCTTGGAAAGAAGGAGGGGAGTCGGACAATGTTAGCTTTAATGGTTTTCGAGGCCAAAGGGTTGTGCAGTTGCTACTCCCCTCCTAATTTAGGAGGGGCAAGGGGTGGTTAGCTGATGATACTGTTTATCAAGCAGCATTGAATACTCGCCAATTCGAACATGGCCGAGAAATCTCTTTATCAGGTAGCTTGAACGAATTCTCCATTTAATTGAAACCCAACTGCGCTTTACGGTTATCAATCGAATCGCCTAAAGATTACCTGTTTTGTTTTTAGAAAAGAATCCCTCCCCCTCGTCGTAGCGTCTCGATACGACAAATGTAACTCATTTGGAAAAAAGCATACAATCAAATCTATTCAACTGCTCGCTTAAATCTATCGAAAAGTGGAATGCGTTTACTCCGCCCCAAAACAACATTAGTTTGGTTTTTAAAAAATAAATCCTAATTTTACAATTCCAAAACCATGATTTTAAAAGCATTACATATCCACTTAGTTAACGATGCCATCGCGGCCCGTCGTTACAAGATGCTTTCTAAACTCATCATGGCTCAGTATTCACTATAGTATTTTTGCTATTTCTGCAGATTGAAACGCATCCGCGTTTTATTCGTTTTTCTTTTAAGATATTTTCTTTCTAACCATAATTTTATAGTTATGCCTGTTTATCATAAATTAGGCCAAATTCCTGCAAAGCGACATACGGTTTTTCGTAAGCCCGATGGAAATCTTTATGCCGAGGAACTGGTTTCGACTGAGGGTTTTTCGAGCCTCTACTCGTTGGTTTATCATTGTCACCCGCCAACTATTGTGAAACATTTAGGCGAAGCTTACAGTGTTGAGCCTAAAATTGCCCGCGAAAAGCATTTAAAACATACAAGCCTGATCGGGTTTAATATCAAGCCTGAAGATGACTTTTTGAAAAGCAGGAAGCCCGTGTTGGTGAATAGCGATTTGCATGTGGTTTTGGCCGCTCCGAGAAAGTCGATGACCGATTATTTTTATAAAAATAGTCAGGCCGACGAAATGATCTTCGTACATGAGGGCTCAGGAAAATTAAAAACGGGCTTTGGTGAAATTAAATTCGGATATGGTGATTATCTCATCATTCCAAGGGGAACAATTTATCAAATGGAGTTTGATAATGAGACAAACCGGCTTTTCATCGTAGAGAGCTTTAGTCCGTTGAGGCCCCCAAAACGTTACCTCAACCAATACGGCCAACTTATGGAACATGCGCCATATTGTGAACGTGATCTGCGTTTGCCCGATAATCTTCAAACTCACGATGAATACGGCGATTTTAAAGTGCTGATTAAAAAACAAGGCTTAATTTATCCGTATACCTACGGCACCCACCCTTTCGATTATGTTGGCTGGGATGGTTACCATTATCCTTTCGCCTTTTCGATACACGATTTTGAGCCGATTACCGGACGTTTACATCAACCGCCGCCAGTGCATCAAACTTTTGAAGGGCACAATTTTGTGGTCTGCTCATTTGTTCCCCGCAAATACGACTATCACCCCGACTCTATTCCGGCACCTTACAACCACAGCAACGTAGATAGCGATGAGCTTTTATATTACGTTGATGGCGATTTTATGAGTAGAAAAAGCGTGGTAAAAGGACAAATTACATTGCACCCGGGTGGAATTCCACATGGTCCCCATCCTGGTACGGTAGAGAAATCGATCGGTAAGGAAAAAACAGATGAACTTGCGGTGATGATCGATCCGTTTAGGCCACTGATGCTAACACAAGAAGCGCTAGAAATTGAGGATGAAAATTATTATAAAAGCTGGCAGAAGTAGTCGGGAAGTCGGGAGTCCGGAGTTCGGAGAGCAAAGCAGAAGATGAAAGCTAAAAGCGGAAAGACTAAAGCTGAAAGACCAAAGGCAAAGCGAGTCGGGAAGTGCGAAAGTCGGGAGTCGGGAGTCTGGAGAGCAAAGATGAAGATGAAGACTAAAGCGGAAAGGCTAAAGCTGAAAGACCAAAGGCAAAGTGAGTCGGGAAGTCCGGAGTCGGGAGAGCAAAGCGGAAAGGCTAAAGCTGAAAGGTTAAAGCTGAAAGACCAGAGGCAAAGCGAGTCGGGAAGTCCGAAAGTCGGGAGTCCGGAGAGCAAAGCAGAAGATGAAAGCTAAAAGCGGAAAGACTAAAGCTGAAAGACCCCAGAGATGAAAGACTGAATTAAACACTATAACTAAAAAGAAAATTTATGGCCACGCCGTGTATGCGGAACGCTAAGCCCTCCCATCTGGCGAGGGTTGAGTGGGGCCTGGTAAATCATCCGATTTCGGAAACTCCGACTTTCGGACTTTAAATAAGAAAATATGGAAACATTAACATTTGCAGAAAAAATATCGAAAGCACAAGATTTTTTGCCTATTAACGGTACAGATTACATTGAATTTTATGTGGGAAACGCCAAGCAATCGGCACACTATTATAAAACTGCTTTCGGCTTTCAGAGCGTGGCTTACGCCGGTCCCGAGACAGGCATTCGCGATCGTGCTTCGTACGTTTTGCAACAGGGAAAGATTCGGCTAATTTTAACAACGGCGTTAAAATCCGACCACCTTATTGCCGAGCATGTAAAAAAACACGGCGATGGCGTAAAGGTGCTGGCCCTTTGGGTAGATGATGCCTACAGCGCATTTGAAGAGACAACCAAGCGTGGGGCCAAGCCTTATCTTGAGCCCAAAACGCTTACTGATGAGCATGGCGAAGTTAAAATCAGCGGCATTTATACCTATGGTGAAACTGTGCACATGTTTGTTGAGCGCAAAAATTATAACGGGCCTTTTATGCCGGGTTATGAAGAATGGAAAAGCGATTACCAGCCGAATGAGACTGGATTGCTTTATATCGACCACTGTGTTGGCAATGTAGGTTGGAACCGAATGAACGAGGCCGTACAATGGTATGAAGACGTAATGGGTTTCGTTAACATTCTTTCTTTTGACGACAAACAAATCAATACCGAATATTCAGCACTGATGAGCAAGGTAATGAGCAACGGCAACGGTTACTCTAAATTCCCGATCAACGAACCCGCAGAAGGAAAAAAGAAATCGCAAATTGAAGAATATCTTGAATATTATGAGGGCGAAGGCGTGCAACACATTGCCGTTGCCACAAACGATATTGTAAAAACGGTTAAGGAATTAAAATCTCGTGGAGTAGAATTTCTGAGCGCACCGCCCGAGGCTTATTACGATATGATGCCGCAACGGGTGGGTAAAATAGATGAAGAAATTTCACTTTTAGAAAGTTTGGGTATTTTGGTCGATTGCGATGAGGAAGGTTACCTATTGCAAATCTTCACAAAGCCAGTTGAAGATCGGCCAACACTCTTTTTTGAAATTATTCAGCGAAAAGGGGCTCAAAGTTTTGGTGCGGGTAATTTCAAGGCACTTTTTGAATCGCTGGAGCGTGAGCAAGAATTGAGGGGAAATCTTTAAGGTTAGTCTAAAGTCCAGAGTCAGTAGTCCCTGGTCTATGCCGACTCCAGACTCAAGACTTACGACTCAGGACTGTTTCAAAACTTCACCAAAACTTCATAAATGAAACGCACCTTTGACATAACGAAACACCAGAAGCGATTTCCGTTTTGTTAGATTCTAAAAACTCATAATTAGTTTTTTAGTTTTCCGGTTACCCTTATCTGATACCTCATGTATTGAAAAATACATGAGGTTTTTTTTCGGTAGGTTGCCAGGGCAAATGGTACAGCAACAGCCAGTAATTAATTAGATCGGCAGGTTACATCGTGCTTTCCTGAAGCATCTGATAAAGGTCCGTTACTCCACCATCGAATTTGGTGCCATTTACATAAAAAGAAGGTGTACCGTTTACACCACTTCTCACACCGCTCTCAAAATCATCATCAATTTTTTCCTTAACAGTATCTGCCGCGGAATCGGATCTGAACTTTTCGACATCGAGGCCAATCGTTTCGGCAAGTTCATCGAACAAATCTTCACTCAACCGATATTGGTTATCGAACAAGGCGTCGTGCATTTCCCAGTACTTGCCCTGCAAACCGGCTGCTTCCGCAGCAACCGCAGCGGGCAGCGCCAGCTCATGTATTTCCTTTAACGGAAAATTACGAAATACGAAATTCACCTGATCGCCGAATGTTTCTTCAATCTCTTTCAAAATTGGATGTGCATTTCCACAATGTGGACATTGATAATCGCCAAATTCTACAATTGTAATCGCAGCAGATTTGCCTCCTTGAGCATGATCTTGGCTGCCTACTTCTGGTTTTAAGTTACTCATTGCGTTTATTTTTTATCCAATTCTTCCAAAGCTTCCAAAATTCCGTCGGCGCCGGGATTAACCGCTGTTGGAGAGGTGTAGCTCCATGCAATACTTCCTTCCTTATCAATTACAAAAAGCGCCCTTTTACTTTCTCCGGTTTGCTCATCGTAAATACCATAAGCTTTAGAAACCTCGCCCTTTGGTTCAAAATCGGCCAGTAGCGGAAAATGTAGTTTTCTATCTTTTGAAAAAGCAAGGTGACACCAAACACTATCAACAGATATGCCGAGCATTTGTGCATCGTGTTTAGCAAAAAATTTCAGCATTTCATTGTAAAGGGCCATTTGATCGCTGCAAACGGGGCTCCAGTCGGCCGGGTAGAAGGCCAATATCACGTTTTTACCAATGAAATCGCTGAGCTTTATCTTTTGATCGGGGGTCGCATTCAATTCAAAGTCGGGTGCTTTAATACCTTTTTCTAACATAATGAGGAGTTTTAATAAGCATTTAATTTATTTTTAACATTGCCCGCGGCCAGTTGTTTGCGCAAAGCGTGTAAACATCAGCCTAGCTTCTGGCGTTTGATTAAATAGGCTTGAAGAATGGGAAAGAATCCCTGGTTTATATCGGCATCAATCAAATCGATTTTATATTGCGCACACTTCAAGGCAATTTCCTGCCGATAGCGTGAAACCGCTGCAGTGTAATTTTCCTTTACCTGATTGGTGTGCACTTTAATGGCTTCGCCGGTTTCCATATCAATGAACTGATAAGGCCGGTTGTCGAAGGCAAAGTCTACCTCTTTTAATTTATCAACCACATTGAAAACCACCACTTCATGCTTGTTAAATTTTAAGTGTTGAAGCGCATCGAAAAACTCATCGGTTTTTTCCGCATTGGTTTGAGTGTTAAATAGATCACTGAAAACAACAACCAGCGAGCGCTTATGAATGAGCTCTGCAACCTGATGCAAAGCCTCGCTCAAATTGGTTCGTGCATTTATTTTTGGTTTTTGCAGTAAATCTTCGAGCTGCGTAAACAGGTATTTTTGATGCACAGTTGTCGACTTCGCTGGCGAATTCAGCACAATTTCGTCGGTAAAAAGGCTCAGCCCGAATGCGTCTCTTTGTCTTTTGAGCAGATACATCAGCGCTGCCACCGCCTCGATAGAAAAAGTAAGTTTATTGTTTTTCGGCTCTGGAAAGTACATCGACGAAGAAACATCGATCACAAATTGACAGCGAAGATTGGTTTCTTCTTCAAAACGCTTACTATAAAGCTTGTCTGTTTTGGCAAAAAGTTTCCAATCGATATTTTTAACGTTGTCACCATTGTTGTATTGACGATGTTCTGCAAACTCGACCGAAAAGCCATGGAACGGACTTTTATGCAAACCTGTAATAAAGCCTTCAACAACTTGCTTTGCCAGTAACTCGAGGTTGCCAAAGCCGGTTTCGTTTTCATAGTTTATTGTTTGCATATCGTAAAGCTAAGAAAGATTCGGGAATTAAGATGATTAACTTTCAGAGTTGACAACTTCTAGTGTATTAGAACCTTATCAACTGTAAATTCAATTTTTTAGAATGATTTGGAAAGCAATTGCAGTGGCATTTCGGTCGGTGCAGCCCCGCCCCCGCTTCTGCCGATGAAGGATCGGCATCTCGCTTCGGTCGCGTTTAAGTGGCGCAGGCAGTGCTACTGACCAAAGTTCATAAACCTGATGGCAGTGGCAGCCTCCGATTCTTCATCGGAGCTACAACGGACAGCGGGACTAAAATTGCGATGAAAAGCAGAACGTTTGTTTCCCATCCAGCAAAGACCGAGAATAATTGGAATTACGGTCAACTTTATCGCTTTATCTAAGAACGGCCGTCATCCTCATAGCCAGTTTTTGAAAAAACAAAGAAGTTGGGATAACAAGTTTTTTCGGCGAATCGTCATTGCGAGGCCGGGTTTGTGCGAGCCGAAGCAATCTGATTTACGAAATGAGATTGCTTTCCCGAGAAATCGCGACAGGTTGTACCTCGCAATGACGAATTCCCTATCGGCTGGTGTAACCATCATCCGAATGCAGATTAATTTTTTTTCGCAGATTGACGGTCGGTGCCGACCAGTAGGAAAAATGATTTGGAAAGCAATTGCAGTGGCATTTGGGTCGGTGCAGCCCCGCCCCCGCTTCTGCCGATGAAGGATCGGCATCTCGCTTCGGTCGGGTTTAGGTAGCGCAGCCAGTGCTACTGACCAAAGTTCATAAACCTGATGGCAGTGGCAGCCTCCGATTCTTCATCGGAGCTACAACGGACAGCGGGACTAAAATTGCGATGAAAAGCAGAACGTTTGTTTCCAAATCCAGCAAAGCTGATCTTCAACATGCCCGGTATTTCATTACCAACGACTCCAACCGTTCAAAGTCTGCGTTTGAGCTTAATTTAAGGCAGTGTTTCATCGCTTGCAGATTCTTCCTTCGTCAGAATGACAGCAATGGGCTACTCCGGCCGCTAAAATTGCTGAACATTCTTATCGGCTGGTGTTCCCGACAGCCGAAATACCAACGACTCCAACCGTCCAGAGTCTGCGTTTTAGCTTAATTTAAGGCAGTATTTCATCGCTTGCAGATTCTTCCTTCGTCAGAAAGAGAGCAATCGGCTACTCGGACGCTAAAATTGCTGAACATTCATCCGATGAGTATCTGCAACAGATCCATATTCATCGGATAAATAATTGATTCATTATTATCGGCTGGTGTCCCCACCAGCCGAAATACCGATAGTTTTTATTTTTTTGCAATCTTGTACAATTTTCCTCCATCGGTTACGGTGTACATTGCGCCATCTTTTTCTACCATATCGCGGAAACGCTCGCTTTTGCCTTCCATCAATCGTTCTTCGCCCACAACTTTGTTATCTTTAATCACCAGGCGGATAATGTGAGCGCCTCCTAAAGCACCCACAAACAGATTTCCCTTCCACTCAGGAATGCTAGAACTGTTATAAAAAGCAATGCAGCCCGGCGAGATACTTGGGTTCCAAAAATAAACGGGTTGCTCCATCCCTTCTTTCTGCTGGATGCCTTCGCCCACTTTTTTACCGCTATATTCAGTTCCGTAGGTGATAATCGGCCAGCCGTAATTTTTGCCTGGCTTAATAATATTCACTTCATCGCCCCCTTTAGGACCAAATTCGGCCTCCCATAAATCGCCTGTTTGTGGATTAATAGCTAATCCATCGGGGTTACGTAACCCAAGTGCGTAAACTTCCGGACGAGCATCTGCTTTTCCGGCAAAGGGACCGTTTGCAACTGGTTTTCCGTCGGTGGTAAGATGAAGAATTTTTCCCAGTGATGAGTTTAAATATTGTGCCTGAATCCTGATATCGCCACCCGAACGCTCTCCTGTGCTCACGAACATGTCGCCATTTTTATCAAATACAATTCTCGAACCGTATTGCAACTTTCCTCCGTACGATGGTGTGGCACGATAAATTACCTTTTGCTCTTCAATCGATGTTTCGCTTGCAGACAATTTACCTTTGGCTATGGCCAATAAAACGCCTTTATCTTGTGGCTCGGAGTAAGCCCAATAAATGATTCGATTTTTGGCGAAGTTGGGGTCTAAGGTTACATCGAGCAACCCGCCCTGACCAGAATCATCTACCTTTGGTAAGCCCTCGATTGTTTTGCTCAATTGGCCGCTGGCATTAAGAATAAGCATGTTTCCGCCTTTTTGAGTAATCAAAAATCCGCCATTCGGAAGCACCGAAATGGCCCAGGGGCGATCGAGCTTCTCGTTTAATACAGAAATTGATACAGGAGTTTTAGTTTTTACGCCAGCAATACGGGTTTGGCCTTGAAAAGCAGGTTTATAATCGGCCGAAGGCTGATTGGTTTCTACAGGGTTCTGTGCCGATACGCAAGCTATATTTGCGCAGTTGAGCGTAAATCCAGCCAGCAACAGGCCTAATGTTTTATTAGTTAATAGATTCATAGACATGATTAGATTTTAATTAAAGAAACAAAATTATTTCTGCAATAAAAAACCCGATTCCATTAAATGAACTCGGGTTTTAAATATGTTACAAGTATTGAGTATCAAGTACAGAGACTGAAATCTCCTATCTTATGAACTGAAAATTTTGAATTAAGGCAATACCTTAAACCTTTCAGCCGTATACCTTTTAGCTTACTAAGCGATTTGTTTGTTCAACTTATCTGCCAATACCGATTTGGGCACTGCGCCTACTTGTTTATCAACAACTTGACCATCTTTGAAGTATAACAACGCAGGGATGTTACGGATGCCAAATTGCATCGAAATCTGAGGGTTGTTATCAACATTTACTTTTCCAACGATTGCCTTGCCATCGTACTCTTTAGCGATTTCTTCAACAACTGGACCAACCATGCGACAAGGGCCACACCATTCTGCCCAAAAATCTACCAATACGGGTTTATCTGATTTTAATACAAGCTCCTCGAAGTTTGCATCTGTGATTTCTAATGCCATAACTGTTTTCTTTTATTTTCAAATATATGTATTCAATTACAATGCCAACTACATTGTAATGTCAATTTGACATTATTTTGAGGCTTTAAAAGGCAGAAGGCCGAAAGGCGTAAGGTAGAGGGCCTTGGGTGCTTAGCCTTACACCCTCTTCCTTTTTGCCATACACATTAATTATGTCGTAACATTTAATTCCACCATAAGCGCTAGGCTATAAACGCTTTAGCCTTACGCCTTAAACCCTCAACCTTTTTACCTTAATTCAGCTTATAATTTACAACATTCAGTCCAACCAATTGGTCGAGGAATTTATTATTGGGGTTTATTTTCAGGTTTTTTGACGGCAAATCTAACATAATCTGCTTTTCGCTATCAAAAACAGCGAAGTTAAGTTGGCAGTTCTGCTGCTCTGAGTTTGCCTTATTGTCTGCTAAAATCGCTTCAATTTCACGCATCAACTCGTCGTTAACACGCTCAATCGGAACTTGTATGGTTAAGCTCTTAGCCAACTTATCCCTCAATTCAGACATTAGGTTAATTGCTGTAATTTTAAATTCCCAGTCGCCGGCCTTCCCAAAACGCTCCCCTACCCGGCCTCTGATCTGTAAGAAATAGCCCTCGGTTAAGAACGACTTAAACTTAAGAAAATCTTCTCCAAACAGGGCCATTTCACAAGCGTCGTCGTAATCCTCAAAAACAAATATACCGAATGGCTTACCGGTTTTCGTAATCCTTTGCGATGCTGAAACCACCAGGCCACCCACACAAAGTTCGCGGTTTTTAAGCTTCTCGAACTCTGCTAAAATATCTTCGTTAGAATCGCCCATTCTCACCTTGTTTATAATACTAAGCTGTTTTACCGAGTGGGTACAAAAGCGATCGAGCTCGAGCTTGTAATTATCAAGCGGATGGCCGGAAAGAAAAATCCCGATAGCATCTTTTTCGTATTTCAAACGATCCATTAATGCCCACTCAGGCGATACAGGCAAGCTTGGCTCTAAAATAAGGTCGGCTTTTGAACCACCAAATAGCGATGCTTGGGAAGTGCTTTCGTTGTTTTGAAAATCGTTGGCAAACTTGATGATCTTTTCTATCCCGTTCATCTTATCATGCGGACCAATATAAAAATACTGCGCCCTGTGGCCACCAAAAGCATCGAAAGCGCCACTGTAAACGAAACTTTCGTAGGCTTTCTTATTTACGATCCGGGTATTTGATCGCTTTGCGAAATCGTAAACCGAAGCGTAAGGGCCGTTCAGCCTACGTTCTTCGATTATACTTTCTACGGCTTTCTCGCCTACGCCCTTTACCGCCGACATACCAAAACGTACTTCGCCCTTTTGGTTTACGGAAAACTTTAAATCAGATTCGTTAACATCAGGCCCCAGCACGGTTACGCCCATTTGACGACATTCTTCCATAAAGAACGCCACTTGTTTGATGTCGCTCATGTTATTGGAAAGTACAGCAGCCATATATTCTGCCGGATAATGCGCTTTTAAATAGGCGGTTTGGTAGGCAATCCAGGCGTAGCAGGTAGAGTGCGATTTGTTAAAGGCGTAAGATGCAAATGCTTCCCAATCTTTCCAAATCTTTTCTAAAACCGATGCCTCGTGACCTTTTTCTGCCGCTTGTTTTACAAACTTCGGCTTCATTTTATCGAGAACGTCTTTCTGTTTCTTACCCATCGCCTTACGCAAAACGTCGGCCTCACCTTTGGTAAAACCAGCCAGTTTTTGCGATAAAAGCATCACCTGCTCCTGGTAAACAGTAATTCCGTAAGTCTCTTTCAGGTATTCTTCGCAGGCATCTAAATCGTATTGAATTTCTTCTTCGCCATTTTTACGCCGCACGAAACTCGGGATGTACTCCATCGGTCCGGGACGGTACAAGGCATTCATCGCAATCAAATCGTCAAAAACCGTTGGCTTCAACTCTTTCATGTATTTTTGCATGCCCGGACTCTCGTACTGGAAAATCCCGATGGTTTCACCACGTTGAAAGAGTTCGTAAGTCATTACGTCATCAATCGGAAAGTTATCCGGATTGAGCTCGATGCCGTGCCTTTTTTTCACCAGTTTAACGGTATCTTTAATCAGGGTTAAGGTTTTTAACCCCAAAAAGTCCATTTTCAGCAAGCCTGCGCTTTCTACTACCGAGTTGTCGAACTGTGTTACATACAGATCAGAATCTTTTGCGGTAGCAACGGGCACGAAGTTGGTAATATCGCTAGGGGTAATAATTACACCACACGCATGGATGCCGGTATTTCGCAACGAACCTTCTAAAACCTGTGCTTGCTGAATGGTTTCGGCACTTAAATCTTTAAGGCTTCCTAAATTCTTGAGTTCGACAACACGCTCATATTCATCGGGCCTTAAGGCTTCTTTTAAAGTCTTTTCGTCGAGGTTGAAGATTTTTGCCAGCTTCATATTTGGGATGAGCTTGGCGATTTTGTCGGCTTCGAACAAAGGCAAATCCAACACCCGGGCGGTATCGCGGATAGATGACTTGGCGGCCATGGTACCGTAAGTGATAATTTGCGCTACCTGGCTTGATCCATATTTATTGATAACGTATTCCATTACGCGACCACGGCCCTCATCATCGAAATCGATATCGATATCGGGCATAGACACACGATCGGGGTTAAGAAAACGCTCAAAAAGCAGATCGTATTTGATCGGATCGATATTGGTGATCCACAAACAGTAAGCTACTACTGAACCTGCGGCCGACCCACGACCTGGACCCACAGAAACGTCGCGTCGGCGTGCCTCTGCAATAAAATCCTGTACGATCAAAAAGTATCCGGGATAACCTGTTTTTTCGATGGTGGCTAGCTCGAAATCTAAACGCTCGATTACCGGAGGGGTTAATTCGCCGTAACGAATCTTTGCTCCCTCGTAAGTAAGGTGCCTTAAGAATTTGTTTTCACCACGTTTTCCTCCATCAAGTTCATCTTCGGGAACCAAAAATTCCTCTGGAATCTCGAATTTCGGTAAAAGTACTTCACGGGCAAGCTTGTAGGTTTCAATTTTATCTACAACCTCCTGTATGTTTAAAATCGCTTCGGGCAGATCGGCAAAAAGTGCCTTCATCTCGTCGCCCGATTTGAAATAGTATTCTTGATTTGGCAAACCATAACGATAACCTCGTCCGCGGCCGATCGGCGTGGCCTGCTTTTCGCCGTCTTTTACGCAAAGCAAAATGTCGTGTGCGTTCGCGTCTTTCTTATTGATGTAATAGGTGTTGTTGGTGGCCACCAGCTTCACATCATGCTTTTTAGACAGGGCAATTAACGACTCGTTTACCCGGTTTTCGTCTTCCTGGTTGTGGCGCATTACTTCGATGTAAAAATCATCGCCGAACTGTGCCTTCCACCAAAGCAGGGCTTCTTCAGCCTGATTTTCGCCGAGATTTAAAATCTTGTTTGCAATCTCTCCCGATAGGTTTCCCGACAGTACGATGATATCATCTTTATATTGCTCAATAACGTTTCTATCTATCCTCGGCACATAATAAAAGCCTTTGGTATAGGCAATCGACGACATTTTGGCCAGGTTGTGGTAACCATTTTTATTCTTGGCCAAAAGCACCATTTGGTAGCCATTATCTTTTGTAGTCCGATCGAGATGGTTATCGCAAACGAAAAACTCTACCCCAACAATTGGCGTCATCACCACTTCTGTAGGGCGTTTCCCGGCTTCAATGGCCTCGGCATTTTTAGCCTCGGCAGCTTTATTGTGGTTCAATACGGCGTTTACGAAGTGGAAAGCCCCCATCATATTGGCATGATCGGTCATGGCTACCGCCGGCATTTTTTCGGTGGCTGCTGCCTTTACCAATGCTGGAATGCTAATGGTACTTTGCAAAACCGAAAATTGTGTGTGGTTATGCAAGTGTACAAAAGTTGCTCCTGCCAGTTCTTGCCTGTTTTCGGCCAGTTCTTGTTTAGATACGCCTCCCCCCTCGGCTTTTTGCAAGCGTTTGCGAATTTCATCGGAGGCGGCTTTTAGGTTAACATGAGGGATGCCAAAGCTTGGAATGGCGCCCGGATTAAATTCCCTGAAACGGGGAAAATATTCGGCATCAACAAGGAGTTCTTCTTTTTTGAATACATCCTTTTTTATCAGCTCCAAAAAGCATCGTGTTGTAGCTTCCACATCGGCGGTTGCATTATGCGCCTCGTTAAAGGGTACACCAAATAAATAGGAATGGAGCTCGGTTAAAGTAGGTAATTTAAATTTACCTCCGCGACCGCCGGGAAGCTTTAAAAGTTCTGCTGTTATTTCGGTACAAGTATCTAACACAGGCATTTCAGCCATCCTGTTTTCAATGCCAAAACGATGAAATTCACAGCCCATAATGTTGACATCGAAGCCCACATTTTGCCCAACAATAAATTTCGATTTGGACAAGGCGACGTTAAATTTATCTAACACCTCTAAAAGCGTTACGCCCTGTTCGGCTGCGAGCTCTGTTGAAATGCCGTGAATCCGTTCTGCATCGTACGGGATATTAAAACCCTCTGGCTTAACCAGATAATCTTGATGCTCAACCATCCTACCCATATCATCATGCAACTGCCACGCAATTTGAATACAACGCGGCCAGTTATCGGTATCGGTAATTGGTGCATTATAATTACGAGGCAAACCCGTGGTTTCGGTATCAAAAATTAAGTACATATTGTGTTGTAAAGAATGAGCCGCTGGAGAACATCAACGGTTCTTCAAAAATAAGAAATTTGAGACCGGAATTTGTCAGTGACTTATCAACAAAGTGAATGCGGGAATGATTGAGTGAGGGAATGATTGAGTGAGTGAAAGAGTAATTGAATGATGCCTCTCCCAAACCCGTCATCCGATAGCTATCGGATCCGAGGAACGAGGAACCGCTAACCGATTAGCACTGGCGCAGCCCACCAACTGCCCTTAATTGGCCTTTAGTATTATTAAGACAGCGTTCCATAGCTTGGGGATTTACTTTGTAGCTGCTTCGCGATCTTCGCTAGGCACAAAATGACAAAAATAACCTGAATTTTAATCTTCTTAGTCCATAAAACCTGCCAAAGTTTTTAAAAAGCGTTTTTTAACCTTATATTTATTTCTACCTTCGATGGGTATTTAACAAATAAGGAAACTTAAATTATAATATATGAAAGTAACGGTTGTTGGTGCGGGCGCAGTAGGCGCTACCTGCGCAGATAATATTGCCCGAAAAGAATTAGCTGATGAATTGGTGTTGTTAGATATTAAAGAAGGTTTTGCCGAAGGCAAGGCCATCGATATGATGCAAACAGCAACGCTCTTGGGTTTTGATACCAAAATAACTGGGGTAACTGCCGACTACAGTAAAACAGCAGGTTCGGATGTGGTTGTTATCACCTCTGGCCTACCGCGTAAACCAGGCATGACCCGCGAAGATTTAATCGGCATTAACGCCGGAATCGTAAAGGGTGTAGCAGAAAACATCTTGAAATTCTCCCCAGATGCCATTTTTATCGTCATTAGTAATCCAATGGATACAATGACTTACCTGGCGTTAAAATCGTTGGGCCTACCGAAAAACAGAATAATCGGCATGGGCGGCACACTCGATAGCGCTCGCTTTAAGTTTTACCTTTCGCAAGCACTTCATTGCAATCCAAGTGATCTGCAAGGATTCGTAATAGGCGGCCATGGCGACACCACCATGATTCCGTTAACAAGATTAGCAACTTACCAAAGCCTACCAGTGAGCAATCTTTTAGATCAGGCAACACTGGATAAGGTGGCGGCCGATACCATGGTTGGCGGCGCAACCTTAACCGGATTGATTGGAACTTCTGCATGGTACGCCCCCGGCGCAGCTGGTGCCGCACTTGTTGAAGCCATTATTCGCGATGAAAAGAAATTATTTACCTGTTGTGTTGCTCTCGAGGGTGAATATGGCCAAAACGATATTTGCTTAGGCGTTCCCGTAGTTATCGGTCGTAACGGTTGGGAAAAAATCGTAGACTTTAAACTCACCGAAACCGAACAAGCTGCATTTAACAAAAGTGCCGAGGCCGTTAGAAACATGAATGCGGTGCTTGTAGGCATGAATTTGATTTAAACTTAATGTAAAGGCACTATCAGCGTACCTCTAACGTCATTTAGTTAAGCTTGATCGGCGTCAGTGTGAGCGCCCGCCTGACCGGCCGGGCAGGGAGCCGAAGACTTTTTTTATTGGACAAAATCATT
>Ga0308165_1003092_pt1 | contig 18460 bp, 17 predicted proteins | sample PhyWR2_FD_201032 | JGI IMG/M metagenome (GOLD analysis project Ga0308165, IMG submission 201032) | Phyllosphere microbial communities from UC Gill Tract Community Farm, Albany, California, United States - DLSLW.R2 | ecosystem: Host-associated > Plants > Phyllosphere > Unclassified | place: USA...
CGCGCCGCACCGCAAGTATCCACATACTTTGCAGATCGTTGAAGCCGACAACACGCTTGTTGGCGTCAATACAAGCCTGCCAAACAAAATCGCGGAAGAAGCTATTTTATCGGGTATGATTCCCAGTTTGAGTCATTACGGGCTATTGAAGCGTGAGCAAAAATACGGTCGTAATTCCCGTATCGACATTCTTCTGGATGAAGGCAACGCCTCCCGCGCCTATGTGGAAGTGAAGAATGTACACTTCATTCGCACCCCGTCCCTTGCTGAGTTTCCAGATACCGTGACAGCGCGCGGTGCAAAACATCTTGAGGAACTGGTTGATGTCGTATCCGCTGGCTTTCGGGGCGTGATGGTGTTTATTATCCAGCGAAACGATTGTAACAGATTCAGCATTTCAGGCGATCTCGACCCAACTTATGCACGCGCATTTGATCGCGCACGCGCAGCAGGGGTTGAGGCTTGGGCCATTCGATGCCAAGTAACAGAAAATGGCATTTATGCAGAAACTCTGGTGCCGATAGAATATTAGAAAGACGGACCGAGATGGTGACTTATATCGAAGCGACGAGCGCACCGATGAAATATACCGGGCAAATCAGGCTGTATGGGCCGGAAGCTTTTGAGGGCATGCGCAAGGTTTGCAACCTGACGGCCCGTTGTCTCGACGCGCTCAACGACATAGTCAAACCCGGCGTAACGACAAACGAGATTGACCGCTTTGTATTTGAGTTCGGCATGGATCACGGTGCCTTTCCGGCGACATTAAACTATCGCGGCTATACGAAATCCACCTGCACCTCAATCAATCATGTTGTCTGCCACGGTATCCCGGATGACAAGCCGTTGCGAGAAGGTGACGTCGTTAATATCGACGTCACCTATCTGCTTGACGGCTGGCACGGCGATTCAAGCCGTATGTACGCAGTGGGTGAAATCAAACGCGCAGCTGAACGTCTTTTGGAAGTGACCTATGAGAGTCTCTTGCGTGGCATTGCTGCGGTTAAACCCGGAGTAAAAACCGGCGCGATTGGCGCAGCGATCCAGACCTATGCGGAAGGTGAACGCTGCTCAGTTGTTCGTGATTTCTGTGGTCATGGCGTCGGACAACTTTTTCATGACACGCCCAACATCCTTCATTACGGTACTGCGAATGAAGGCGTAGATATCAGGGAAGGCATGATTTTCACGATCGAGCCGATGATTAATCTGGGTAAATATGGCGTCAAGGTTCTGGCTGATGGCTGGACTGCGGTCACGCGTGATCGCTCGCTGAGCGCCCAATATGAACACACTATCGGCGTTACCAAAGATGGCTGTGAAATTTTTACAGTGTCGCCAAACAATGTTTTCGGCCCGCCATCTATGCGATAAAAGTTTATATATTTGTCTGTCTGTTTCTACGGGGGTTCAAACAGAATGGCACCAAAAGATAAGAGACCGGGAAGTTTTGATCTTCCCGGATTTAATGAAGGCATTCATTTAGCTGCTCAACTTGAAAAGCCGCATCATATGGGGCATCGCCAAAGGCTGCGGCAGCGTTTTAAAGCTGCCCCCGACGCGCTTGCTGATTACGAACTGCTTGAACTGCTGCTTTTCCGGGTCATCCCGCGCGCAGACACCAAACCCTTGGCAAAATCTTTGCTAACCCGCTTCGGTTCTCTGGCGGAGGTTTTAGGCGCACCTGAAAAACTTCTTGCGGAGACACCCGGAATTGGCCCCTCGATAGCGCTCGAAATCAAAATCGTTGAAGCTATGGCCAAACGCTCAGCTCGCAGCACGGTGATGGAGCGCGAGGTGCTCGGCTCGTGGAGCCAGGTTGTACAATATTGCACAACCGCAATGGCCTATGAAACGCGCGAACAATTCCGTGTGCTGTTTCTGGACAAGAAAAACCGCCTCATCGCCGATGAAGTCCAGCAGCAAGGAACGGTCGATCACACGCCTGTTTATCCACGCGAGGTTGTGCGGCGTGCACTTGAGCTATCAGCAACAGCCATCATCGTTGTCCACAACCATCCATCGGGCGATCCAACGCCGTCACGTGCCGACATTGAAATGACCAAGCTTCTGATCGATGCCGCCAAACCAATCGGTATTTCGCTGCATGACCATATCATCATCGGCAAGCACGGGCATATCAGCATGCGCGGACTGAAACTGATCTGATCCTGATCTCTAGTGTGGCTTCGAACCCGAAATTCGCTCCGAGAGCTGCTTCAAAGTGTTACGAATTTCGGGTTCGAAGCCATACTCGCTGGTTACCTTTCATTAAGCATGTCAACCAAAACGCCTGTTTACCCCTACAAATTCGTTCGGATTTTCTTAAATTTAGACACAATCAAAGACGACGACAGAGACAGTCCGGGACCTGTAAGCCCGTCCCATCGAATAGAATTCAAGCATATTTCCCGACGGCGTTTTTGACGGGAAAACTGGAGTAAAAATGTTTAAGCGTTCTTATACTGCAGCCGCTCTCGGTGTCGCACTTGTTGCCTTTGCTGGTCCATCATTCGCAGCCGATGTCATGGGCAACAACGACTATAACTACAACGAACCTGTTACATCTGGCTCACACGACTGGTCCGGCAATTATATCGGTGCGCAGATAGGCGCGTCGTCCTCGCGCGTTCCGGGTCCATTCACCAACCGCACAGGTCTGCTCGGTGGCGCTGTGATCGGCAAAAACATGCAGAGCGACAATCTTGTTTTCGGTGCAGAACTGGAAGGCAATTTCGCGCAAGCCGAACACCGTATCGGCAATGGTGGCAGCCTCCAGCAGTCATGGAATGGCAATGCAAAAGGCAAAGTCGGCTATGCAATGGACAAGACGCTGATTTACGGCACCGCCGGTTATGGCGTAACCAAATTCAAGGCTAAAGACGCCACCACATCGGCACCCGGCTGGCAGGGCGGCGCATTGATCGGCGCAGGCGTCGAGCAGGCAATTTCCGGACCGATTTCGGTCAAGGCCGAATATGATTTCCAGCGCTTCAACGATGTGAAATCAAAGGTCAACGGTAATACACAATATAACAACCTGAAGAACCACTCGATCAAAGCGGGTGTAAACTACCGTTTCTAAATTCTAGCGCATGTCTCCCAAAAGTGGGAACCGGTTTTGGGCTAAAGACATGCGTAAAAACAGATGGGTAGAGCGAGCGCGGTGGATACGATTAAGCGCAACACGCTCTATTTGACGTGTTTTTACATAAAGGGCTGCACACACTGTGCAGCCCTTTATTTTGCATCGTTTCAAGACTGAAAAAGTCAGTCACCATGTCGAACAGGGCAAACCAAACGCCAATTTTTGCGGCGATAACTCGTTGGGCTTCTAGAGTTTTTCCAGCAAAAGTGCGTGAGCTTTTTGCGCAGGATGATGCGACAAAACAAATACTTGGAGCGGTTGTTATGATCCAATCATTACAGGATCAATCATCTGGTCCGCGACGCGCGTTATCACCGTCATACCCGCGCCTCCAATAGGCAACAATCAATTGCTTATCTTTCGGTATATTACGCTCTTTGCGCATATAGGCTCGGATCGAGCGGAATGCTTTAAACTCGCTCGCTACCCAGACATAGATTTTCTCTTCACCTTCAGGAAAAGCGACCGCGCGAACCGCATCCTCCAAAAGCGAAGTCGTACCCGCAGCAGAGCCGTTGCGATGCAGCCATTGCAGATCCATATCCGCACGCGAGACAATGCTCTGCTCTTCGGCTTTGTTATCAACTTCCAGACGCACAACCGCTTTTGCGCCTTCGGGAAGCTGTTCCAAAATACGCGCGATTGCGGGCAATGCCGTTTCATCACCCGCCAAGAGATACCAATTGGCATCTCCGGCTTCACCGCCACCAGGACCCGTCATACCGACAATATCACCGGGCTTGGCGCTCATTGCCCAACCAGACCCCGGCGCATCGCAATCATCGACATGCACGACCATATCAATATCAACCCAGCCAGCATCGGCATCCATTTTACGGATTGTATAAACCCGCGCGACGATCTTGGCGTCACCCTCCGGCCAGACAGGGCGACCATCTTCACCCATGATGGGCCAATGTGGCACAGCCAATCCCTTTTGCGGGAAAAGCAGCCGAATATGAAGGCCATGCTTGGAAAAACGATGAAGATCTTCGCCTTGAAGGCGCACCCGGCGCATATGCGGCGTCACATCGGAAACTGACAAAACCTTCATTTCGCGAAAATACGGCAGCAACCCACCGGCTGCACCATCGCCTTCCCAAACAATCCTCGGAGGCGCATCGCTTTTGTCGAGAAACTCCAAAATATGTGAAGCAATCGAAAGCTTCATATAGGCGAGACCGGTGTCGTCATCGCTGCTGACACCGACATTGACGACCTGCTGATCCCATTGAACATCAGCCTGCCCGTAAGTCGTGATCAGCCGCGCGGTGCTTTCGTCACGCTCAACATCAGCATGTTCGACAAAATGATCCAGCAGCTTGTTCACAATGCGGCCCGGATCAGTCAGCGGAATGAGAGTGCGAGCATTCAGATTGAGTTCGGACATGGCTCTGCCTTCCAGTCAGGTAGATAAGTGCGCAAAGCCTTACCTGAATATAAGCTGATACTTCAAGTCATCTTTTAAAATCAGATAGTTTTGATACCACAATAGAGCATCACTTGCAGCGCCTGCCGCCACACGTCAAATGATCCGAGAGGACCAGAATGCGCCACACCAAGACGCACCAGTTCACCGCCATGCTGCTGCTGCCAGCTGAAAAGCCGCATTTCGCTTTGCAAAGTCACAGCATTGGCAACCAGCCGCCCGCCGGGCTTCAACGCATTCCAACAGGCGTCAAGAACGCCTTCATCGGTCACACCGCCGCCAATAAAAATCGCATCCGGGCGCGCACACCCATCAAGCGCAAGAGGTGCCTCCCCTCTAACAAGCTGCAATCCCGGCACACCCAATGCAAGCCGATTACGCTCAATCATGCCCTGTCTTTTATCATCGGCTTCAATGGCGATTGCGCAGCAGGAAGGATGTACGCGCATCCACTCAATACCGATAGAACCGCATCCCGCGCCAACGTCCCATAAAAGCTGACGCGGCAAGGGCTGCAAACGCGCCAACGTCACCGCGCGTATATCGCGCTTGGTTAACTGCCCATCATTTTCAAATGCATTATCCGGCAACCCGGCAACAGGCGAAAACACAAGAGCATCGGGCGAAGCAACACACTCAATCGCTAACACATTGAGATCGGCGCAATCCTGCTGTGCAAAAGCTTCAGCAGTTTCATCCAAACGGCGCTCCAATGGTCCGCCAAGGTGCTCCAGCACGCTCAACCGGCTTTGCCCAAAGCCCTTTGCGGTAAGCATTTTTGCAACCTGATATGGCGTTGTTCCATCCCAGCTTAGAACCAGCAGCCGTTCGCCCGGCAAAATATGGGGGACGAGCAGTTCCAGCGGACGTCCATGAACGCTCAAACAGCGCACATCCTGCAAAGGCCAGCCAAGCCGTGCGCTCGCAAGTGAAAAAGACGAAGGAGAAGGCAAAACCAGCATATCGTCGGCGGAGAACCGCCGCGCCAGCGCTGCGCCTATGCCGTAATACATCGGATCACCACTTGCCAGGACCACAACCTGCTTGCCGCGCAGAACTTCGAGCATGGAAAAAGCTTTATCAAAAGGCGATGGCCACGCAATGCGTTCGGCCTTCACACTTGCATCCAGAAACTCCAGATGGCGTTTACCGCCAAAAATCACCTCCGCATTGGCTATTGCGCTACGCGCTGCTTCGCTAAGCTCCGCAATGCCGTTTTCACCAATACCGATAATTTTAAGCCAGCAAACCATTGATTGCGCTCCTTTGAATTGTTGGTAAGGCGCGGGATTGGCATGTGCAAGCATGAAGGCGTATAAGACCATCATGTTAAGCCAGCAAACTGCCACAACCCTGCCTATTCGAGCCGACAGGCGCAATGCCTGCCCCGGCCTCTCGCGCATGGTTATGGCCAAGGACGGTGCAATCGCACGCGTGAAACTGGCGTTAGGACGGCTCAGGACACCGGAAGCGCACGCATTGGCTGACATCGCGACAGCGTTCGGCAATGGCTCGATCGAGCTTTCGATTCGCTCCAATGTGCAGATACGCGGCATCGACCCCACCAACTGGGACGAAGCAATAGCAGCACTTTATGAAGCTGGATTTGGTGCCGATAATCCATCAGCCGATGACATTCGCAATGTGATGGTGAGCCCGACCGCATCCATCAATACGACCAGCCTCGCAACCTCGCTGCTGGAGATGCTTGAGACCACGCCAAAATATCACACGCTTTCGCCCAAATTTTCGTTCCAGATTGATGGTGGGGAAGACTGCGCCATGATCGAACATTCGGGTGATATATGGCTTTCAGCGATGGATAGCAGCACGCATTATGCCTTTGGTCTGGCATCGTCACCCGGTGCAGATGCAATCGGTATGGTTGAGCAGCCCCAAGCGCTTACGCTGATAAAAGCCTTGCTGGATACGTTTCAGGCTCATGCACAAAATGGCATAGCGCGGATAAAACATCTTTTTGAAATCATGTCTCAGCAACAATTCCTGCAAGAATTGCCCGTCACATTTGCACCCGCACCAGACTGGAAACGAAAGCCGCCAAAACCCTTTTCATGGCTCGGCACCCATGCGCAAAATGATGAGCAGTTTTATATCGGGGCAATACCATTTCTCGGACGTTTGCAATCCGTGCAATTGCACGAACTAGCTAAGATTGCGGATGATGCAAATGGCGGCGAAATTCGTCTCACGCCCTGGCAAAGCATTATTCTGCCAAACATCGAAGATGCAGACCGCGACAACGTCACAGCCGCACTAAAAACGCTTGGCCTAGCTACCTCAAGTGAACAACCACAAGCGCGCCTTCGGGCCTGTTCGGGCTCGCGCGGCTGCGCTTCCGCTCTTGCAGACACATTAGCCGATGCAAAACAGCTCTCAGCAAAACTTATTGCGGGTCAGAATCAGGTTCATATTACGGGATGCTCAAAGTCCTGCGCTGCCCTTTCACCCCTTCCGCATACGCTTTTAGCGCGTTCAGACGCGCATTATGACCTCTTTTCGCAAGACAAAGCTGGACCATCGCGTTTCGGACAGCTATTGGCCTCAAACATCACCATTGATGAGGCCGCAAAGCTTCTGAATGCCCAAAATTTATAAGAGCGGACGCCATGACAGAGTATATCCGCGACGGACAGGCCATCTATGACCGCTCCTTCGCCATCATCCGCGCTGAAGCCGATCTAAGCCACATTCCTGCCGATCTTGAAAAACTTGCAGTGCGCGTCGCCCATGCATCCGGCATGGTCGATATTGTCGACGACATCGTATTTTCAGAAAATGCAGGGAGCGCCGGTCGCAACGCCCTTATTGCTGGCGCACCTATCCTCTGCGATGCGCGCATGGTAGCCGAAGGCATCACGCGTTCGCGCCTTCCCGCCAATAACGAAGTTATCTGCACGCTGAACGATCCATCCATCCCGGACCTCGCTAAAAAAATCGGCAATACGCGCTCTGCAGCAGCGCTCGACCTCTGGCTCCCTCACCTTGAAGGCAGCGTCGTTGCCATCGGAAATGCACCGACCGCCCTCTTCCGCCTGTTTGAACTCCTCGAAAATGGTGCGCCAAAGCCAGCACTTATCATAGGCATGCCGGTTGGTTTCGTGGGGGCTACTGAATCGAAAGACGAACTGGCCCTCAATAAATATGACGTGCCTTTCGTCATTGTGCGCGGTCGCCGTGGCGGCAGCGCAATGACCGCAGCAGCCGTCAATGCACTTGCTTCGGAGCGCGAATAATGTCCCCCAAAGGCAAGCTTTACGGTCTGGGTGTAGGTCCCGGCGATCCTGAACTCATCACGCTTAAAGCGCTTCGACTGCTCAAATCCGCCCCGGTTGTTGCCTATCACGCGGCCAAGGGCAAAAAAGGCAATGCGCTCACCATTGTCGAAAATTATTTGTCACCTCAACAAATAATGGTGCCGCTCATCTACCCAGTAACGACAGAAAAACTGCCCGCACATCTCGATTACGAAGAGATCGTCAGCGATTTCTACAGCGAGATCACTGCGACAATCGCCAGCCACCTTGATGCAGGCCGTGATGTAGCGGTAATCGCTGAAGGCGACCCGTTTTTCTATGGCTCGTTCATGTATATCCACGACCGCCTTGCCGGAAAATACGAAACGGAAGTCGTGCCGGGCGTCTGCTCTGTTCTGGGCGCAGCCGCAGTACTTGGCGCACCACTGGTCTATCGCAACCAGACACTTTCAGTCCTTTCCGGCGTCATGAGCGCGGAAGAGCTCAAATCCCGTCTTAAAGACACCGAAGCCGCAGCCATCATGAAGCTTGGCAAGAATCTCGACAAGGTTCGCGATGTTCTGACCGAGCTTGGCCTGATGGATCGTGCACTTTATATTGAGCGGGCAACTATGCAGAACCAGCGTATCGCGCCATTGGCAGATGTCAGCGGCAGCGATTCTCCTTATTTTTCGCTCATTCTGGTTCCGGGCAACAAATGGAACAGCGCATGACAGCGGCCATTCTCGTCCTTGGCGAAGCAGCAATTATAACCGCGCGTCGTGTGCAATCGGCGCTTGGGAATGCGGAAGTTCTGGGACTGGAAAACCGTGTTACAAGCGCTGACAATAGCTTCGCATACTTTGGCGACATGATACGCGCGCTCTATGAAGAAGGTCGGCCCATCATCGCCTTGTGTGCTTCAGGCATCATCATTCGCGCATTAGCCCCACTTCTGGAAAATAAACGCATAGAACCGCCCGTTCTCGCCGTGGCAGAGGATGGCAGTGCGGTCGTGCCGCTGCTTGGTGGGCTTTCTGGCGTGAACGATCTGGCGCGCACAATCGCTGAAGCGCTTGCAGTTTCCCCCGCTATCACCACGACGGGCGAATTGCGCTTTGGCATCAATCTATTGCATCCGCCTGAAGAATATAAGCTTGCTAATCCAGACGCAGCAAAGACTTTCATGTCTGATCTGCTCTCCGGTAAAACCCTGCGCCTGAACGGAAGCTTCCGCTGGCTTTCAAGCTCAAAACTGCCATTCTCCGACGACGGACAATTGACGATCAGCATCACGCCAGAAACGCGTGAAGCGCAGCCCAATGAGTTGATTTACCATCCACGCGTCATTGCAGTTGCAATCAAGCGCGTCAGTGAAAACCTCGCAAAATCTATCGAGCAAGCTCTTGATAGCGCTGGCTTATCAAAAGATTCGCTGGCTCTCCTTTTAGCGTACGAGAAAGATTGCACTTCGTGTGAGATTAATAAGGCAGCGCAACTGCTCAAAACTCCTTTGCGTTTTGTTTCAGGCACCGATGATCTGACAACTCCATCAGTCGAAAACCCGTTGCGCCTGATCAAATCCGAACCCTTGACGCTCGCAGTTGCACCGACACCCGCCGATGTGCTTTTCATCGGACGCAAGCGCGGCAAGTTGAGCGTCGTTGGCCTTGGCCCCGGTTCACGCGATTTGATGACACCCGCCGTTCAGCGCGATCTGGAACAAGCGGAATATGTGCTGGGCTATGAAACCTATGTGCGCATGGCTGGCCCGTTCCGTGGCGATCAGATCATCCATATGACGGATAATCGCGAGGAAATGCAGCGCGCACGCCATGCATTCGAATTGGCTGCTTCAGGCCGCAATGTGGTTATGGTTTCGTCGGGCGATCCAGGTGTGTTTGCAATGGCAGCAGCGGTCGTCGAAGCACTGCATGAATCAGATAAACCTGCTTGGCACGGCGTTGAACTCATCATTCAGCCGGGCATTTCAGCAGCCATGGCTGCGGCGTCACGCATCGGCGCACCGCTTGGACATGATTTCTGCATCATCTCGCTTTCCGATAATCTGAAAACATGGGATGTGATCGAAAAACGGCTTGAGCTCGCTGCCCAAGCCGATCTTGCCATGGCCTTCTACAATCCCATTTCCAAAGCCCGTCCACATCAATTGGGTCGTGCGCTGCAAATTCTGCGCCAATATCGTGATGCGGAAACGCCGGTCGTGCTTGGTCGCGACATTGGAAGAGCAGCAGAAACCACCCGCGTTGTCACGTTAGGCGAGCTCACACCAGAAGATGTCGATATGCGCACTGTGGTGATTATTGGATCATCGCATACAAGGCGATTTCCACGCGTACAAGGCGGTGAATGGGTTTACACGCCACGCTGGTATGGCGAAAAGCCAGACAAATAGAGAAAGCAAAAAGGCAGGGATTTCCCTGCCTTTTTAATGCATTAAGCGATTTTATTGAATCACTTCTTTTTCGACTTCTTTGGTGCAGGCGCAGCCGATGCTGCCTGAGCAGCAGCAGCCTCTGCTGCAACCTGATCCGCGCTCTTTGGCGACGTATCGATGACCGAGCGAACAGAACCATTGGCGGAAACCTGACAAACTGCCGTACGCAGATCGACCTTCAGATCAACATCCGTGCCGCCGCCTGCACCGGGACGCGAATTAACCGCGCTGATGACGCGCTCTGGCAGGAAGTACTTGTTCGCAGCAGCCGTGATGCAAGGTTGCGCGAGTGACGAATCAACCGTCGATGTCGGTATAAAACGCGGCAGAGAAATCGTCGGGGCCGTCACAGGCGCCTCGGACTTGCCGGGAACCGTTGCGTTCTGCGTCGTTGTTGTACAAGCTGCAGCCAGTGGAGCCAACATCGCGATAACAAGGAAACGGGCTCCGGTGCGGGCGCGTCCGTACATGATCAACCTCATAGGATTTGCTGAATAGCTAAAAATTTAATTTTGATAACTATTCGCTTTTAGCCGATTGTCGAGTGGCAGGAAGGCCACATTGCCTGTTTTTCGTTGAGCATCCCCAACAGCGTGTTCATTGTTTCGTGAATATCCAGTTCAGCATCTCGCGCCAGTCGCTCATGCGAATGGGCGTACCGTGGTTGCCGCTTTCAAAACGACGAAACTGAACGGGATAGCCCGGCGCGCGTTTGGCAATATCGCGATAAAACGCTTCCTGCTTATCAATGGCGAAGATCGGATCACGACTGCCATGGTTGAAAAATACCGGAACACGCTTTTTGAAGGCAGGCGATTTGAAAAAGTTCTCGTCCCACAATGATCCCAAAAGAATAATACCGGCAAGCTGATTCCCGGCTTTTTCGTTAGACGCTATGCGCCAGCAAAGCGCCCCGCCCTGCGATCCGCAGGCAAGGATAAGCGGTGCAGATGGCGATGTTGCTTTTGCAGCTTCAATCAGCCCAGCGATCTGCGCTTCGCCCGTTGCAGCAAAATCCTTAAAATCCGGCGTGAGATAAAGCCCACCGTTCAGAGCTGCCAGATTTTTGACGCGGTTGAAATTGCCGCCGAAGGTGAAATCATTCATGCCTTGCAGACGGTTGCCACCGCGCCCATGCAGGTAGATGACGATAAACGATGCGCCTTCGCGCTTGCCCGCCGCCATAGCCTTGACCGGACCTGCCGCAGTCTGAAACGTGACATCCTTTTGATATGCACGTGCTTTCAGAGAAACATAGGCATCCTTGACGCGCTTTTCCGGCACGGCATCGCGACCGTTAATGTCACGCATTTCGTTGTAATCAATGACTTTGTAATTGCCGTTGTCAGTGCTGCTTAAAACAGACGGATAGGCAAAGTAACTATCCTTGAACGGCGGAAGCGGTCCTTGCGCGAAGGCAGACGTGACAAAGGACAATAACAGCCCCGCACATAATCCAGCCCGTTTACGCATTGTGCCTCCCAAAATCACATTCAAAGCTCAAGCTTATGATAACGGCGATTGAGATAAATCAGCGCCTCTTCATCGCTATTGGAGCGCAGGCCCACCACTTCGCCAAACAGCACATGATGGGTTGAATGATCCTGCACGCTCACCACCCGGCAATCAAATACCGCCAACGCGCCTTTAAGCGTCGGGGCGCCGGTTGCGAGCATGTCCCAATCGGCCAGCTCAAAACGTTCATCCTGTGTCATACCGATCCGGCCTGAAAACGCATCGGCAAGCTGCTGATGGGGTCCGGCCAGTGTGTTAACCGCAAACACTGCATTTTTAATAAAAAGCTGATTGTCTGGATGGGCTTTTTGCAAACAAATCAGAACTGTTGGCGGATTATCAGACACCGAACAGGATGCCGTCAGAGTAAGCCCGCGTCTTCCCGCAGTACCGGCAGTCGTTACAAGTTGCACCGCACCGGCATAATGGCTCATCGCATCGCGATAACTCTTCGGTTCAACCGGCAAAGTATTTGGGGGAATATTCTTATCAATTTGCACGTAACCAAGCATCCGTATTGTCTGTCAGGCTTCCGCAGAACAATCTCTGTTTGCCTGTATACATATACGGGCATTGCACAAAGGCGAGGAAACCGCTACCCACTTTTCGTTGAATTATCCATGAAATATATGAAGAAGATAAATCGCGTGATCAACCCAGAGCAATTCCCGGAAAAAATAAGAGTGGTTTTCCGCCCGGAATTGTGCACGTTCAACTTCACGAAGCTGCTCGTAACCACCTTATCGGCTTTCACGATGCTTTGCCTGCCTTCGCTGGCACAGGATAATACCACAGAAATACGCATCGGAATTGCTGCTCCGTTAAGTGGTGGATTTGCTCCGCTGGGAAATCAGCTTGTCGATGGCGCGCGCGTGGCAGCAACGGCGAAAAACACTCAGCTTATCGTCGCAGACGATCGTTGTGATGCAGCAGGTGGCAAGGCAGCGGCCGAGACCTTCGTTAAAGAAAACGTAGCGATTGCGACAGGCTTTCTGTGTTCCGAGGCACTGGAAGCAGCGCTTCCGGTTTTGAACCAGCAAAATATTCCCATCATCGCCACTGGTGTGAGTGATTCAACACTGACCGAAAAGCGCGCCTCCACGCCATTTTCTATTTTCAGGCTTACAACGGGACTGGATAAGGAAACACGCGCGACAGGCAGCTTTCTGGGAAGTATGTGGCGCGCGCAGCCTTTCGCCGTGATTGATGACGGTACTATTGAAGGCCGCGAACGCGCAGCAAAGGTTCTTGCAAGCCTCAAGGAACAGCAGCTTCAACCCGTTTTCACCGACACTTATCGTCCCGGCCTCGAAAACCAGAATGCGCTGGTTTCCCGCCTGCGCCGTGCAGGCGCAACCCATGTCTATGTCGGCGGAGAGCGCGACGATATTGCCGCCATCGGCGCAAGTGCGGCAGCGCTTAAATATCCACTCGTGATCGCTGGCGGCAGCGTATTGAATGCGGCACCCGGCACGCAGCCATTATCCAGTGAAACGCTGATGATTGCGCCGCTAAAGCCACAGGATCTGCCGACAGCTAAACCAGCCGTCGATGCAATCAATCAGGCAGGAAAACTGCCTGAAGCCTACGCGGTCATGGGCTATGCAACAATTGAACTGGCAGCCAATGCGATCAGTCGGGCAGCAAGCCAAAAGCAGCCGCTCATTGATATGCTGCGCGAAAATTCATTTGAAACCGTGCTTGGCACGCTCAAATTCGATGCCAATGGCATGCGTACCGACAATCCAAACCGCCTGCAACGCTACGATGGAACGCGTTTTATAACAGCCGACTGAAAAGCCCCAAAAGGCTGGAGATAATCAGCAAACCTGTCATCACGCTCATCAAAGACCAGAACAATTTCAATGCCGCACCAATATCTTTGGCATCGGCATCGCGCTTGCCATCTCTATTGAGCATCGGCCCATCGACTTTTTCCGCGCCATATTGCCGAGGACCAGCAAGAGCAAGCCCGAGAGCACCCGCAAAAGCAGATTCGGGCCAGCCTGCATTGGGCGAGCGATGCAGCCGCGCATCCCGCCACATCACGGAAAATGCGCGTTTTCCGGTCTCTCTGTTATGGGTTAAGGCTGCGGTCAAAGCCGTCAGCAATCCGGTTAGCCTTGCCGGAATATAATTCACCACATCATCAAGACGCGCTGCAAAACGCCCAAAATGCCGGTAACGTTCATTCAAATGGCCAATCATTGAATCAGCTGTATTGATCAGCTTATAGGCCAGAAGCCCCGGCAAGCCGCCAATCAGAAACCAGAAGGCAGGAGCCACGATGCCATCCGAGGCATTTTCAGAAAGACTTTCGATTGCTGCACGGCTGACGCCACCTTCATCCAGATGTTCTGGATTGCGCCCGACGATCATGGAAACAGCCCGGCGGCCGCCCTCAATCCCCTCGTCGCGCAAGCCATTTGCGACCGCCAACACATGATCCGCGAGGCTTTTCTGTGCAAGGAAAACCGCGACAATCACAATCTCTATCAGCGCACCTGCGGTTCCGAGAAACGGAAGCAGATATTCAAGCGCCAAGCCGATGATCACGCATAATGCAACCAGCCCGATCGTCAGCCACATGCCATTGCGCCGCAATGCCTGCACTGAAAGATTATGATTGTTGAAGCGCTTTTCGCCCATGCTGATCGCTTTTCCAAACAGCACGACAGGATGGGTAAACTTCTGCCAAAGCAGCGGCGGATCACCGACAATGCGATCCAGAATAAGCGCCAGCGACAGGACAATAAACTTAATTTCCATAAACTTCGCCAGCTTTCCTGAATCAATATTTCAAACGGAAAATATCACGCAATGCCTGCTCAAGACGTATAAGTTCCGCCTCATCGAAAGCTAAACCAATGCGCAGCCATTGCGGTGCATAGGCGAACTTTCGCACCAGAATATGTCTTTCACAAAGCGCGTCATAAATCGCATGGGCGTTGGGATGCTCAATCAAAGCAAAGAGATCAGTAGCCGCAAGATCTTTCAAACCGCATCGCTCAAGAACTGCCGCAAGTTCGGCGCGTCTATGGTCAATACGAGCACGAAATCCCAGCAACTCGGCATCGCTCATAAAGGCATGTTCGGCAATCGCCAATGCGGGACCGGAAACAGCCCATGGACCGAGCCGCGCAGTGACCTTCTCAACAATATCAGCACTTGCCAGCAGGAACCCAAGACGCACACCTGCAAGGCCAAAGAACTTGCCGAAAGACTTCAGCACCATCATAGGTGCGTTAGCAGCGTGTGCCGCGACACTCATTTTCATATTCGTGTCAGCAAAGGCTTCATCGACAACCAGAAACCCGCCCCGCGCGCCGAGCATCGTTGCCAGATCAAGCAGATCGGCCGGCCCGACGACCCGCCCCGTCGGGTTATTTGGATTAACAATGGCCACCACACGCGCATGATCAGGAATATCATCAAGCGTTGCACATTCGGCAACATTCCAGCCAGATGCCACAAATGACGCGGCGTGCTCCTGATAGGTCGGGCCTAAAATTGCGACTGTTGAGGCTTTAACAAGCGTTGGGATAAGCTGAATAAGCGCCTGCGTTCCGGGAGCAGCCACAATGGGTGCATCATCCACAACACCATAATAACGACGCGCCGAAACAAGCGCACGCTGCAATAGCCATTCATCGGGCAAGCGATTCCAGAGTGCTGGTGAAAAATCCGGCAATGGAAAATGCTCGGGATTAATGCCGGTTGAAAGATCAAGCCAATCTTCTGGCTTTCCGCCAAAGCGTGAAATAGCACGATCCAGCGCGCCGCCATGTTCAATATGCGTATTCACGCATCATCTCCGATAAAATCGATCACGTGCATGAATGAGCCGGAAACAGAGCCAACACGCAGACCAGCCTCGCCCTGCTCTTCGCCCACGGCATCACGCACTTTGAAAAGCCGCGCCGCATCACCCTCACGCACAATGCTCGCATAATGAAACTCATGCGCCTTGAGCGGCATTTGCCACGGTGAACCCGCAAGCGGCTCAAGCAAGCGATAGCCCAGATGCAACTTTCGTTTGTCAAAGCTTGTCTCAAGCGGCAGAAGCCCGAGCATTGCATGAGTTTTACCGCTGGCATCTTCAAGCGTTTCGCCCAGCACCATATAGCCACCGCATTCGCCATAAATGACAACGCCTTTTGCTGCCGCCGCTTTCATCGCACTCTTGAAATTCTGAGCAACGGCGAGCTGCTCGGCAAACAATTCAGGGTAACCGCCCGGCAGATAGATCGCATCGGCGCTTTCGTCGGGCGCTTCATCCGCCAGTGGCGAAAAGAACGAAATCTCCGCTCCACGTCTGCGCCAGCCTTCAAAAAGATGCGCATAGGCAAAAGCAAACGCATCGTCCCGCGCCATTGCAATGCGGCTTCCCAATGGTTTAAGCCTTGGCACGTTGGCCATAGCCGCATGTCGCTTTGGTCCCGACCAGATATGCTGTAGCGCCGCAAAATCGATGTACTCTTCCATCACATCGGCTGCATGATTGAGGAATCGTTCCAGATCGGCATGCTCACCTGCCTGAACCAGCCCCAGATGGCGTTCGGGCAAGACAAGTGCTGCATCACGCGGGATAGCGCCAAGCACGGCAATGCCAAGTGGCTTTAAAGCTTCGCGCAGCATCATTTCGTGGCGCGGACTACCCACTCGATTGAGCACAAGACCGGCAATCAGCACATCCTTGCGAAACTGGCTAAAACCGGAAACAAGCGCTGCAATCGAATGCGATTGACGGGCACAATCGACCACCAGCACGACAGGAAAATCAAGCATTTTTGCAAGATCAGCCGAAGAGCCTGTGCCATCCATTGCACCATCGAACAGTCCCATCATGCCTTCTGCAACGAGCAGCTTATTGCCTTCACTGATGCGCGACGACAGGGCGCTGATGAGTTCGGGCCGCATGCCCCAAGGATCAAGATTGAAACATTCCGCACCACTTGCGGCCTTATGATACGCTGGATCGATATAATCCGGCCCTGCCTTGACCGGAGCCAGAGCAACGCCCCGACGCCTGAAAGCGCGCAGCAGACCAAGCGTGATTGTTGTTTTGCCTGACGCGGAAGCAGATGCCGCAATCATGAAGCAGTTCATGCGCTTCGTTCCTCATTGCGATGAAGTGGATCGCTTATCAGTTCACGCCCACCCGCAGCGCCCATCCAGTCAAGGCCGTTACGCAGCCGAACCACTTCACCCACGACCACAATTGCAGGCGGATTAAGACCAGATGCTTCCACGTCGGTACTTGCACGCGACAATGTTGTCTCCAAAACCACCTGTTCCGGCAAGCTGGCATTGCAGACAAAAGCCACAGGCTCATGGGGCGAACGCCCGGCAGCCATCAGTCGTGACGTGATGAGGTCGATATGCTTCATCGCCATATACATCACGATAACCGGAGATGTTTTGGCAATACCGTCCCAATTGATACCATCAGGCATCGATCCGGTTGCGTCATGTCCCGTCAGGAAGGTGACAGACTGGTTTATATCGCGATGCGTGACCGCAATACCTGCATAGGCGAGCCCGCCAATGCCTGCGGTAATCCCCGGTACAATTCGAAACGGCACGCCATATTCAACAAGGGTCAGCGCTTCTTCGGCACCGCGCCCGAACACGAATGGATCGCCCCCCTTGAGCCGCAAAACCTTTTTTCCCTGCTTTGCCAGTTCCACCAGCCGCAAGGAAATGTCACGCTGTTTTGGCGATGGTTTTCCACCGCGCTTGCCGGCATATTCAATGCTCGCATCATCACGCTTGAGCGTGAGGCAGACCTCATCCACCAGCGCGTCATAGACGATCACATCGGCCTGCTGTAGCGCATTAACAGCATGAAGCGTTAGCAAACCGGGATCACCCGGACCCGCTCCCACAAGCCAGACATGCCCCGCCTGCATCGAAGGCAAACTCACTTTGCTCTTCGCTACAACACATGCTGGGGTATGTTCAGGTTTGTTCATTCTCATCAACCATAACTTTATCTGGCGGCACAGCTATCAGATACATTATAAGGCGTCCATGAACGATGAAACCGAACCATCAAATAACGCTACCCAAAAAGTCGAACTGCGTCGCGGCTGGACGACTGGTGCCTGTGCGACAGCGGCCACCAAGGCAGCTCTAACAGCACTCATCACCGGCGAGTTTCCCGATCCCGTCGGCATCATCCTGCCAAAAGGCGATGTGCCCTATTTCCAGCTTGCTTATGAAGGTCTGGGCGAAGGCTATGCCATGGCAGGCATCGTCAAGGATGCAGGTGACGACCCCGATGTGACGCATGGCGCGACAATCATTTCAACCGTCTTCCCTGCCCCGCCCGGCACGGGCATTCTGTTTCAGGCTGGCGAAGGGGTTGGCACAGTCACACGGCCGGGGCTGCAAATCCCTCCGGGTGAAGCGGCCATTAATCCGGTTCCGCGCCGCATGATGACAGAAATCTGCGAACAGATTTGCGCGAAATATGGCTTGCCTGCTGATCTTGTCATTACGATTTCGGTTCCCGGTGGCGAGGAAATCGCACAAAAAACTTGGAACCCGCGCTTAGGCATTGTCGGTGGTATTTCTATACTAGGCACAACCGGCGTTGTGCATCCCTTCTCATGTTCGGCATGGATTCATTCGATCCATCGCGGCATTGATGT
>Ga0308165_1003094_pt1 | contig 18447 bp, 16 predicted proteins | sample PhyWR2_FD_201032 | JGI IMG/M metagenome (GOLD analysis project Ga0308165, IMG submission 201032) | Phyllosphere microbial communities from UC Gill Tract Community Farm, Albany, California, United States - DLSLW.R2 | ecosystem: Host-associated > Plants > Phyllosphere > Unclassified | place: USA...
CGTGCATGCACTGCCGATGGCCACCTCGCAGGATCACAAGCGCGTCGGCGACGGCGACACCGGCCCGAACACCGGCGGCATGGGTGCGTACTCGCCGGCTCCGGTGGTGACACCTGAAGTGCATGCCCGGGTGATGCGCGAGGTGGTGAACCCGACCGTGCAGGGCATGATTGCCGATGGCATTCCGTTCACTGGCTTCCTCTATGCCGGCCTGATGATCGACGCCAGCGGCGCGCCGAAGGTGATCGAGTTCAACGTGCGTTTCGGCGACCCGGAAACCCAGCCGGTGATGCTGCGCCTGCAGTCGGACCTGGTGGAGCTGGTGGAAGCGGCGATCGATGGCCGCCTGGACCAGGTGGAAGCGCAATGGGATCCGCGCCCGTCGCTCGGCGTGGTGCTGGCAGCCAAGCCTTACCCGGAAACGCCAATCACCGGCGAGGTGATCTCCGGCCTGGATGAAGTGCCGGCAAAGGCCAAGGTGTTCCATGCAGGAACGACGCTGGATGCGCAGGGCCAGGTGCTCAGCGCCGGTGGCCGCGTGCTGTGCGTGGCGGCGTTGGGCGACAGCGTGCGCGACGCGCAGGCGAACGCGTATGCGGGTGTGGCGAAGGTGACCTGGGCCAACGAGTTCCACCGCAGTGACATCGGCTGGCGGGCGATCGCACGCGAAAACTAAGATCGCGCTGATCCACGCATGGCGTGGATCTACTGGATCGCGAAGTAGATCCACGCCATGCGTGGATTGAATACCTCGGAAAAAGCAAAGGCCCGGCAATGCCGGGCCTTTCCATTACTCAAACGCTTCATCGCCTCAAGCGGTGAACAGCGCCTTCATCTTCTTCAGCGCGTTCGCTTCGACCTGGCGGATACGCTCGGCCGATACGCCGTACTCGTCCGCCAGTTCCTGCAGCGTCACCTTGCTGTCCGCATCCAGCCAACGGCGGCGGATGATGTCGCGCGAACGCGCATCCAGTTCCGCCAGGCCTTCGCGCAGCAGCTGCATCTGGTTGTCTTCGCTGTCCTCGCGCTCGTAGGCCATCGACGGATCTTCGTCATTGGCCACCAGATACGCAGCCGGCGACGGCGGCGCGTGGTCGTTGTCTTCATCGGTCGGGGCATCGAAACCAATATCGCGGCCGGACAGGCGCGATTCCATTTCCAGCACCTCGCGCTCGGACACGTTCAGGTCCTTGGCCACCGCGCTGACTTCGGCCGCGTTCATCCAGCCCAGGCGCTTCTTCGACTTGCGCAGGTTGAAGAACAGCTTGCGCTGCGCCTTGGTCGTGGCGACCTTGACGATGCGCCAGTTCTTCAGGATGAACTCGTGCATCTCGGCACGGATCCAATGCACGGCGAAGGACACCAGGCGCACACCCATGTCGGGGTCGAAGCGCTTGACCGCCTTCATCAGGCCGATGTTGCCTTCCTGGATCAGGTCGCCCAGCGCGAGGCCGTAGCCGTTGTAACCGCGGGCCACGTGCACCACGAAGCGCAGGTGCGAGTGCACCAGCTCACGGGCAGCGTCCAGATCATTGCCGTCGCGGAAGCGACGGGCCAGGTCCTGTTCGTTATCGACCGACAGCACCGGGATCTGGTGCACGGCACCGATATAGGCGTCCAGCGAACCGAGCGCACTGGGAATCGGCAGATTGTTTGCCACAAGGGCAGTAGAGGTGTTCTGGCTCATAGGCACCCATCTTAGCAGTCTGGGATTTGGACTGCTAAAGGAGGAAAAAGTTCCAGCATTCCACTGATGAAACACTGGTCCCAAACAGAAGCCTACCGTAACGCGATTTGATGACAGTGGCGAGCGCGCTTTTCGGGATACACAATCCCTTGGAATTCAACCCGCTAGCCCAGAAAGCCCGGCTGTTTCGGGTCAAAGGGAGCTGAACGGGTGGCCGTTTCGCCCATTCAACATGGGGCAGCGTTGTTCGCCGTTCAGCCCGATGCCGACAGCGTCGACCGCGGCGGCAGCGACCAGTCGATCGGCGCCTGGCCACGGCGCTGCAGGTACTCGTTGGCCATCGAGAAATGACGGCAGCCGAGGAAGCCGCGGTGGGCCGACAGCGGCGAGGGATGCGGGGCTTTCAACACGCGATGGCGGCCGGTATCGATCACCTTGCCCTTCTGCTGCGCGTACGCGCCCCAGAGCATGAACACCAGGCCTTCGCGCTCACGGTTCAACACGTCCACCACGTGGTCGGTGAAGCCTTCCCACCCGCGCCCCTGGTGGGCACCGGCCTTGCCCTCTTCCACCGTCAGCACCGCGTTGAGCAGCAGCACACCGCGCTGCGCCCACGGGATCAGGCAGCCGTGGTCCGGGCGGGCAATACCGAGGTCACCCTCGATTTCCTTGTAGATGTTCAACAACGACGGCGGCACCGGCACGCCCGGCTGCACCGAGAAACTCAGGCCATGGGCCTGCCCACGGCCGTGGTACGGGTCCTGGCCGAGGATGACCACTTTCACCTGATCGAACGGGGTCGCATCAAAGGCGGCGAAGATCTGCGCTCCAGGCGGGAACACCGCCGCACCGCTGGCCTTGCGCTGCCGCAGGAAGCTGGACAGCTCGCGCATCTGCGGCTGCAGCAGGTAATCGCCCACACGCTGTTTCCAGCTCGGTTCCAGCTGGATCGCCGGGGTGTCCACTACTTCATCGATCATCGCAACACGTCATCGCAACAGGGGGCCATCATTCAGCCGGGCCAGCCGCAGCTGGAACAGCACCTTGGTGATCAGCAGGCGCTCTTCGATCGGCTTCAGCACCAGATCGTTGGCGCCGGCCTGCAGCAGGCCGGTCTGGTTGTGCGGATTGCCATCGCCGGTCATCACCAGCACCGGCAGGCGGCGCTTGCCGTAGCCGAAGTCCACGCGCACGCGCTGCACCACGTCGCGACCGCTCAGCTCTCCCTTCAGGGTCACATCGGTCAGCACCAGGTCGATGCGATGGCGGCTGCGCCCCAGTGACTCGGCGGTGAGCAGGGTAAACGCTTCTTCAGCGCTGACCACATGCATCACGTTGAGCTGCTGGCGCTCGAGCATGCGCTTGGTCGCCTCGGCCACCACCCGGCTGTCCTCGATGTAGAGGATGGTCGCGCCGGGAATGGTCTGCGGCTGCACGTAGCCGCGCACGAAGGTCGCCAGGGCCTCGTGGCCCAGCGCTTTGTCGAAGTAGTCGGTGACGTACTCGGTGAAGCGGCGCTGCTCCAGGTGCTGCTGGGCGTCGCCAGAGACCACGATCACCGGCACATAGGCCTGCCCTGCCGCTTCGCGCACCATCCGTGCCAGCGCCAGGCCGTCGCCATCGCGCAGGGTCAACGAGGTGGTGACCAGATCGACCGGCCCCTGCGCCAGCGCATGCTGTGCGTCTTCGATGCTGTCGCAGCCGATCACCTCCACGCCCGGCAGATCGCGCTGCAGGACGTCGGCGATCAGCTTGCGCACCAGCTTGGAGCCGTCAACCACCATCACCCGCGTCGCGGGCCCTTCAAGGTGCTTCAGCGCTTGCGGTTGCATGCCGGTCTCAGGTGTCGGTCGGGCGGGTCTGGCGGAGGAAGTGGCCGGTCACCAGCCATGCGCCCAGCCAGCCCAGCAACAAGGTGCCAAGCAGCACCAGGCTGCCATGCAGCAGGTCCAGGCCATGCAGGACGAACGGGCTGCCGTAACTGCGCGACAGCTCGGCCAGTGGCGCGCGCAGGGCCGCGCCGGCGATGCCGATCAGGCCCAGCGCAACCGCACCGGCGCCCAGGCCATACCAGGCGCCCAGGTACAGGAACGGGCGGCGGATGAAACCATCGCTGGCGCCGAGCAGCTGAAGCACGCCGATTTCCTCGCGGCGGGCCTGGATGTCCAGGCGCACGGTGTTGCCGACCACCAGCGCGGCACCAGCGCCGAGCAGCACCGACAGCACCTGCACCAGCCGGGCACCAAACGCGAGCCAGGCATCCAGGCGCTGTCGCCACAACGCGTCGTGCTGCACCAGGTCGGCACCGGGCAGGCTTTCCAGCGCGCGTGCCAGCCGTGCATCGTCCTGGCCCTGGCCGGGGGTGACCACCAGCAGCGAGGGCAACGGGTTGTCGTTGAGTGCGTCGATGGCTTCGCCGAGGCCGGCCTGGCGTAGTTCCTCCAGGCCCTGCTCCGGCGTGCGCACGGTGACACTGGCCACGTCCGGGCGATCGCGCAGCTCCCCGGCCAGGCGCAGCGCACCCGGGCCGTCGACGTCCGCCTTCAGGAAGACATTGATGTCGCGCGACTGCTGCACGCTGCCGGCAAACTGCTTGAGGTTGTCCAGCGCGATCGACAGGCCCAGCGGCAGCGCCAAGGCCAGGGCCATGACCATCACGGTCAGCAGCGTCGCCCACGGTTTGCGGCAGGCGCGACCGAGGCTGAACACCACGCTGTGCACGTGATGCTGGAACCAGACGCCCAGGCGCGACGGCGCAGCGGCTTCGGTGTTTTCGTTCTTGGCCATGGTTACTCCGCCAGATCCTGCGGCGAGATGTCGTCCACCAGCCGGCCGTGGTCGAGGATCAGCACGCGCTTGCGCATGTGGCGCAGCAGCGGCAGGTCATGGCTGACCACCAGCACGCTGGTGCCGCGCGCGGGCAGCTCGGCGAACAGGGACATGATCTCGGCCGCCAGGGTTGGATCGAGGTTACCGGTCGGCTCGTCGGCCACCAGCAGCTTGGGCTCGCCGACGATCGCCCGGGCGATGCCGACGCGCTGCTGCTCACCGGCCGACAGCTGCGAGGGCAGTGCCTTCTCGCGGTGGCCAAGGCCCATTCGCTCGAGCACCGAACGCACGCGCTTGTTGATGTCGCCACGGCGGGTGCCGCGCAGGATCAGCGGCAGGGCCACGTTCTCGGCAATGGAGCGGTCCATCAGCAGGCGGTGGTCCTGGTAGACCGCGCCGACCGCGCGTCGATGCCGCGGCACATCACCGCCGCGCACCTTCAGCAGGTTGCGCTCGTCGAACATCACCGCGCCGCGGCTGGGCCGCTCGTCGAGGTGGATCAACTTGAGCAGGGTGCTCTTGCCCGCCCCGGAGTGACCGGTGACGAACAACATTTCGCCCGGCGCGACCTCGAAGCTGACATCGGTCAGGGCTTCGTGGCCACCGGCGTACTGTTTGCTGACATTGTCAAAGCGCAGGACACTCATGCCCCGATTATGCAGGACCGGCGCGACGTATCGGTAGCGCCGGGCCATGCCCGGCGAAAACCTTCCGGCATCGCGGCCCCGGGCGGAGGCCGCTGCGCTCGCCGGGCAAGGCCCGGCGCTACCGGCTTAATTGCCCGACAGCATCCGGCGGATCTTGCGGCCGATACGGGTCAGGAACGAGTCGCCGGCATCGGCGCTGGTGCGCACCGGCTTGGCCACTACCTGCACCGGGGTGACCGGGCTGGCGCCGTTGCCTGCGTTGCTTGCCACACCTTCGGCACCCTCGACCGGACGGCCGTGGCGACGACGACGACGCTTGCGCGGCTTGCGCTGGCCGTCCACCGCACCTTCCGGCGCTTCGGTGCGCGGCGGACGCGGCGCCTGCACGGCAGCGGCTTCGGCCGCCACCGCGCCCTCGACTGCGGCGGCAGCAACCTGCTCACCTTCCACACGCGGCTTGCGCGGGCCACGCGGACGGCGTTCGCCGCTGCGCTCGCCATCGCGGCCACCACGCCCAGCGCCAGCACCACTGCCGGAACGACCGCCACTACGGCCGCCGCCACGACGCTCTTCCTCGGCGGCGCGCGCTTCGCGTGCTTCGCGGAAGATCTGGCCGACGCTTTCGTTCTCGTCGCCTTCCTCGCCCGGTGCCGGGGCGGCACGCTCAGGACGCGGCAGCGAAGTCAGGATCTCGCTGGTGACCGCTTCGACCGGGATCTTCTGTTCGATGTAGGCCTCGATATCCGGCAGGCCCATCGCATAGCGCTCGCAGGCGAAGCTGATGGCATCGCCTTCCTCGCCCAGGCGGGCGGTACGGCCGATGCGGTGCACGTAGTCTTCGGCGTCGAACGGCAGGTCGTAGTTGTAGACGTACTTGATGCCGTCGATATGCAGGCCGCGGGCGGCCACATCAGTGGCCACCAGGATTTCCAGCTGGCCCTTCTGGAAGCGGTTGAGCAGGCTCTCGCGCTTCTTCTGCGGCACGTCACCGGACAGCACGCCGACGCGGTAGCCGGCACGCTCCAGCGAACGGGCCACGCGCTCGACGAACACCTTGGTGTTGACGAAGACCATGGTGCGCGCGCCTTCGCTGCGCGACAGCAGGCCCAGCAGCAGCGGGATCTTCTCTTCGTCGGCCGGGAAATAGATGCGCTGGCGCACACGCGCGGCGGTGATGGTCTCGGCTTCTACCACCAGCTTCTGCGGCTCGTTCATGTGCTCATAGGCCAGCTCGAGCACGCGGTGGCTCAGGGTGGCGCTGAACAGCAGGGTCTGCCGGGTGGAGCGCTCGGGCATGCGGCGCAGCAGGAAGCGGATGTCCTTGATGAAGCCCAGGTCGAACATGCGGTCGGCTTCGTCCAGCACGCAGATCTCGCAGGCGTGCAGCGACACCACCTTGTGCTGCTTGACGTAGTCGATAAGGCGGCCGGGGGTGGCGATGATCACGTCCACGCCTTGCTGCAGCAGCTCACGCTGCTTGTCGTAATCCACGCCGCCGTAGACCAGGGCGAAGCGCAGGCCAAGCTCGGAACCGAACTTCACCGCGTCCTTGTGGATCTGGATGGCCAGTTCGCGGGTGGGCGCCAGGATCAGTGCGCGCGGGTCTTCCGGCTTGCGATCAGCCAGTGCCGGGCGGGTCAGCAGGCGGTTCACGACAGCGACCAGGAAGGCCAGCGTCTTGCCAGTGCCGGTCTGGGCCTGGCCGGCGACGTCGCCGCCGGGCAGCGCGACCGGCAGGGTCAGCGCCTGGATGGGCGTGCAGCGGGTGAATCCGGCTCCTTCAAGACCGGCCTGCAGGGCCGGATGCAGATCAAAGGAGGAAAAGGTCAAATCGGTCAGCGGTTTGTCGCTCATGTGTCCGTCTTGGTATGGCCACGCGCCTGCGGGCGGCGGCACTGGAATCTGTCTGGGGCTCCGTCGCAAACTGCGGCCCCTGCGGCGGGTCGGGCTGGCCGGGACCCCTCGGGTCCGCGCGCCGCACAATGCCCCAGTTTACCGCACTCGGGCCGGCAAACCGGAAGCGACCGTCTCACACCAAGTGAGACGCACCTCTTCACACCGCACTACCGCACTTGAACAGCGGTGCAGGCACCCATGGCCTATCGCGGCGCCACCCCCATTTCAGGCAGGGACAGTGAAATCGGACACCTACCGTGCTCACCCCCGATCACGATACGCTGGGTTCCAGCCAGCACCTGTCCCCGCCCTGCGATAGGGGTACACTGCCGGCCGTGAGCGTCCAGGCATCCCGCCGAACGCACCGTGGCAGTCGGCCGCGAGGCAACGACGAGGGTCACGCCACCGGGCATGGCCCAGTTCACCCACCTCCGGCCTGGCCGGGTGCAATCCAAGACGAGAAACCAAGATGAGCGACAAGGTTGTACACGTCGGCGATGCCGACTTTGATAGCACCGTACTGAATTCCAAGGAACCGGTGCTGGTCGATTTCTGGGCCGAGTGGTGTGGCCCGTGCAAGATGATCGCCCCGGCGCTGGATGAACTGGCCGATGCCTACCAGGGCCGCGCCAAGATCGCCAAGGTCAACGTGGACAACAACCGCGCCCTGGCCGCCAAGTACCACGTCCGTTCGATTCCCTACCTGGTCGTCTTCAAGGACGGTGAGAAGGTGGGCGAGCAGATCGGTGCCGTTGGCAAGGCCCAGCTGGCCGGCCTGCTGGACAAGGCCCTGGCCTGATCCCGCAGGTTACCGGCAGCCGTTTTCCACGGCTGCCGGGTGGGCGCCCCCGCGCCTGACTGAATACCGTATCCGGCGACCCTTGCGTGGCGCCGCAGGCCGATGATAGTGTCGGCATATCCGGCCGCGTTCGCGTGCCGCATCTTCTGGACGCAGTCTCTTCCAGACCCATTCCCAATGTTCGCCGCCCCAGCCGGGCGCTCGCACCTTCAAGCGAGGAATAACGCTCTTGTCCGATAACACTTCCGAAACCGGTAGCGCTGAAGCGCCCGCCGAAAAGCGCGTGCGCAAAGCCCGCGTGACCAAGGCTGCCGCTCCGGCCGCCGCCGAAACCAGCGCCGCCCCGGCGCAACCTGCCCTGCCGCTGGCAGCCGCGCCCGAAGCGCCGGCACCGGCCGCAGCGCCTTCCGCGCCGAGCGCACCCGCCGCCGAGGCCCCTGCCAGCAGTGGCGGCGGCGAAGGGGGCGAGGGACGCGAATCCGGCCAGCCACGGCAGTCGCAGCAGAACAACCAGGGCGGCGGTCAGAACCAGAACCCATACAACCAGGGCGGCCAGCAGGGCCAGGGCAACCGCCGTGACCGTTTCCGCAACCGCCGCGACCGCGACCGTGATCGCAATGGCGGCGGCGGTGGTGGTGGTGGCAACGGCGGTCGCTTCCGCGACGACGGCATGCCCAACGACAACGGCGAACAGCAGCCGTTCGTGCCGCGTCCGCACGCCAACGTACCCGAAGGCTTCCCGGTCTATTCGCTGAGCGACCTCAAGCGCATGCCGGCCCAGAAGCTGCTGGAGATCGCCGAGCAGCTGCAGATTTCCGAAGGCGTTGCCCGTGCCCGCAAGCAGGACGTGATCTTCGCGCTGCTGAAGGTGCTGACGCGCCACGGCGATGGCGTTGCCGCCGACGGTGTGCTGGAAATCCTGCCGGACGGCTTCGGCTTCCTGCGCGCGGCCGAGGCCAGCTACCTGGCCGGCCCGGACGATACCTACATTTCGCCCAGCCAGATCCGCCGCTTCAACCTGCGTACCGGCGACCACCTGTCCGGCCGCATCCGCTTCCCGAAGGACGGCGAGCGCTACTTCGCGCTGTCGATCGTGGACACCATCAACGGTGAGCCGCTGGAAGCGTCGAAGAACAAGGTGCTGTTCGAGAACCTGACCCCCCTGTTCCCGCGCCGCCGCTTCACCCTGGAGCGTGGCAACGGTTCGTCGGAAGACATCACCGGCCGCATCCTCGACCTGATGGCACCGCAGGGCAAGGGCCAGCGCTCGCTCATCGTGTCCCAGCCGAAGGCCGGCAAGACGATGATGATGCAGCAGGTGGCCACGGCCATCACCACCAACCATCCGGACGTGCACCTGATCGTGCTGCTGATCGACGAGCGCCCGGAAGAAGTGACCGAAATGCAGCGCACCGTGCGCGGCGAGGTCATCAGCTCGACCTTCGACGAGCCGGCCGCGCGCCACGTGCAGGTGGCCGAAATGGTCATCGAGCGCGCCAAGCGCCTGGTCGAGCACAAGAAGGACGTGGTGATCCTGCTCGACTCGATCACCCGCCTGGCGCGTGCCTACAACAACGTCGTGCCGAGCTCGGGCAAGGTGCTGACCGGTGGTGTGGACGCCAACGCCCTGCATCGCCCCAAGCGCTTCTTCGGTGCCGCGCGCAACGTGGAAGAAGGCGGCAGCCTGACCATCATCGCCACCGCGCTGGTCGATACCGGCTCGAAGATGGACGAGGTGATCTACGAAGAGTTCAAGGGCACCGGCAACAGCGAAGTGCACCTGAGCCGTCGCATCGCTGAAAAGCGCGTGTTCCCGGCCATCGACATCAACCGTTCGGGCACCCGTCGCGAAGACCTGCTGATCGAGCCGGAGCTGCTGCAGAAGATCTGGATCCTGCGCAAGCTGCTGCATCCGATGGATGAAATGACGGCGATGGAATTCCTGCTGGACAAGATGAAGAACACCAAGTCCAACGACGAGTTCTTCGGTTCGATGAAGCGCTGATCGCGCGGCATTGATGGAATACGGAAAGGGCCCCGCAGTGCGGGGCTTTTTCTTTGGCTGGCGGCAGGACAAACGGCTTCACTTCGCGGCCTGATGATTTGGCGATAATCTGCGGGACAAATGCCTGACTCTCCGCCCCGGCCGTGCTGGCCGGGCCGCCGATTCCCGCTGTTGCCCCATCCGGAGGATCCGGCGGGTCCAGCCCTGCCCGATTCTTCAACCGCATGCGCACACTGTCCCCCCGGCTCAACCTGGGCAAGCTGATCCTTGCCCTGGCCCTGCTCAGCGCCGTCATCGCCCTGGCCAATACGCTGCTTGCCAGCTATCGCGTGCAGCGCGACCAGCTGGTGGGCAACACCCTGGAAGCCAACCGCGTGTACGCCACCAAGCTGGCCGAGACCACGCAGAACTTCCTGCTGGCCGCGCAGCAGCAGCTGGCCTATGCCGCCACCCGGCTTGGCAACAGCGACATGGATCCGGCCCAGGCGCAGGATGAGGCCCGTCGACTGCAGTTGCAGTCCAGCAGCTTCAACTCCTCGCTGGTGGTGGCCAACGACGGGCGGGTGATCGCGACCTCGCCGCAGAGCCTGCAGCTGCAGGGCGAGATCCTGCGCAGCACCGGCAACAAGGCAGCATTGGAACGGCGCGAGCCGATGATCAGCGATCCCTACCAGTCGGCCACCGGCAAGCTGCTGATCTCGATCTCGCACCCGGTATTCGACCGCAGCGGCCAGTACCGGGGCTATGTCAGTGGCACGCTGTACCTGCGCCAGCGCAGTGCACTCAACTCCCTGCTGGGTACGCACTATTACCGCGATGGTTCCTACCTGTACGTGGTGGACCGCCATGGCCGCCTGATCTACCACATCAATCCCAAGGAAGTGGGCACCTACGCGTTGAACAACCCGGCGGTGAAAGAGGTGATGCGCGGCCAGCGTGGTGCCCAGCAGGTGCGCAACAACCACAATGTGGCGATGCTGGCCGGTTACGCGCCCGTCGCGGCAACCGGCTGGGGCATCGTCGCGCAGCGCCCGACAGAGGCGACGTTGCAGCCGCTGTCACGCCTGATGTCGGCGGTGATCTGGAATGCCATTCCGCTGGGCGTGTTGTCGCTGCTGGTTACCTGGTGGTTCGCCCGCCGCATTTCGCTGCCGCTGTGGCAGCTGGCGCGCAACGTCCAGGACGGCGAAGACACCGGCAACGCGATCAGCCACGTCAATGGCATCCGCGCCTGGTACTTCGAAGTGGCGCAGCTGAAACAGGCGGTGCTGTACAGCTTCAATGCACTGCAGGACCGGATCGGCACGCTCAACCGCGCCAGCCGCACCGATCCGCTGACCGGCCTGCTCAACCGTCGCGGGCTGCAGCAGGCGCTCGACGCGCTGCAGGCGCAGGGCCTGCCGTTTGCGATCCTGACCCTGGATATCGATCGCTTCAAGTCGATCAACGACAGCCACGGTCACGACGTCGGTGACGCGGCCATCGTGCATATCGCCGACCAGATGCGGCGGCATTCACGCGAGACCGACGTGCTGTGCCGCGCCGGTGGCGAGGAGTTCCTGGTGCTGCTGCCGGGCGTTGGCATCGAAGCGGCCCGGCAGACCGGCGAGCGCCTGCGCCAGGCCATCGCCGACGAACCGTTCGCTCCGGTGGGCACCATCACCGTATCACTGGGCGTGGCCCACTTCCCCAGTTTCCATACCGATCCGGAACAGGCACTGCGCTTGGCCGACAAGGCCCTGTACCTGGCCAAGGAACAGGGCCGCAACCGGGTGGTGGTGTACCCGCACGCCGATTGAGCACATCGTTTCAAGCGGGATGCGCCGGGCAGTCCCGGTGCATCCCGCAATCACGCATCAGCCCAGCGGGGTGAGCAGGCGCGGGCCTTCCGGCGCACGACCCACCATGTACACACCGCCTTCGGGCAGCAGGTCGGTTCCGGCGACCAGGGTTTCCTCGCCGGTCTTCCACGGCGCCTGCTGGCGCGGGCCCGGGATGTAGGCGGCCCAGCGGCCATAACGCTCGCTCTGCTTGTCGAAGGAATAATTGACCGGTACGCGCACCGTCCAGAAGTCACGATCCTTGTCCTCGCCGGTAGTGGGCGGGTTGAAGGTCCAGTCGCGGGCGTTCCTGACGCTGGCCTTGGCAAGCACATCGCGCAGCTGGTTCATCGCGCGCTCGGGGCCGACCACGGTCAGGTTGGTCTGCTCGGCAATCACATCTGCCACCTTGCCATCACGTCCGACCTTGACCAGCAGCAGGACAGTACCCTGTCCGCGGATCGATACCGCCTGCGGCGGGTACACCGGTGCGCGCGTCTTCGCCGCGGTGACGTCATCGGTGCTCGGCTCGCTGGATTCACCAATCTTGCCGAAGCGGGCATCCGCCACCCGCACCTGCATGCTGTCGCCCTCCATGTTGCCGGCGATCAGACGCAGGCGGACAGCGGTACGGGCGGGCACCGGCTTGCCGTCGACCAGCGTCGGCTCGAAGCGCCAGCCCTGCACTGCCTTGTCGACAAACCCGGCCACGCCAGGGTCAACCTTCTCGCGATGATCGAGCTGGAACCCTTCGACCTGGCCCTCGCGGCCGATGTCGATGACGCCACTGAGGGTCATGCTGGCCTCGGCCTGCTTGCGGACCTCGCGCGCGGTCTGCGCATCGGCGGTATCGATCAGGGCGCCGCCGCCAGCCACTGCAAGGGCCAGTGCCAGGAAAAGAGATGAACGCATCATAGCCACTCCTTGTGCATGAAGGCCAAAGCCTAGCGCAGACCAGGCGTCGGCAACAATCACGCCAACCGCTGCGCAGCCGAGTACGGCGGCGTGTCCGGATAATCGCCCTCCGCAAAGCGCGCCTGCAGTCCCTGCCACCAGGCGGGGTGGAACAGATGGCGGTAGTGCTCGCGCACCGCTGCCAGCTCCTGCGCTGGCAAGCCCATGAACGGCCCGAACCGCTCGGGGAAGACATCGCGCGGGCCGACATGGAACCAGGGCTCATCGGCCATCGCTTCTTCCGGTGAGCTTGGCGTGGGCCAGGCGCGGAACACGCAGTCGCTGACCAGGCACAACTCGTCATAGTCGTAGAACACGGCACGTCCGTGGCGCGACACGCCGAAGTTCTTTGGCAGCATGTCACCGGGGAAAATGTTGTTGCGCGCCATGTCGGTGATCGCCTGCGCGTAGTCGAGTACCGCGGCGCGCACGGCCTCGCCAGCCTGTTCGCGCAGATAGAGATTCAGTGGCCGGAAGCGACGCTGCACGTAGCACAACGCGATCTCCACCTCGTCGCCATCCACGCGCACGCTCTGCGCACACTGCTGCAGCAGTTCATCCAGCAGTGCCGGGGCGAAGCGTTCGCGCGGGAAACGCAGGTGCCGGTAGGGTTGTGCATCAAGCAGGCGGCCGACGCGGTCGAGGTTGAACACCAGGGCGTACTTTTCCTCCACCTGCTGCCGCGACATCGCCTTGGGCCAGGCGAAGCGGTCGCGGATGAGCTTGAACACCAGCGGGTAGCTGGGCAGGGTGAACACCGCCATGACCATGCCCGGCGTGCCTTCGGCATGCGCCAGGCGCTCGTTCGGGTGTTCATTGAAGTGACGGAAGAACGTCCGGTAGCGCTCGGTCTTGCCCTGCTTGGCGCGACCGAGCACGGTGTAGATCTCGTCGATCGGCTTGCCCGGCAGCAGGCTGCGCAGGAACACCACCGCATCGCCAACGGTGGCCAGGTCGGCCTGGAAATAGCTGCGCGACACGCCGAACAGGTGGGCCACATCGCGGCGCCGGGTCAGCACCGCATCGGCGCGCAGGCCCTGCTCGTCGTTGACCAGCGCGATCACGCATGGCGAGAAGCGGTGCTCGCCGAACACGCGCCCGACCAGATAGGCGCGACGCTCGCGGTAGAACACGGTATCGAGCAGTTCGATGCTGCGTACCGGCGTGTCGCCCCAGTGCGCCAGATCATCCTGCAGGCGCACGGCGATGGCGGCGGCACAGCGCAACTGGTGCGCATATGGAACATCGAAGCGGTAGTCGGCCAGCACCCGTTGCAGCGCCTCCACCGGCCGCATCGGCGAGACCGCGTAGGTATGCCGTGCCACCGGATGGGTGATTGCATCGGAGGGCTCGACATCGAAGGCGATGAACTCCACCTCCGGATCCACGCCGCGGATGGCGAACAGCCGCCGCGACAGCGTGTTGTAGAAGGTCTTGTAGAGCTCGGCGTCGATCAGGCCCTGCAGCGACGCACTGAAGTGTGCGTGCACCTGCAGCCACAGCGCGCGTTCGCTGATGGCGTCACCGGCCAGCCGCCGCAGCGCATCCATCTGCTCGGCGATGCACTGGTCGTACAGGGTGATGCGCTCCACCGCATCGCGGCGCGCCGCCGCCCAGTCGCGCTGCTGGAAACGCACCCGGGCACGCGCCGTGATCGCGGCGAAGCGGGCGTGATACTGCTCGAAACCATCGCGGATGGCCTCGGCGATGCGCAGTGCCAGTTCGGTTGCAGTGACAGGATCGGACATGCACGACGTATCCGGGGGAACCGACCTCACCATACGCTGGCGTGGGGTGGCTTGTGTAGAGCCGAGCCACGCTCGGCTGCTGCTGCTTCAGAGAACCAGACAAACGCAACCATTCCTACAGACCCCGGGCGACTGCATTGCCTACTCTTTCAGGCCCATAACGGCATGAGGTGACGCATGCAGCAAATGACCCTGATCCCACGCATGGAGGAAGGCAACGTAATCCCGCAACGGGTACGCGACGGCTACATCAGCGCGACCGCGCTCTGCCAGTCAGTGGGCAAGCGCTGGTCGGACTATCGGTCGCTGAAATCCACCGGTGAGTTCATCGAGGAGCTGACCCTGCAGACCGGCCTCCCGGAGGACCAGCTGATCCATGTGGTGTCCGGGGGCAATGCGGCGATGCAGGGCACCTGGATCCACCCTTACCTGGCCATCAATCTCGGCCAATGGTTGTCACGCAAATTCGCGGTGAAAGTGTCGCAATGGGTGGTGGAATGGCAGCAGGGCCGGGCGAACGCCGTCATGCCCGCCCACATCGAGCGCTACATGCAGAACCGCTCGAAAGTGCCCTACACGCATTTCTCGATGTTGAACGAGCTGACCCTGAACCTGATCGCGCCACTGGAGCAGGCGGGCTATACGCTCCCGCAGGAGCTGGTGCCGGACATCTCCGAGGGCCGGCTCTTCTGCAAATGGCTGCGCGATCACAAGGGCATCGAGCCCAACACCTTCGACACCTATGAGCACAGCTACCCAGACGGCCGCAACGTGCAGGCAAAGCTCTATCCAAACGAGCTCTACGAAGACTTTCGCCGGCACTTCAACGAAACCTGGCTGCCACTGCATGCGCCCAGATACTTTGCTGCGCGCGACAGGCAGGCACTGGCGTTCGTACGCACGCTTCTGCTGCCTTCGGCATGACATCACAGCGAACCGATCCCTGGGCTGCCATGCAGCACCAGGAATCGGTCCCACCGAGCCGGCTCAGATCGCCAGTTCGGCCTCCACGTCCTGCACCTTGCGCCGCGCCAGGGCGAGGTTGGACTTGGTCCGGTCCAGCACGATGTAGAAGAACAGGCCCTTCTTCTTCGCCACCGGGCGCATGATGTGGTACGCCTTGCCAAGCGAGATCAGGATGTCCTCGATGCCATCGTTGAGGTTCAGCGAGGCGGCGGTTTTCATCTTCGCGCGGATCACTTCGGTGTTGCCGGCCGCCGCCACTTCCATGTCCATGCCCGAACCGGCTTCGCCCAGCAGCATGCCGCTTTCGTAGTCGACCAGCGCCACGGCCTGCGCGCCATCGATACCCATCAGTGCAGTCAACGAATCATTCAATCCAGCCACGTTGCACCCCTCTCAATGTTGGTTCGAGCCCCTCGTTCCCCTGCGGCCGGGCTCACGATCCGCTGAGTTCGGCCAGGATCGCCTGGCCACATTCCCTGCTCTGCCACAGCACCTGGCCGATCACGCTGCGCTGGTCGCAGGCCGCCATCAGCAGCAGCGGCGCGCGCCCTTCGGCCTGTACGGCCAGCATCAGCACCTTGCCGCCGGCGGCCTCCAGCATCAGTGTCTGCAGATCGCCCAGTACCAGTTCGCGCCCCACTGCTGCGGCCAGGGCCAGCATCGCGCTGGTCATTGCGGCCAGGCGTTCGCCGCGCCCGGCCGCACCAGCACTGACCAGGGCAAAGCCATCGACGCTGGCAAGGACCACGGTCCGCACCCCTTCCACCCGCTGCTGCAGATCCTGCAACAACGGCTGCAGGCGCTCGCGCTGCTGCGCGTCCGGCAACGGCGCGCCTTGTCCATCAGCCATGTGCGGCCACCAGTGCATGTGCTTCCATTTCGCTCATCAGTACGTCCATCAGCAGCAGTCCCTGTTCGCGGTCACGGGCATCCACCGCCAGCAACGGCAACGGCTGGCCATCGAACCGGGCGCGCTCGGCCCAGTCATCCAGTGCCGCTGCCGGCACCTGGTCAAGATGGGTCACCGCCACCACCAGGGCCAATGCCGGACCGAACGGGCGCAGCACCTGCAGGTAGGCGTCCAACTCAGCGGCCACCCCGGCACGGCGCGCGTCCAGCAGCAACACCGCACCGCGCGCGCCCTGCAGCAGGATCGGCCACAGGAAATCAAAGCGTTGCTGGCCAGGCGTGCCATAAAGCCGCAGCCTCTCGCCGTTGGGCAGGTCGATATCGGCGTAGTCCAGCGCCACCGTGGTCGAAGCCTTGTCGGCACCGGCGCGGTCGCTGTTGGCTACGTCGGTGTCGACCACCGCACCGGCGGCGATGCTGCGTACCAATGTCGACTTGCCGCTGCCCATGCCACCGAGCACCACCACCTTGTGCTCACGCATCGCGATCACTCCCGCGCAGCGTGCGCCACAAGCGCGCGAGCAGACCGTTGTCGGCAGTGCTGGCACGCGCACCCGCCAGCGGTACTGCGGGTGCGACCTGCAGCTGCGCATAGCCGCAGAGGTAGGCGGCGTGGATGAAATCGCGCACGGCCGCGGCGGGAAGATCCAGCAGCATCGCGCATTCGTCCACCGTGCAGGCACGCTTGAGCAGCAGCGAACATAGACGGAAGCCATCGTGATCGTGGCCGAGCACGCGGAAGTCCGGCCAGCGCAGCAGCTTCACCGATGCCCCGCGCAGGCGCTCATCCAACGCCTGCCAGTGGCGGCTGCGCTGCGCCCATTGCCACAGCAACGGACGCAACGGCAGTCGCGTGCGGTCACCCGCCAGTGCCTGCAGCTGCGCCGGCAGCAGCGCATCCAGATACAGATGCTCGAAGCCGTGGGCCAGCCGCTCCACCAGCATCGTGGCCGGTTCGTGCAGCAGTACCGCCTGGTCCTGTTCCAGATCCAGCAGCAGCAGCGGTTCTCCAGCCTCGCCTAACAAGGCCTGGCCTTGCCGCGATGGCAGCCGCTCGCGCAGCAGGCGGGTGATCGCGTGCGCGCCGTCAGCCAGGCGGATCGGTGTCGCTTCGGTGCCGGTCTGCATGCCGCGCAGCGCCCGTCCTATCGCGCCATCATCCAGTACGTCCTGGCCGCCATCGCCTTCGCGCAGTTGGCCACCGAGGTCTTCGATCCAGCAATGCAGCCGCGGGCGCTGCTGGCGCATGCGCAGTGCCGCGTTGCGCAGGGCTGGCGTATCGCGGATCACCAGCAGGTCGCAGTCGTCCAGGTCCTGGCTGCGGCGGATCTGCCCGTCCGGCAGCGCCGAGGCCAGCCGCAGTCGCTGCAGCAGGGCCTGTTCGCCCTGGATGTCGGTTCCCACTACGAGCACGCGTGCCATCCGTGTTCCCCGTGCGACCACCTCCCCGGCGGTCTCGCGTCGCCAAGGCTAGGCCATGGCTTGCCGCCATCGTCGTGATCGACTGCTCATATTGGTGGCAGTGGCGAACACGCACGCGCCCGTTCTGCGACGGCCATCGCGGGCAAGTTTCATGCCGTGTTGACGACGTTCCGACAGACGATGGATTTCACGGTTCTGGACCCGGATAGATCCACGCCACGGACGGGGTCAGATCCCCCTGCGTTGCAGAGGGATCTGACCCCGGGCCCGCAGAAAGGAAACCCGCGCCGAGGCGCGGGTTTCGAGGTCACCACCGGGCGGCGATGAATCAGCCGCGCAGCTGCTCCAGCGCGGCATTGAAGGTCGCGCTCGGACGCATCGCGGCAGCGGCCTTGGCCACGTCCGGACGGTAGTAGCCGCCGATGTCCACGGCCTTGCCCTGCACCGCGATCAGCTCGTCAACGATCTTCTGCTCGTTGTCGGCCAGCGCCTTGGCCAGCGGAGCAAAGCGTGCCTGCAGTGCGGCATCTTCGTTCTGCGCTGCCAGGGCCTGCGCCCAGTACAGGGCGATGTAGAAGTGGCTGCCACGGTTGTCGATGCCACCGAGCTTGCGCGACGGCGACTTGTCGTTGTCCAGGAACTGGCCGTTGGCCTCGTCCAGTGCCTTGGCCAGCACGCGGGCAGCGGCGTTGTCGTAACGGTTGCCCAGGTGCTCCAGCGATGCGGCCAGGGCCAGGAATTCACCCAGCGAGTCCCAACGCAGGT
>Ga0308165_1003095_pt1 | contig 18445 bp, 15 predicted proteins | sample PhyWR2_FD_201032 | JGI IMG/M metagenome (GOLD analysis project Ga0308165, IMG submission 201032) | Phyllosphere microbial communities from UC Gill Tract Community Farm, Albany, California, United States - DLSLW.R2 | ecosystem: Host-associated > Plants > Phyllosphere > Unclassified | place: USA...
AACGAGTTGACCACCGCGACGATCGGCTTGTCGAAGTCGCCGTCCTTCATGCCGGTGGCGCGCCACAATGCGCGGGCGCCGGCCATGTTGCGGCCTTGGGTGGTGGTGCGGGAACGATAGACGGGCATGGTGGGTGTCTCCTCAGAATGCAGGGTGGGGAATGAATCGAAAAATCGAAAAGTCGGAATTACCAATCAGGGCGCAAGAATGCCGTGCACGGAACAAGTTGTCCAATATATGATTTGATGGCCTGTAATTCGCATTGCATATCAGCAGACAGGCAGCTGCTGTCCCTGCCTGCCGTAAAAAAAGCCGCAACGGTCGCGAGGAAGGTTGCGGCTTTTGCTTCAGCGGATGGCAGCGGCCCGTCGCAAAAAAATCAGCGGGACAGACGCCTGAGCTTGCTCGCAACGGCGCCGTCGTGCGCGATGGCCAGACGGCCCCCCTCCAGGCGCGGCATGTCCGCGGCGTTGACCAAGCGACCGTTGATCTCGCCTACCACCACGCCGCCATGCGCCAGCTTGAACAGGCTGACCGCGCGCGTCAGCGCCTCGGCCTGCTCCTGCAGCGAGCGCGCGGCGCTGGCGGCTTGCTCGACCATTGCCGCATTGTGCTGCGTGACGTCATCCATCTGCGTGATGGCGCCGTTGACCTGCACGATGCCGTGGCGCTGTTCCTGGCTGGCGATGCTGATCTCCCCGACGATGCCGGTCACGCGTTTGACGCTGGCGACCACTTCATCCATGGTGCTGCCGGCCAGCTCGACCAGCTCGGTGCCGCTCTCGACCTTGTGCACGGAGTCGTCGATCAGCGTCTTGATTTCCTTGGCGGCCGCAGCCGAGCGTTGCGCCAGGCTGCGTACTTCCGACGCCACCACGGCGAAGCCGCGCCCTTGTTCGCCGGCGCGCGCTGCCTCCACCGCAGCGTTCAACGCCAGGATATTGGTCTGGAAGGCGATGCCGTCGATGACGCTGATGATGTCGAAAATCTTGCGTGACGAGGCGTTGATGGAACCCATGGTCTCGACCACCTGGCCGACCACGCTGCCGCCCTTCTCGGCTACCGTCGAGGCGGTAGCACCGAGTTCGTTGGCCTGTTGCGCGCTATCGGCGTTGCGCTGCACGGTGGCGGTCAGTTCCTCCATGGCGGAGGCGGTTTCTTCGAGCGAGCCGGCCTGCTCTTCGGTGCGTGCCGACAGGTCGGCGTTGCCCGAGGCGATCTGGCCGGAGGCGGCGGCAATGGTATGCGCGCCTTCGCGGATTTCGCCGACGATGCGGGCCAGGTTGTCGCGCATTTCCTTCATCGAGGCGAGCAGGCTGGACTGGTCGCCGTCCTTGGTGCGAATCGCGATGGCGAGGTCGCCCTTGGCGATATGGCCGGCGATCTCGGCGGCATAGTCGGGTTCGCCGCCGAGCTGGCGCAGCAAGCCGCGCGTGATCAGCACCGCCACCGCAATGCCGATCAGCAGCGCGGCAACGGTCATCGCCGCAATCCAGGCGATGGAACGGTCGAACAGGCGATCGGAATTCTTGCTGGCCTCGGCCACGGCTTGCTCGGTGGTCTTGATGAGCGCGCCCATATCCTGCACGATCTGTCGGCGCAGGGGGCTGCATTCCTTGACCAGGAATTCACCGAACTCCTGCATCTGGCCGGCCTCGCGATATTTGCGCGGGCGATTCAGTTCTTCCGCCATCTTGAGCAGGCCGCTGCTGACCTTGTCGAAACCGGCATCGCCCTTGAAGGCCGGCGTCATAGATTTGAGCGCAGCCAGGTAGACCGCCTTTTGTTCGTCGAGGATCGCCAGTTCCTTCGCAGCATCGGCGCTGTCGGTGAAGATGAACGCATTGCGCGCCGCCAGCCCGGTCTGCGCCAGTGCTTCACGCGCGACGTACAGCGGCTGCAGTTTTTCGTCCTGGACCTGGTCGCCGTACTTGACCGTGTCGAGGATCGCCTCCAGCCGCAACAGCGAAAAAACGGCCATGGCCGACAACATGAAAGCCAGCAGCCCGAACCCCAGGCCGAGGCGTACCCCTATTTTTTGTTTATGCAAAGCGCGCACGCCGATTCCCCATCAACAATCTGATTAATTGAAGTCCCAAGGATGCCCCGGAAAACCGTGTTTATTCCCGGCAACAAAACCCGAATTTTTTGAGTATGCTTGAGTTGGCGCCGGAATAATCCAGCCTGCGTGTGCGACGTTACCGGGCGGAAAGTCTTTGCCGGCGCGGCACACGCGGGCTCGACGATATCACAGGCACACGGCGTCGCTTTGATATATCGCAGCGACGCTGTGGCGAAGCGGAGACATAATGACGGCAGGAAAGAAGACTATTCGACGAGGGGAAAGCATGAAGGACAATATCATCCGACGCAGCACGACCGTACTGCTGGCCTTGCTGCTGCCGGTGGCCTTGCTGGGCGCCTGCGACCGCTCGGTTGACGAGAAACTGAGCGCGCAGGCAAGCGCCGAAAAATCGCTGGGGATTTCGCCGACGCTGTTCGCCACCAAATTCAACCGCAGCGTGCATGACGTGCTGGAAGACCGCAACGACGACAACGCCGCCCGCATGGCGCCGTTGTATGCAATCGACGTCACGCAGTTGCACAAGGGCGGCGAGAAGCATACCTTCCAGACCCAGGTGGGACCGGCGCAAACGTCGCTGATCGGCAGCCTGGCCAAGGACGGCGACCTCAAGACCATCGGCGTCTTGCTGGCCAGCCGCACCGAAGGCGCGCGCAACGAATTCTTCCTGTGCGCCGAAACGGTCGCCCGCATCGTCACCGACGGCGACAAGGCCAAGCTGCCCGACCAGATCAAGCGACTGGTCAACAACGCCATCAACAATCCCGGCCAGCGCATGGCGATCGCCATCGGCGAACGCCTGTTGTCGGCGGAAATCATCCAGCAGGGATTGATGTTCCAGGTGGAGCAGAGCCAGTAAGCGTCGCAAAAAAAACGCCGTCGGCGGCGTTGCTTCTCCCGCATCAACTTGATCAAGGCATCTTCGACCTGTCCGCGCCGGCGTGCCCCGCCAGCGACGTTTTTTGCTCTTATTCCTTATACGTCCAGCCTGATCAGGCGTGTCGCCTTGGCGGTGCCGCCTGCCATCAGCTGCGTGATGCGGCCGTCGGCCACGATGAGCTTGACCTTGATCACGCTCGGTGACGGCGGCTGCATCAGGTAGCCTTGCTCAATGATGATTTCACAATCCTTCACGCCACCGAGGTCGTGCAGGTAGCACGCCAGTGGTCCGGCCGCAGTACCGGTGGCCGATTCTTCGGGAATACCGAAACGCGGCGAAAACATGCGTACGCCGGCGTGGCGTCCGCTCACCGTGGTCATGTCCGAATACACGTAATAACCGATCACGTCGAGTTCGTCGCTGAGCGTTTCAATCAGCGCCATGTCGGGACGCACGCTTGAGACCGTCTGTTCATCCGGCAAGGCCACGATCAGGAAAGCGTTGCCGGTGTTCACCACGGTCGGCGCCAGGTCGGCGTGCAACTGCCCGGACGCAAGGCCGAGCGAGCCCGCGATGCGCGCAATCAGTCCCGGGTCTGCATCGAGCGTACGGTACTGCGGCGCGCGCTGTTCCATGAACACCATCTCGCCGGCAATCAGGATATCGAGGTTGCCGTCGACGGACTCTTTGGAAAAATTGCCTTCGCCGACGATGCCAAGCTTGTGCAGCAAGGAAAATGTGGCGATGGTGGCATGGCCGCAATGGGGGATCTGCCGTGTCGGCGTGAAGAATTCGAGCTTGACGGTGGCGCTTTGCGAGGCAGATACGAAAGCGGTCTCGGACAAGCCCAGTTGGCGGGCGATGTGGAGTTTCTGTTCGGTCGTGAGTACATCGGCGTCGAGGACAACACCGGCAGGATTGCCACCGGCTGCGCCATCGATGAAGGCGTTAACGATCTGTGCGTCGACCTGCAAAATAAATCCCCCGAAGTATTGAGCCTCAGGGGATTCTAGCGCAACCACAAAATACTGCGTCGGCGACGACGTTTTGTTTCGCCGGCTGGACGTTTTCGCGTGTGCTATTTGGCCGGGAACGGTTCGGTGAGGATGCCGGTCAGGCTTTGTACGCCGTCGATGTAGTTGCCCAGGCGCATGTTCTCGTTGGCGCTGTGCTGGTTGTTGTCGGCGTTCACCAGCGGCACGATCACGAACGGGATCTTCAGCGCACCGACCATGGCCCCGGTCGGCACGGTGCCGCCCATCATGCGGATCTGCACCGGCTCCTTGCCGTAGGTCTTGACGAAGGCGCTGCGCAGCCATTTGCCGATCGGCGAGGCCAGGTCGGTGCGCACCGCCATGCTGGAGGCCGACACGCGGGCGTAATCGAACGCGGCCAGTTTCGGATAACGCGCACGCTCATCGTCGGTAGGGCGGCCATTGACGAGGTGGAAACCCTGCTTCTCGATATGCGCCTTGACCAGGCCGAGCAGCACTTGCGGATCGGTCTCCGGCACGGTGCGCAAGTCAAGCTCGGCGATCGCTTCGCCCGGCACGATGGTGCGCGCCTTGGCGCCGACATCGGCAGCTTGCATGCCGCGCACGTTGAGGGTCGGGTACTGCATTGCTTCCTGGTAGTTTTGTCCGACCTTCTCGGCCTGTGCGATACCGAGGCGCTTGCGCAGCGCAACTTCGTCATCGGGCACCGCCCGCATGACGCGGCGCGACTCGTCGTCGAGCTTGACGGCGTCGTAGTAGCCGGCGATCGTCACGCGGCCGTCGTCATCCTTCATCGACGCCAGCAGGCGCGCCATGGTCTGCGCCGGATTGGCGGCGTAGTTGCCGTAGTGGCCGCTGTGGCTGTCCTGGCGCGGGCCGAACACCTTCAACGTGGCCTGGGCGACGCCGCGGTTGCCGAACACCAGCGTCGGCAGGTTGCTGGCGTGCATCGGGCCGTCCAGCACCACCAACAGGTCGGCCTTGAGCAGCGCCTGGTTCTGGTCGATCACCTTGCCCAGCGAGGGCGAACCTTTTTCCTCTTCCGCATCGAGGAGGATCTTGACGTTGACCGATGGCGTCACGCCGCTGGCTTTCAGCGCATCGAACGCGGCCAGCATCATCAGGATCGGCGCCTTGTCGTCCGCCGCTGCGCGGCCGAACAAGCGCCATTCGGGATTCGGATTGGCGCCGTAGAGTTGCTCGATCGGCAGCGCTTCCCATTGGCCGGCGGCATTGCGTTGCTTGAGCGTCGGCTTCCACGGGCTTTCCTGTTGCCATTCGGACGGCGTCACGGCCTGGCCGTCGAGGTGGGCATAGAACAATACGGTGGTGGCGCCGGCCTTGTTGCCCGGCAGTTCGGCGAACAGCATCGGCTTGCCGTCGTTGGCCAATTGTTGCGTGCGGAAACCGCGGCGTTTGAAGGCCTGCTCGAACCAGGCGGTGTTGCGCTGGATGTCCGCGGCGACGATGGAATCGTTGGGAATGGCAATCGCTTCGACCCATTCCTTGAAGGTGCCCTTGGCGGCGGCAGCGGTTTGTGCGACGCCGACTTCAGCGGCTTGCAGCGAAGCGGAGCACAGCATCGCTGCGGCGATACAGACAGCAGAAAGTGAAACGGACAGCGAACGGCGGGAGAGCTTTTTCACGGGATTTCCTCTTGGCAATGGATGCCACATCATACAGAAATCGCCGCTCTCGCCGCATTGAAAATAATTCACGGATGCGCATCAACTATCGTGCGCATCCGTGGTTCATGCCGACGTGTTCAGGCAGAGGTATCGATGATGCTACCGATAGCCTTGAAGCCGTCCGACACTTCGTCGGCCACGGTGTGCGCAGCGGACTTGACGGCATCGACCGCGGTGTCGACGGTGTCGCTGATTTCATTGCCGACTTTGACGGCGGCGTTCTTGACGGGGGCAACGACGTTGTCGTAAATGGCGTTGCTGTAGGACGACGTAACAGACGAGATGCTCATGGCTGACTCCTGCAGGTTGTTGATAATTCTTCTGCGTTCAGCATAGCCATTCGCTGCGCGGACCGGAACCCATGCAGACGTCATTCCAGGTAAAACAATTTAAAGATTTGCAAACCCGGAGCGTCGGGATCAGGGCGTGTTGATGAAGCGTTCGATCATGCCCGCCGCCTTGTCGATGTTGAGCACGCCTTCCAGGTGGCCGCCCGGCCCTTGCAGCAGATACAACGTGCCGCGCCCGCCCAGTTTCTTGAAGCGCTGCAGCGCCTCCGACGACAGCTTGAGCGGGAACACCAGGTCGGTCGAACTCGGGATGAACAGGATCTTGGCCTTGATGCCTTTAACCTCGTCGTCGCTGAGGTGGTACAGCTGGTTGGCTTTCGACATGTAGATGATGCTGTTGCCGTCGGCTACCTTGGCGCGGGCGCGGGCGCCGGCTTCCAGCGTCGCTTCGATCTTGAATTGATTGCCCATGGCGGCGCCGGGCGGTTTGGCGGCATCAGCCGGGGCGTAGCCGAAGGTCGCCTGCGCCCAGTCCCAGTGGCGCGTCTGCACGGTCACCACCTTGAGCGCTGCGGCCACGCCGTCGTCCGGGTCGCCGCTGCCGTAGTAGTCGCCCTGCCGCCATTTCGGATCGAGCCGCACCGGCAGCGACCAGACGTCAAGCAGGCTGATCACGTAAGGGCTGATGTCGAACCCGGGACCGATGACATGCACCACGCGCTTGACGAAATCGGGATACAACGCGGCCCATTCCATCGCCTGGATGGAACCGCCCGACGCGCCCACCGCCGCCACCAGCTGGCGCACGCCAAGCTTGTCGAGCAGTTGCTTGTGCACGCGCACCGAATCGCGCATCGCCACCACCGGGAAGCTCATGCCGTAGGGCTTGCCGGTGGCGACGTTGATCGAGGCCGGACCGGTGGTGGTCACCATTGGATCCTTGGTGTTGATGTTGACCAGCGTGTCGGCGCTGATCACGAAGTACTTGTCGGTATCGATCGCCTTGCCGGGTCCGATCAGGCTGTCCCAGTAACCGGGCGCGGCGTCGCTGTCCTTGTACTTGCCGGCAGCGTGCGAGGTGCCCGAATAGAAGTGGGCGACGAAGATGGCGTTGTCGCCGGTGTCATTGAGCTTGCCGTAGGTTTCATAGCCGACGCGCACGTTGCGGATTTCCTGGCCGCCGACGGTAGTGTAGGACGGCAGCGTAAACACCTGTTTGGTCACCAGCGGCAATGGCGCCGGACTGTGTTGGGCCGGTTGCCCTGATTGCGCTTGCTGCTGTGTTGGTTGCGACAGCGACGGCTGCGGTTGCCGCGCCTGCAATTGCTGCGTGGAGAAGGCCGCGCCGGACATGGCCGACAGCGCAACAAAAAAAGTCAATGAGCAAAACGCGCGGCGAACAGGGATCATGAAATGGTCTCCGGATTGTTTGATTGTGCGGGTCCGGCAATGCGGAGCAGCCACTTTACGACAAGCTCCGGGGCGTCACAACCATCCATGTGTAAAAATACGGATTCTTATTTGGAGACCTCCCTTGCCTATCGCCAAACTTCCCGACGTCGCCGGCCTGCTTCAGCTACACAACGCCCACGGCGACAGCGCCGTCATCAGCCTGTACGGCGCCCAGTTGCTGTCGTGGCAAACCGCCGACGGCAGCGAACACCTGTATTGCACACCCGAGCCGTCGCTCAAGGCGGGCGCCGCCATCCGTGGCGGGGTGCCGGTGTGCTTCCCGCAATTTTCCGGACGCGGCACGCTGCCCAAGCATGGCCTGGTGCGCAACCTGGCCTGGCAGATCGACGGCGACCTAGTGAGCGGCGCCGACCAGGACGTCGCCTGTGCACGCCTGTCGTTGTCGGACTCCGACGCCACACGTGCATTGTGGCCGCACAGCTTTGCCTTGCAGCTGCAGGTCGAGCTCGGCGCCGGCTGGGTCAGCGTGGCCCTCAACGTCACCAACACCGGCGACGGCGCCTTCGACTTCACCACCGCGCTGCATACCTACCTTGCCACATCGGACGTGCGCAATGCCGGCGTCGCGCAACTCGGCAACGTGCGCTTCACCGACACCACCATCGGCAATGAGACTAATGACGAAGCGATCCATGACGGCAGCGTACTGCGCATCGCCGGCGAAACCGACAATATCTATTGGGCGGTGCCGGCCGCGCTGGTCCTGCAACAAGACGGCAAACCCTACCTGCAAATCGAGCAGCAAGGTTTCGCCGACAGCGTGATCTGGAACCCCGGCCCGTCCAAGGCGGCCCAGCTCGGCGACATGCCGGCGCAGGACTGGGCGGGCATGCTGTGCATCGAAGCGGCGCAGATCGAGCATCCGGTGCGCTTGTCGCCCCAGGCGACGTGGCGGGGTTTGCAGCGCCTCACGCGCGCGGGCTGATTTGCACACAGCGCCTCATTTTTCCTGCAGCACTTTTTCCACCGACCATTTGCCCTGCTCCAGGCGATAAATCGTATAAGCCGGATTGACCAGCGCACCGTTCGCATCAAAGGACAGGATGCCGGTCAATCCGGAATAGCGGATGTCATGCAAGGCCGCGGTGACGGCTTTCGGGTCGACCGAACCGGCCTTCTGGATGGCCGCGATAAAGACATTGGCAGCGTCGTAGGCGAACAGGGCGTAGTGCGTGATCTCGCCCTTGAAACGGGCGCGCATCTTGTCGTTGAACTCGCGCCAGCCCGGCAGGCGATCGCGCGGCACCCCGGTTTCCAGCGCCCAGACATTGCCCTGCACTCCTCCCGCCAACTGGAGGAACATGTCGGTCGCAGTGCCGCCGGTGCCCACCAGCCGGACGTTCATGTCCCGGCGCATCATGCTGCGCGCCAGCAACGCGCTTTGCGTCACGATGCCCCCGAACACGATGACATCGGCATTGGCCTTCTGCGCGTTGTTCAGCGCAGGATTGAAATCCGAGGTCTTGCTGCTGATGGCCTCGCGACTGACGACAAGGCCGCCGGAGCGGCGCACGCCGGAAACAAAAGAGTCGGCGAAGTCGGTGCCGTACGCGGTCCCGTCTTCAATGACCGCTATCCGCGCGGCCTGCAAATAACGGACGATAAAATCCGCCAGGCGCACGGCGCCGACGCCGTCATGCCCCTGCACCTGGAAGATGGTGCGCAAGCCTTCCCGGGTAAAGCGGCTGCTGGTCGTCGCCATCGGGATCTGCGGAATGCCGGCGGCGCTATAGAGCCCCGCCACGGCGGTGCTGGGACCGCTGTTCCAATGGCCGATCACGCCCACCACTTTGGAACGGATGAAGTAGTGCGCAATGGGCGCAGCGAACAAGGCGTCGCCCTTGTCGTCTTCCACCAGCAGGCGAAACACCAGTTGCTTGCCGCCGATACGAATGGCGCGACGGTTGGCCTCGTCGAACGCCAACCTGACGGCGGCGATGCCGCTTTCCGTGCGCGGCGATGTCAGGGGCGCGGCAACCCCGACCAATACCAGCTGTTCGTTCGCACCGGCGGATTGGGCGTGCGCCGCAGCCGTCAGGAAGAGCGTCGGCAACAGGATGCTCAGTTTCATCGGTCCCCTCTTCCGCGCCTTGAGGCTGCGGCCGCGTTGGTAATCGATTCATTGTGCACGCGCCCGCAAATTGCCTTTGCGACAATAAGGGCGGTATTGCTCCTCCTGTTCCGAAACTGCGCCCGTGCGCCGCGTGGCGCAACGGCAACAACGGCAACTGCGCAGTCCTCTCGCCTGCGATCAATTCATCTCAAGCAACAATGCGCCCTGCGCTGCGCCCGCTTCCAGCAAACGGTGCGCCTCGGCAACCTGCGCGAGCGGCAGACGGCCGGCGACGTCGATGACCAGGCCCGCCTGCAGTCGCGTCATGGCGGCTGCCGTGGCGAGACGATATTGCTGCAGGTCCCGGATGAAGGACAGGATGCTCGGGCGCTCCATCAGCACGCCGCGCAACTGCGCTGCCGCCAACGCCTCGGCCGGTGCGCCTTCGCCCGAAATCGATCCGATCGTGACGGCCATGCCGCCGCTGCGCGTCGCCTCGATGCTGCGCAGGAAATGCGTTCCGCCGATGCCATCCACCACGATATCGGCGCCGACGCCGCCGGTAGATGCGCGCACCGCGGCGACGAAATCCTGCTCGCGATAGTTGATCGCCTGGTCGAGTCCGCGCGACTGCGCCAGCGCCGCCTTCGCGTCGTTGCTGACGGTGCCGATCACGCGCGCGCCCATCGCCTTGGCCCACTGCGTCAGCACCAGCCCGAGTCCGCCGGCGGCGGCATGCACCAGCACCGTCTGCCCCGGCTGCAGGCGACCGTAATGATTCAGCAGCAGGTAAGCGGTCATGCTGCGCAACAGGCCGGCGCCGCCTTGCGCGAACGAGACCTCCTCCGGCAAGGCGATGGCGCGTTCAGCGGCCACGTCGACCAGCGTCGCATAGCCGCCATTGGTGGCCGACCACGCCACGCGCTGGCCGAGGCGTACGGCATCCACGCCCGCGCCGACTTCCACGATCACGCCGCTGCCTTCCACGCCAAGCACCGCCGGCAGCGGCAAAGGGTAGCGGCCGATGCGCTGGTACACGTCGACATAATTGACGCCGGCAATGTGCTGGCGCACGCGCACGGCGCCGGCAGCCAGCGGCGGCAGGTTGCGCGTGACGAGTTCGAAATTGGCGGCGTCGCCATAGGCGGCCAGCTCGATAACGCGGGTGGTTTGTACAGTCATACCTGTGCTCCTGTGCTGAATGAGGGAAGTGGACGCTCAGAATAACTTCGTGCAAAATCAAACGGAATTCCCTATTTAGGCGCAAGTCCTGTGCAAAAATCATCAAAACCGGCGATATCGCCCGGACAACTCTCCTGGGACGACGTGCGCTACTTCCTCAGCCTCGCGCGCGGCGGCAGCCTGTCGGCGGCGGCGCGCGAACTCGCGGTGGAACATTCGACCGTGTCGCGCCGCATCGGCGCGCTGGAAGGCGCGATCCGGTTGCGCCTGTTCGACCGTCTGCCGCGCGGCTGGCAACTGACCGACGAAGGCAAGACCCTGCTCGACGCCGCCGAACGCATCGAGCTGGAAGCACACGCCTTCGGTCGGGCCGTACAAGGCATGACAGCGATGCAGGGTACGGTCCGGCTGTCGGCGCCGCCGGCCCTGGCCAGTCATTTCCTGATGCCGCTGATGGCGCAGCAATACCAACGCTGGGAAGGAATCCATCTCGACGTGGTCGGTGAAATCCGCGCCGCCAACCTGCACCGGCGCGACGCCGACCTGGCGCTGCGGCTATCGCGTCCGGACGACCCCGGCCTGATGGCGCGCCGCCTCGGCAACGCCGGCTACGGCCTGTACGGCCACGTGCGCTGGAAGCGCACCGCGCGCAGCAAACGTGAATTCATCGGCTACGGCGAAGCGCTGCAAGGCGGTCCGCACCAAACCTGGCTGGCGCAGTACGCCGACGGTGCGCCGTATGTGATGACGGCCAACGATTTTTCCCTGCTGCACCAGGCCTGCCGCGCCGGCCTCGGCCTGACCATCCTGCCGCACTTCATCGCGCGCGGCGACGCTGAACTGATGGCGTTCGACAGCGGCCAGCTGCCCTGGCAGCGTGAGTTGTGGCTCACCGTGCACCCCGACCTGCGTCGCTCGCCGCGCGTGCAACGCATCGCCGAACTGGTGGCGGAGATCGTGCAGGAGCGGCAGGATTTGCTGGTGTGAGTTTCCCGACATGAATCTGATCCGCCGTTGACGGAGCAGAACCGTTCTGTACAATCAGACGAGGGGGAACTTTCAGATGCGAATCATGAATAAAAAAACAAGCAGTATCTGTGCCGGTGCTTTTCTTTTGGTTCTTGTTCTTTTTCTGGGAGGCTGTGCCACAGCACCCGGCGGTCTCTATAAAGGCTTGCAGCCCATTGAGCCGGGAACGGGCGACGTCTATCTCTATCGCACCAAGGCATTTGTCGCAATGGGACAGGGGTTTTCAACGACCTTGGAGGGGGACGCAGGCGGCACGCTGTATAACGGCTCCTATCTGCTGTTCCGGCTGACGCCGGGCACCTACGATCTCGCGGTCAAGCCCGGCCCTTTCGGCATCACCAGCCATCTCGCCGTTGAAGTCAAAGCCGGCGTCCGCAGTTTTTACCAATACGATTTCCCCACCGGCTTGCTTGCCAATACGTTCTTCATCGGTTCCTCGATCGAGCCCCGCACGCAGCAGGTGGCGGAAGAAGATCTGAAGGATCTTGCCGCCGCCAAGTTGGATTTCCTCGCCAAGGCACCGGTTTACCGCGCAACCAGATTCGCCAAACTTGAAGACGTCAATACGATGCCACTGTCAACCGCTCAAGGCAAAGCCGCTTACCGGTTATGGCTGACAAAGCAACCACCACGGGCCTTCGTCATCGCGGACAACGATCAATGGGTCTCGACCTGGGGAGACACCCCTTCCGATCCGAAAGAGTCGCGGGATCCGGTCATCCGGGCGGAAGATCGCTGCGTCAAAAGACAAAACACCAATTGCAGGATATACGCGGTCAACAACCGGGTTGTATGGGAACCGACAACGCCTGCAATCCCGACCAATCCAAAGAAATCCGATGCTTTAGCGCCACCGCCACCGCCCGTAGCCGCCCCCCCGGCTGCACCAACGGCGCCACCTGTTGCACAAGCCGTTCCGGCGCCGCCAAAGTACACCTCGACTTCCGTCACGCCCATATTCAGCCAGCTGCTGAAGGCAGATTACCCCGAGGGATACACCACCGTGGGAGAGCAATTGACCTCGGCACGGTATACGCGCGAAGCAGTTCCTGCCGGAGAGGACGCCACACACTGGACACGCAAATTCACCATCACCGGCGCGAAGGGACTCGCTGACGATCCGGCCATGACACCCGCCCTGTTCGGTGAAAAAATTGCACAGGATCTGCAAGCAGCCTGCCCCGATTCATTCAGCAAGAAGACCTTGTCGGAAGGCGAGATCAATGGATACGATCAGTTCATCGCCGTGCTCAGCTGCGGCGCCGCAGTCAGGGAGAAAACCACCTCGGGAGAATCAATGCTGCTCATTGTGATCAAAGGCGAACACGATTACTACACGGTGCAGTCCGCCGATCGCTCCGCGCCATCGCCGACCCCGCCGCCAATCAATACGGCACAATGGCTGAACAAACGTAAAAACATCGGCGCCATTAAACTGTGCACACCCGTGCCCGGTGAGACGCCGCCGTATTCCAGCTGCACCGGACTCTGATCAGGCATTTTTTCAGTCGTCCGCAACAAGAGCCCGTCCCATGCTGCTATACACCATCTACCTGATCGCCATCTCCGCCGAAGCCATGTCCGGCGCCATCATGGGTATCCGCCGCGAGATGGACTTGTTCGGCATCTGCCTGATCGGTACCGTCGCCGCGCTCGGCGGCGGCACCGTGCGCGACATATTGATCGGCCACTATCCGCTGGGCTGGGTGGCACATCCTGAATACCTCGCCTTCACCATCTGCGCCGCCGTCGTCACCGCCGTGGCGGCGCGCAAGATGCATCATTTCAAATCCGCCTTCCTGATCGTCGATGCGCTCGGCCTGGTCGCCTTCACCATCATCGGCTGCGACATCGCGCGCGGCTTCGCGCATTTCAATCCGTTCGTGGTGGTGATATTCGGCATGATCACCGGCGTCTTCGGCGGCCTGCTGCGCGACGTGCTGTGCAATGAAATCCCGCTGGTGCTGCAGCGCGAGGTGTATGCCAGCGTCTCGCTGGTCACCGGCGGTTTGTACGTCGGCATGCTATGGCTGGACATTGACGCGTCGGTGTCGACACTGACGGCGCTGGGCGTCGGGTTCCTGTTCCGCTTGCTGGCGATCCGCTATCACTGGACGCTGCCGAAATTCAACGACAAGGACATTCGCGGGTTCGAATAACTCATTCTCCGGAGCATACGCACCATGCACGTCAGCCAGGAAACACCCGAACAAACCACCATCCGATTGCGCCAGGTCATGGCGCAAGCCAGGCTTGAAATCTTTGATGGCGCCTACGCGTTCTACGAGACGCCGATCGCGCAATTCCCGTCGCACCGCGTCGCCGATGCGCTGGCCTTCGTGCGCGACGAAGAAGTATGGAGCTTCCTCGCGCCAGCCGATGCAACGGTGGCGGCAGCCGACAAGTTCGTACTGTTCTCGTTCCACTTCCCGCCTGCGCTCGACAACTCCGGCTTCGTCGGCTGGCTGGCCTCGCACCTGAAGGCAACCATCGGCACCGGCATCCTGGTGGTCTGCGGCCAGAACTCCGGCCAGGGCGGCATCTTTGACTACTGGGGCGCACCGGAAGCGGCGGCGCAGAAAGTGATCGCCGAAGTGCAACGCCTGCGCCGCGCACTGTAGTTTTTTTCATGCAAAGGCGACGCACTGTTCATCTGTTGAAACAAACGTCCCGCATCGCCGCCTTCCGCTGAATTCTTCTCTCTTGTTGCCGCTGCGCCTGCGCGCGCAGAATGGTCGCTTCAAGCTCGTCCGCCATACAACAACCAAGAGTCCACAATACCGGAGCCGGCCGCATGACCACTGACGCCATCATCGACAAGCACGCCATCGCCGCGCAACTGCTGCAAGCGCAAGACTACGCAAGCCAGATCACGCCCATCACCACGCAGGCGCCCGGCTTCGACGTCGCTGCCGCCTACCAAGTCGCCGACCTGATTCATCAGCAAAGGCTGGCGCAAGGCGCTCTCCCCGCCGGCCGCAAGATCGGTTTCACCAACGCCGCGATGTGGGCCAGGTACGGCGTGCAGGAACCGGTGTGGGGACACATGTACGACCGCACCATCGTTCATGTCGCCGGATCGCAGGGAACATGCAGCGTCGGGCAGTTAGCCGAGCCGAAGATCGAACCCGAGATCGCCCTGCACTTTCACAAGGCGCCGCCCGAAGATGCGGACATCGCCGCGCTGCTCGATTGCGTAGACTGGATCGCGCCGGCGTTTGAAATCGTGCAGTCGCACTATCCCGGCTGGCAGTTCAAAGCCGCCGACACCATTGCCGACGGCGGATTGCATGGAAGATTGTTTATGGGAGAACGCACCTCGCTGGCCGGTTTGGGCAGCGAGGCGTTGACGCAGCTGGCGTCATGTTCCGTGGACCTGTTCTGCAACGGCGCCCTGCGAGAAACCGGCAAAGGCGAAAACGCCCTCGGCAGCCCGCTCGCTGCGACAGCGCATCTGATCGCCGTGCTGGCGAAACAGGAAATCCGCCGTCCGATTCAGGCCGGCGAAATCATCACGACCGGCACGTTGACTGCGGCGTTCCCGGTGAGCGCCGGGGAAACCTGGAATATGGAATTTGGCGGGATTGCACTGCGGGGAATGACGTTGAAGTTTACTGCCTGACATCGAATCCACCGGATGGCCGACAGCGACAGCTGCGGCGGACCATCCCTCAACACTTCGCTACACCGTCTGACTAGGAATCTTGAGGAACCGCATCGCTGGGCGTCGGTTTTTCCGTCATCGGCCTGTTCAAACAGGAGATCCGATTCTGCCCCTCTGACTTGGCCATCTGCAACGCGCTGTCGGCACGCTGCAAGAGAGCGTCCATGTTCTTGTCGCCATGTTCGCTGACGGCGACGCCGACGCAAATGGTGAAGGGCGGCAGATTATCGGTGCGATCGTCGGCGATGCCGCGACGCAGTTTTTCGGCGATGATCATCGCGCCGTGCAGGTTCATGACAGGCAGCGCCAAGGCAAATTCTTCACCGCCGACGCGGCTGATGATGTCCGTGTCACGCAAAATGCGCGACGCCAGTTCACCAAAGCGACGCAGCACGGCATCGCCGACGGCGCGTCCATGCTTGTCATTGATCTGCTGGAACTGATCGATATCGCAGACTGCCATCGACAAGGGCTTCGCAGTACGGCGCGCCAGCCGGAATTCGCGGTTGGAATATTCATCGAATTGACGCCGATTGGCGAGCCCGGTGAGCGGGTCGAGGGTAGCCATCTCGTAGAGGTGCGCATTGTAGAGGCGGATTTTCGTGATCAGGGGACGGAAGATCAGCAGCGCCTCCAACGCCAGCACAATCAGCAGCAGCACCAGCAAAACCTGTTGCGCGAGGCGTGCCTGTTCAATGCGGGCATCGGCTTGCCCGGCGAACAGCGCAGCTGCGCGATCAAGCGCAGGCAACAGCAACTCGCGGGAATGGTGTTGCAGCGCCTTATAGGCCGCGTCACCTGCGCTCATCGTCGTCGCCGTCATGAAGCGGCGCGTGTCGTCCAGGAAACTACGGACCTCGGCATCGAGCGGTGCGCTACCGCCAAAATACAGCTCATGTTCGGCCGCAGTCAGCTGGCGGGCAGCGGGGTCGGCTTTGCCGCTGAGCGTATCTTGCAGGCGCTCCATCTCGCCGACGGCACTCTGCAAGGCCTCGCTGGTGGACGTATCGCCCACATACAAGTCAGTGCTCAACAGTGCAATGCGTTGCGACAGCACGCGCTGCTGTTCGACGACATGAACGCGCTGCGCGGCGCTACGTTGCTCGATGATGATGTTGTCGAGCAGAAAGTACGCCGCCAGGAACAACAGCGCCGTCACTGCCACGCCAAGGGCATAGGCGATGGTCATGCGGGTCGCGCTGATCTTTCTGTCGGGCAAGCTGACCCATGTTGCTTTGGCTGGCTTGGTTTCTTTGGCCGCACTTGTCATCGTGGTGCTTTCTGTGATTGGGGACGCGCATGCGCGATGCATGGCTGAGGGTCGGTATTATGACATTAGTGACGGGTGCGAACATTGAGGCTTCGGCAACACAGTCACAATGCATTTTGCACATCGCCTTCACGTGGTGATCAAGGATCAAATACATCTCTGACTTTTTCCAGGCCTGTTGCCAAACTGGCCAGCGCAAGACGGAATTTCGATCGCGCAAAAAAGAGGCCGTCCACAGACGGCCTCGTTCAGGTCGGCAGCAACCGATCAGAAGCGATAGGTGGCGCTCAGCACCGCGCTGCGACGGGCGCCGTAGAAGCAGTCGCCACGCGCCAGACAGACGCTGACATAAGTCTTGTCGAACAGATTGTTGACGTTGAAGCGGTACATCCATGAACCCGCGTTATACGACATCATGGCATCGGCCAGTGTGACCGATGGAATCGGATTGTTGTTCATGCCGTCGTCGGACGTGCCGACATAACGTGCGCCGCCGCCCAGCGTCAGACCGGCCAACGCTCCGTTGAAACGATAGGTCGCCCACAGCGAGGCCATGTGTTCAGGAATACCTGCCAGACGCTTGCCGTTATCGGTGCCGTTGCTGCGCGCCACTTTGGCGTCGGTATAGCTGTAGCCGGCCGTCATGGTCCACTGCCGGTTCAGCTCGGTGGTCGCCTCCAACTCCAGTCCGCGCACCTGCGCTTCACCGATCTGAATGCTGTTGCTGGGGTTGGTCGGATCGGTGGTCTTGCGATTGAGCTCGCTCAGATCGTATAGCGCGGCAGTGTACGAGGAGCGGCTGCCGGCCGGCTGGAACTTGACGCCGACTTCGGTCTGCTTGCCGCGCGTCGGCTTGTACGGCGTATTGTAAAAGTCGAAGCCGCCCAGCGGCTGGAACGATTCGGCATAGCTGATATAAGGCGCAATGCCGTTCTCGAACTGATACACAAGACCGGCGCGCTTGGTCAGTGCGGTGTCGTCACGCGCGGCGCTCGGCGTATTGGCGGTGTCCGACTTGGACCAGTCCCGACGCACGGCCAGCAAGGCGGTCCAGGCGCCGAACTTGATCTGATCCTGCAGATAGACGCCGGTCTGGCGCTGGGTAGCCTCGGCTGCGCGGCGCAGCACGGGCAGCGTGTAATTGCCATAGACAGGATTGTAGACATCGATCGCCGTGGTGTTGCCGGAGCCGCTGACGCCATTGGTCACGGCGCGTTGATAGTCGAGCCCGGCCAGCACGGTGTGTTGCAGGGCGCCGCTATTGAGGCGCGCTTCCACCTGCGTATCGGCCACCGCGCTGATGACTTGCGGACGGTTGATGTAAACCGTGCGGTTGATGCTGCGATTGTCTGCATTGAGCGCTGGCGCCGGACTGAAGCGCGCGTAGATGCTCTGGTAATTCACCTCGCTGTTGGTATAACGCAAGTTCTGGCGAAAAGCCAGATTGGGACTGAACTTGTGTTCGAACTGATAGCCGGCCGAACGCTGCTTGGCGGTGAAATCGTCGAAGCCGGGCTCGCTGATGAAGCGGCTGGTGGATATCTGGCCATTGGGTGCAGCGTACAAGGTGCCGCGCCACGGGAAGAACCCCACCGACGAGCCGCTGACATCTTTCTGATAGCGGGCATACAGCGTCAGCGAGGTATCGGCGTTCGGGCGCCAGGTCAGCGAAGGGGCAACCAAGGTGCGGTTGTCGGGCACATAATCGACGTCGGTATCGCTCTCGCGACCGACCACCACCAGCCGGTACAGCAGCTTGCCGTCGTCATCAAAGGCGCCGGTGAAGTCGCCCGATATCTGCTTGCGATTGTTCAGGCCGAGCTGTACGCCGATCTCGT